>Ga0310690_10008988_pt1 | contig 12589 bp, 7 predicted proteins | sample AusTroGonzalo_MG_2_FD_207661 | JGI IMG/M metagenome (GOLD analysis project Ga0310690, IMG submission 207661) | Bovine rumen microbial communities from tropical cattle in Woodstock, Queensland, Australia - Gonzalo_04 (v2) (version 2) | ecosystem: Host-associated > Mammals > Digestive system >...
ACAGTGACGACGGCACAATTCCGTCGTCACATCAAAAACAACCAACCTTATAGGAGGGGAATAACATGTCCAGAAAACAAAACACTGACGTTCCTGTACAGCCGGTTTACATCATGCAGCCGCAACCGCAGCAGCAGGATAACGACATCTTCGGCGGTCTCGGAGGAATCATCCTTTCTGCTGTTGCCGGAGTCATTCTCGGTCAGTTGGGGCTTGGCGGCGGCATGCCGCGAATCCCGAAGTTGTAGTGGTATTATAGCCTCCACACGCCACAGAGAGACGACCGCCGTCTCTCTGTGGTTCCATTTTGGATTGAGACTCTTTTGATAAAAAGAGGTCAAGTGAGGAGGGCTTGAAGCGAGTATTAAATCAGGCTGAGCTGAATGCATCTGGCGGAATAGGTTTTTATCCAATGGCTTCTTCAGATTTCTTAGATTCGATTTCGGAATTCAATGGCTCATCCTGTGTCGCGCAGCAGATGTCCATGTATTCCAGAATATCGGTGTTTTTGTAGCGTACTGTTTTGTTCCCAACGGAACGTCTTTTAAAGGGGAAGGCTCCTTCTTTTTCCAAAGCACGAAACTGACTGTAACAGATGGAAAGCATTTCGGCAGCTTCTTGTGCAGTTATCAGCTTCGGGATAATCGCGGGAATTGGTTTTCCGTGTTTGGCAACGTAGGACAGGTTCGTGACAATGACGTCATATTCCTTATTATTAATAGCACCGCAATCCATCAGGGGAGAAAGCATCCGGGCAATGATCCTGACGGTTTGCATTTTCAGGGAATTGGTGTTGTTCAGCATATTCAAAGCTCCGTATGAAAGCAGAATGATTTTGTCTGGGAGAAAAGAATGATGTGCGCTTTTGCGCATAGGGTAAACACCTTGTACAAATTTAAATTTTTCAACGATCCAGGCTTGCTTTTTTCTCCCCATTGGGGTATATTAGCCGTAATGCTCTCCAATGGACACAGACTTTGTTCTGCGGTTATTTTGTCCACATTGAAAAAAACAAACGGTTCCGAGATTAACGGCATACCGTAGATTGGATTGGTGAGATGGGAAAAATAAACTGCAAGCCCATAATCGAAACAACAAACAAACCTCTCACACGGCAAGACTCCGTTCCACAGGCGCAGATTCGTGATGTCTGGGATGTGGTAGGTGCCGATAATATACCCGAGTTCCCTGTTGATAATATTGTTCTACAAGACAAGATGTCAATGCTTCTTTATGGCATCTTTTTAAGGGACGATGAGGATAGGGCCGCGGAATTGCTTCAAAAACAAGTGATAGATATGCCTGCAGGTGGCAATCAACCTATGCTTCTTGACTGGACTACTCCACCATTTAAGCCAGGGAAAAAGAATTTCACAAAGCTCAAATCCTATATTGTCCTGCCCAATTATCTCTATGCCCGTTTTTCCTTCGCAGTGAGGTTCAATGTGGATTATGGCAGAATGGATTATCAGATGGAAGCTTTAGGCGTTAAACAATCTTCTTATTCGAATTATAAACTCGACAAGGCATATAACATAATTCCTTTGCCTTTCACAAATTCCAACGAGGATACACTGGTGGTTAAAGCTTTAGATATTAATGAATACGAGCAGTGCCTTATTGGTCATTTTGAAACAGGATTTCCATATTACCTCAAAGATAAAACACACGCCCGTTTTCCCGTTTTTGAATCCAGCTCATTAAAAATGCAGTTCATTTTTCGTGGAAAAACACCTCAGGAATCAATGCTGGTCGCAAAGGACATATCCTTTTGCTCTGTCCCGAATAGCCCACACTTATGCCCGAGTAAACATTATTACCCCGTGCTTTTCCTTCGGGATAATTGCGGCGATGTATACAGCGTTTTTGCGGGTCTTCCAGGAAAAAAAGAAAAGTATCTTCCATTATACAATGCTTTGGGAATAGAGCGGATTGAAAAGGCAGAGAGCGTTGTTATCTGCGGGACAATAGAGGACGCCGATGCTATGCAACGATATGCCGAAGAAAAAAAAGATAAGAAAAAGGCGTTTACAGCGTTTGTCTGTGATCCTGGCAACCTTGACCAGGTCGATTTCTCACCCCTTAAAGGGAAAAAGGTTGTTTTGCTCATATCGAATCATGGCGGAATACCCATTGAAGAGGAACGGAAAAGAGTTCATGCCCTCTATGTCCATCTGAAAGAGATGCCTCAGAGACCACGAATCAAGGGGTTCAGCTTCATCGAAAGGGAGGTTAAATACCCGCAGAATATATCGACCTTGGAGGAGTATTATAACGCATATGCATACCCAAAATCGAAGGTCGTTAAAAAAAAGGAATACACAGAAGCTGAGTTTGTGGCGCGTTTCGAGACTTTAAGCAACATGTCTGCCAGTAATGAACAAACAGAGTCTGTAGAAACAGATGCTGGAGAATCGGCATCAACTTCTCTCTCTAAAACTCGTCACCCAGGTAGACCGCGACACAGGAATCTTACAGCGGAAAAAACGATATTAAGACCGTTTATTCGGAGAGGCTGTACCACCGTTTTGACAGGAGACCCAGGTATTGGAAAAAGTCGTTTCACCATTGCTTTGGCTGCACAGGTTGCAGGCAGCAAAAAAGAATTCCTGACAGATCGTCTATGGACGCGCTGTCTTCCAGCCAAGGATGAGAAAAGCGGTTTCAAGGTCGTGTATTGGGTTTTTGACGATGTTAACCAAGACGACATTGATCTCCAGCGTAATTTTTTTGCAAGAGGGTTGAGCAAAGATCAAGAGAAAAACCTTATTATTGAACCGGCCCGATCCATCATGAAACGTGATTGCGAAAGCCTGAAAGAGGAGTTAAAAAAATATTCTTCTCGCGGAACACCTAACCACCCGGTTGATCTTTTGATTGTCGATACCCTGCTGTCCTTCGCAAGAAGTCCAGCAAAAATCTTTTCAGCGTTTGAGGAACTTGTTCGACTGAAGGACGAGCTACCTGGTCTGGCGATATTGCTGATTCATCACAACAGTAAAGAGGGCAATCCATTTGGCGGTGTCCTTGCAACAAACATGCCGCGTGTCATCATTGAGATGAAACGGGACAATCCCAGCGTCACGGATGATCTGAGAGACCCGATAACGGTCAATATCATCAAGCACAGCAACGAGCATTTCGGGATAGATGTCGTTCCTTTTGAAATCAGGCTTGACGGCGATCATTTCATCGTGACGAACAATCCCGACCTTCCCCAAGATACAATCAAAAAGCTCGTCATCTACGAATACAAAACAAATCTTTTGGAGCAGTATTCGAGTACGGATATTGGTCGGCTTTTAGGTGTACCCAGAAAAAGAATCGAGAAAGTTTGGAATAAAGACGTGGAAGCAGAAGCCAAAGACCTCTGGAATAATCTCCGGATTAAACTCAAGGCTGAAGCAAAAGCATTAAATGAGACGTCCGTCAGAAAAAAAACATCGACCAGAAACAAGCCCGTCGAAAATTCTCAGGCGTCAAATGAAAACGGAGAGACTGGTTCTTAAAGAGGTTTGAAATCCGAGAACAAACCAATGCGGACAAAAAGGATGCAGGACCGCGAGAAGCACAAACAAGAGACAGAGCAACCCATTTCTTTAGGAATTCTACCTCAAGAAAATAAAAGCATGAAATAATCTGAGCTTGAAATAATGGCTAAAAACATTGTTTGTTTGGTTTATTCTGCATATTTCATGGGTATTTTTATGCTATTTCATGTAAAAATATACGAATAAATAGAGTCGTTTTGATGTTTTCTTGCTATATTTTTGAAAAAAAGATTGTTTCTTGGCTGTATCCGGCAAAATGAACCAGTAAAACAGGTTGCAAAAAAAGGGAAGCGACCGTTTTTCTGCTCGGACAGATCCCCGTTCACGGTTATCCTGTCGAACCTGAATTTCGAGAAGCCAGAAGGTGTCCGTCAAGGTGTCCGTCAAGGTGTCCGTCAAGATGTCACTCAAGGTGTCACTCAAGGTGTCACTCAAGCCCCACCCCAAGTCACCGCCCAAGTCACCACCCAAGATGCCACCTGCAAAGAATCTACGAGACGGCCTTGACATACACGGTAATCGTGCTATATTAGGTATGTCGGGTGGTTAGGAGAGCCAGTCGCGTTGACCAGCTCGCTGCCTGACGGCACATTGACACTCAAACAACGCACCGTTTCTTCGCATGGTTCCTATTTGGAGGCACCATTGTTCCACCTCAGAAGACTTTCCCCTTTTTCTTCCCCGTGGAACGGCAAAAAAGCCCGGTTTTACCCCATGTTTCATTCCTCGCAAAGGAAAGGGACCTACTGCTATAAACCTCTATGAAAGAAACGGCAACAAGGAAAATCCCCTCCTTTTGAGCTTGTGCCGTACCTTTGGGCTTTCCACTCCGGGTGCACCACTTTGAATTTGCTGGACCGCAAGAGTTTATGAAGCTCCTGCGGTTCTTTTTTGTCTTCGAATCGCCCCTTCCTTCTCCCGTTTTGTCAAGATTTGTGACGTAAACGCTTCAACGGCTGCCTTGGTCGGGCAGGTAGAAGCCATTCAACGATATTTTTGGTGAATGAGGTGGAGAACAGCGAAAAATATTGACCGTGGTGGGGTGTCAGGTTTCGTAGCGGGCGCATATAGCAAAAGAAGCTGTCGCTCACCGCGAAGGGGTTTGCGACAGCCTCAGTCCTTTGAACTCGAATATGACGTGTGAGGCGACCGGGGTGTTATCCTATGCCCTTCTCTCCTTCGGATTCCTTCGTGCTGCGCTGAACAGCGGCACGAAGAGCACTTGAAGCAAGCCCAAGTTGATCGGCACACTCCTCAGCGGAGTATCCATTTTCCATGAGTTGCTGCTTTACGATGGCGCGAGCGTCATCCTCTGAACGGTCAGGATCAATGATTTCCATTTTTCCGTATCTGTCAGCGATCTTGTAGATGAAACCCTCCGAGTCAAACGGCAGAATACCATCATTGGAGGTCTCGAAGGAGAAGTGAACACCGCCCTCAACTATTTCGAGCTTGAAGACGTGCGTACTCATTCCACTGATTTTGCCATTGCCCTTGCCATCACCACTGGCACCGCCGGAGGCGTTATCGTGGGAGAGACAAAGGGCTGCGGCCCCAGGAAACGCCGAGGCAAACGACACAATTGATCTCATTACACTTCCCTCATTGGGGCCGATAAAGGTCGTTGTGTCTATCACGATCAGGGAAAGGGGACGATCTTTTGCTCCGTGTTTCTCGACCGCTTCACGCACTTCGTCTGCGACAACGTGGCTATCGGACAAGAACATCGCACCGCGACCGACCATATTAAGCATGATCAAGTTTTCCAGTTCGGTTTCATCCAGCCCATAGGTCTTGGAGACATTCCCCTTCAGTTTGACCGAATTGTTTGCGCAATTCGGATCGAACATCAGGTAAATCACTTTGCCGGGCTTTGAATCACTCGGAACCGTTATGGCGCTACCCTTTATCAGAACCTTACCATGCTTTCCTGAGACGACCAAGGCGGAGAGTCCAAGTGCAAGTGTCGTTTTGCCAGCTTTCGCCGGGGCGTGGCACGTGGTAATGTTTCCGCGATGAAGCAGGGGACGGACCAGCAATTGCTTGGTGCGGTCGTTTCCCGTTAGATCTTCTTCGGTGCTCTGCCCCATGGTCAACCATGCTTGAGCCTGGAACGCGGTAATCGCGGCAACGCGACGTTTGAAATCCGGTTCGGGGACAAGCTCGCATTTGCGAACACTGGGCGCGCAGGACTTGTACGCCGTCAAGACATCTTCAACGCTCTTGGCGATTCCGACGTCTGGGTACATCACTTCGCGGTGGACGAACGTGATCGGTTCTTTGTCGCCGAACATCGTGTGGAGATATTCGTAGACCGTGTTGGAACTTCGGCTACGAGCTCGTCATGCACATGCAGGACGACCGGATAACCGCGTACCTCGACATTGAAGATTGCGTTCGCGAGCAGGTCGCGTGCTACCGCCTGCGTCAAGTTCTCGGTCAGCTTCCCGCCGTATAGCTTGTCCCGATTACCCTTGTTGTTGAGATACCAGATTTCCTCCCTCTGGCGTCCGTTGATTTCCACGGGCACGATTTCGGGAGAACGGTAACAGAGTGTACGCCCAGACGGGATTCGCATTTGCAGAAGCCATCCATCACGCCTGAAGGCCACCCTTTTATAGGCGAATACGCCGCCGGGATTCCTAATCGCGTTCTTGGCGCACTTGTCGAGCTCATACCACAGACTCGTAGTCATAGGACGTGCCGAGCGCCACTGCCTGACAATCATATCAGCTTGCTCATGAGTTAGTTCGACACCGAATTCAGCACATTTTTGCTGGTATTTGTCAACGCCACATTGGAATCCGACGCCACGGCACAAGAACTCCGGGGAGTGCTCGTGCAGGGTAATGGAACCGTCTTTTGCAATGACGATCGTGCCGTTTTGAACGTTGACCACATTCTTCGGCACGTGAAAGGCAAGTTTTGGCTTCTCGCCGTGTCCGACAAAGGCGAATTGTCCGTCGACAAGGCCGCCCTCCATTTCAACAAGAGAGAGAATGTCCTGACTGGAAAGGTCTATTACGTTTCCGACCGCGACGAGGGGAAACAATACGATTCTATTCCCGATCTCCCCGACACTGTGTTCCTGAGGCTCCCCGAAGGCGAAAAGACTGCGACCTTGACATTCTACTTCATCTCCGAGGACGGCAAGGAGTATTCCGCCCAGAGCATCACATTGACCGCGCCAGAGAAACAAACGGAGGAGAAATAATCCATCCACGCAACCTGAGCTCTTCCCCGCCGTCCTGTCACGGGCGGCAGGGAGCGGAGCCAACCGGGCTTGCCAGTTGTCACATCACGCCTCAACTCGGAACTCCTGCAACTGGTCGTCCCGAAGACTCATCCCGGCAGGCTCCGGGAAGGAAGTCGGCGGTTGAGCAGGAAGGACGATTGGATTCGGGGTTAGTCGGATGGGGGTGGTGAGGGCGGTATAGATGTCTATTTCATTTCCAAATCACAGACTGGAAGAAAGCGAATAATCCTGATATAATGTTAACTTATGTTGAGCAAGCAAGCCCCTACTTCTTCGTCCCCACCGTCTTCCCCGTCGCGTCACGGTACGTTGTCTTGTTCCCCGATTCCGTGGCCGTACCTGCAACCTTTCCCGTTGCGTCGCGGTACGTAGTCTTGTTTCCAGCCTCACTGGCGGTCCCTACGGTCTTCCCGTGGGCATCGTGATAGGTCGTCCTGTTCCCGGCCTCTGTAGCCGTTCCTACGGCCTTTCCTGTGGCATCCCGGTAAGTCGTCTTGTTCCCGTTCGTGGTGGCGGTTCCAGTCACTTTACCATGGGCATCACGATAAACGGTCTTATTTCCGTCTGTCGTGGCTGTGCCAACAACCTTACCGTGAGCGTCACGGATGGTCTCACGTTCGGTACAGAATGCGACCGTGGTCAGCAGGAGAAGGATGATTGTGGTAAGGATTCTAGTCATGGCATTCGCCTCATTTATCCTGAGCATATCACAGGCTGGCTAGAATGCCTTTTCCGGATTCCTCGAAAATGCGCTCCGAGGTAGCGTCGAAGAACGCGCCCATGTTGCTCAAAGAGGCAAATTGTTCGGACCCGTCGTTGCCGAACTTCAGCGTGACCTGTTCCGCCGCGACCCCGGAGACCTTGACGCTGTTTTCGCCGTCCGTGTAGGTCAGCGCAGCCGCGTCCCAGTTGTCCATACTTCCATCCACGAACCACAGCGTGACCGAACCCGTTTCGAGCTGTTCGACCGTGTCCACACCCCAGTTGTCGCAGAATGTGAACGTGTCGTCGCCTCCGCCGCCGTGCATGGAATCGTTGCCGTCGCCGCCCGCGATCACGTCGCTGCCGGACGCGCCGACGATCCGGTCGTTTCCGGCGTCGCCGAAGAGCCAATTGTCGCCTTTGTTCGCCCAGAGCACGTCGCTGCCGTCGCCGCCTCGGATCGTCAGGCCGTCGCCGACGTACTCGAACCTCTGGCTGGTCATGTCCACGATGTCGTCGCCCGCGCCGGCGCGGATTTCGTCGATCCGGGCGATTCGCGACCGGCTCAGTCCGAGTTCGTCCGGCGAATCGGAGTAGATGTCGTCCACGAAGAGCGCGTCTCCGTTGGCGTCGTCGGTCATGAGCAGGATGTTGGCGTCGTCCGAAGCCTCGATGACGTCAGCGAGCTTGTTCCTGTCGAGGAGCGCGACCTGTTCCCCGGTGCCGCCCCACATGCCGTCGATGGACCCGGCATGCCTCGCTGCATACCCGGCATCCCATGTGCCGACGGCATAGGCGAAGAACACGTCCGCGTTCCCGTCCGCATCGGCGCTGACCAGCTTCGGTGCGGCGTCGGCTATATTCTGGATGGACCGGTTTATCCAGAGCGTGCTGCTTTCCAGTTTTGTGCGCCACGTGTTGCTTCCCTCCGCCAGGCGGAATAAGCTCACGCGGTCGGAATCGGCGGTAAAGCGGAACGTGTGCTCGAAGCCGTCCATGGAATACTCCACCATGCATTCCTGCCCCGATTCTTCCGCCGATTTCAGGACGAGGGTATACGGCGTTGCCTTCGTCTCTGGCCGGCTCCCCGGGGCGACCGTGACGGACAGCATGCCATCCGCGAGATTCAGCGTGTAGTCGGTGTCGCCGGCTCGGACCGTCTCCCCGACCGCCAGCGTGCCGAACGATCCGTCCGACGTGTTCTGGAGCGTGATGACGCTGTCGAACGCCGCCGCCCGTTCCGCAAGCGCGTAGGTCCCGGCAGCCTGCGTGTCGGAGACCGTAAGCGTGAAGAACGGCGCATTGGAAATGACCGAAAGGTTGTTGATCCTCGCGGCGGCTTCCGGCGCGACCTCGGCGATGTTGAAATCGACGAACGCGCCGCTGTAGACGATGGCAGGGGTCTTGTTCTCGTCGGCAAACGTCGTCTGTCCGGTCAGTTTTCCGCCGGAGCCGAGCGAAACGACGGTATCCGCTCCCCTGATCACGGTATTGCTGGCGATGCCCTTGTGTGCGACCTCGAACCCTCCTCCGCCTTCGACGGTCGTATTTTCGGCGATGCCGGAAATGATCGCGAAATGACCGGCGTCGATGAGCGTGGTATTGTACGCTTTCCCGCCTTCGATCCGGCATCCGCCGTAAGAGTGGTAGATGCCGCTGCCCGTGGTGTTTTCGATCACGCCGCCTGACGACACATAAAGGTAGCAGTATGCAGGAATGGAACCGGTGAATCTTCCGTCCCTGATCTCGAACGCGACGCCGTTTGCGTTCCCGTCGACATACGTGCCGGGTGCCACGATCAAATCCAGCTTGCAGTCGGAATCGGCGCTTACCGCGGTCGCCGTGCCGCCGGACAGAACATTGAGGGTGGTGTAGGCATTAACATGGATATTGGCCGCCGTGCCGCCGGAATAGACGGTCACTTCGCCTGCGCCTATCGTGTAATCCGCCAGTTTCCCGTCCTTGAGCTCGAACGCGGAACCGTTGGATGTCCCTTTTGCATAGGTGCCCGAAGCGACGGCAAGATCGAGTACCCCGTACTGGGCACAAACGACGTCGGTCGCCGTGCCGCCGGACCCGACCGCCAGTCTGCCGCAGGAGGTCACGACCGGCCTTTCGGCGATGGCTCCCGATTCGATGTAACAGCCGTCCATGACCCAATTGCCCGCGATCATGGCGTCGACCGCCCTGCAGCCGGAGTAAACGGTCAGGCTGCCCGATTCGAGCAGATAGTTGGAGGCGATCCCGTCCTTGATCTCGAACTCGGTCTCGCCGACTTTCCCGGTGACATGCGTGCCGGAGTCGACGTCGATCCGCATAATGCCTCCGAGGACGATTGCGCCATCCTCACGGTGTTCCATCGCCGCGGACACGTCTGTCGCCGTGCCGCCGCGTTGGATTTCCAGGATCCCGCGGCCCCACACCTCCAAGTCGGCCGCAGTTCCCCCGGACGAGATCGTGCATTTGGCGCCGCTGGAAACGATCCCGAGACCGTTTGCGATGCCGCCGAAGTCGACCCGCATGCTGCCGCCGGACGAAAGGAACGTGTCGGCTGCCGTGCCTCCGGACGAAACGGTCATGCCGCAGTTGGAAGTCACCAGCTCGGTTTTGCTCGCCACGCCGCCGGATGAAATATGGAGAGTTCCCATTTGCAGGGATGTTTCCACCATTGTTCCGCCGGAAACGATATCGACATGGACGACGCCAAGGACATGATCGAGATAATAAACGGCTTCGGGGTCGTCGTCGAGGCTGACGAGTCCGGAGACAATCGTTTTCAAGTAGAATTCGTCGGCGGAAACGACCAGGTTTTTGCTGGAAACGACATATCCGACCACCGCGCCGTCCGGGAGCGGCAGGATGTTGGCGACCTCGCAGCTCGCTTCCTCGGATTCGTTTCCGGCCGCGTCGACGGCTTTCAGATATACGGTCGTATTCTCCGTCACGACCGCGCCGTCCGCGTAATCCAGCCACTCGCCGTCTTTCCCGAGCTTGTACAGCCGGGACCGCACGGCGAGATCGTCCTTGAAATCCGCCGTGACCACGACCGGGTCGTAAGTCTGTTCCGTCGTGCTGACCTGAACGTTCGAGACCGTCGGCCTGACGTTGTCCACGATGTCCTTCACGTCGGAAACCGTGAGGCATAGAGCATCGTCCGTCACGGAAAGCAGATACACGGACTCTCCGTACACGAACCCGGACTGAAGGGAAATGACGCCGGAGAACGCCGCGTCGTCCGCGCATGCCGCCGCGAGGGTGAAGTCGAACCCCGTTGCGCCTTTCGCCAGGATGTAGACGCCGTTTTCCTGCGGCCCCGAGATCGTGATTCCGAAGTCGATCCCGTTCCACGCGGGGATCAGGGAGAGGTCGCTGACGCGCGGTTGCGCATCCGGTCCCGGAGCGACCCCGGAGACGTCGAAATCGAGCTTCCAGCCGCTGTTCAGGGGGATGACGTGCGCGCCTTTTTCGAGCGCGATCAGCCCGGTCAGACTGCCGTCGCTGTCCACATACAGCGCGCCGCCGGCCTGAACCGAGACGTTGCTCGCGTATCCGCCTTCCAGCACGCCCAGAGTCCCGCCGGACATCGTGGTGTCGTTTGCCGTGCCGCCGGACGATACGATCGCAATCCCCCGGCTGTTGACCGCGGTGATGCCCGCCGTGCCGCCGGACGAGACTGTGAACTGTCCTCTGTCGACGGTCGTTTCGATCGCCGTGCCGCCGGAAAAGACGGTCATGCTGCCGTATTGGTTGACCGTGGTTTCGGATGCGATGCCGCCGTCGAGTACCACCATGGATTCGTCGCTGTTCAGGATGATGCCGCTGCTCGTTTCGCCGTTGGATATGATGTAGTTCATTTCTTGTATGCCTTATGTTTTGTGTTGTTGTCTGTTTCGATTTCGCGTGGTCGGGATCGTCAGAAATCGAAGAAACCTTTTTTCTTGCCGAGGACCTCCAGCGCCTTGGGATCGTCCTTGAAGAGTTCTTCCAGCTTGGCGTCGATCTTGACGGATTTGCCTTGTTCTCGGTCGAAGACTGTTTTTTCTCCCGTGACATCTGTACGCGCGCCGTATTTCAGCAGGAGCTTCGCCGTCTCATAATGCCCATGGAGCAAGGCGATATACAGAGCGGACGATTGGCGCGGGTGTTTTGTGTCTCCGGGCGTTTCGGGAAAATCCGGCACGAACCCGTGCTTCAGGAGCAGTTCCACCATTTTCGTCTGGCCGTTGGTGGCGGCGGATGCAACGGGATAATAATCCCCAGGGCGGCGATAATCGTCGGGCGAAACCTTGACTCCGTGTTCGAGCAGCAGTTCCGCCAGTTCCAAATTGCCGGTCGACAGGGCAAGCGAAATCGGCTTCTTGCGGGTGACATTGTCCGGCTCGTTGACGTCCACCCCGGCATCGAGGTATTCTTTCGCCAGATCGAGGTCGTTCCACTTGACCGCCGCCCAGAACGGCTTTTTGTATCCGCGCGCTTCCATCATCTCCACCATTTCCTGCGTCCCGTCCTCATAGACGACCATCAGCGGGCTGTGAACATAAGGGTTATTCGTTTTCTTGTCAGGATCGAACCCCTGTTCCAGGAAGAACTTGAACGCTTCGATGTTCCGGGCAGTTATCGACGAGCGGAAACAGTCATACCACGCGTCCTCGGTCAATTGGTCGCGATGCTGCCAGAATAACGGAAGGAAATAATACCTTTCATTCGAACTGCTGATCTGGCGTACCGTGGACTCCTTAAACTTGGCGCCCGCGTCGAGCAGCGTGCTGACGATGGCCGGACTGCAATACTGGTTCGGGTCGATCGCGTAATCCAGCAGGGTCTTTCCGCTGCCGTCCGGCTTGTTGACGTCTACGGGGTTCTCTTTGTCCTCCAGCTCTTTCTTCAGGTCGGCGGCGTCGATCGACGGAAGCCGCATGTACAGGGGCAGCCTGCTCTCCGAATTGATCTTTTTCATGATCTCGGCGTCGATTTTGGCGATGTTCCGATATTTAAGCAGATATTCCTGAACCGTCATTCCTATCTTGAGTTTCCGATTGAAGTCGAAGCCGTCCTTCACGAGCAGATCGAACGCGAATTT
>Ga0310690_10008989_pt1 | contig 12589 bp, 16 predicted proteins | sample AusTroGonzalo_MG_2_FD_207661 | JGI IMG/M metagenome (GOLD analysis project Ga0310690, IMG submission 207661) | Bovine rumen microbial communities from tropical cattle in Woodstock, Queensland, Australia - Gonzalo_04 (v2) (version 2) | ecosystem: Host-associated > Mammals > Digestive system >...
CTACTATATTTCATGCTGCTTTAGATAAATATGGAATAGATAATTTTAAATTTGAAATTATAGAAGATAATATTTCTGAAGAATTAATTGATCAAAAAGAAAAAGATTATATTATTAAATATAATACCTATTACAAAAATAATCAAGGTTATAATATGACCTTTGGAGGTCAAGGAACTCATGGTTATATATTTACTGAAGCTGATAAACTTAAAATGAGTAAAAAATCACAAGCTTATTGGAAAAATTTAAAAGAAAATAATCAAGAAGAATATGCTAGAATTTGTAAAATAAAATCTCAAATTAATAAAGGTAAACCAAAATCCGAAGAACATCGTAGGCATTTAAGTGAAGCTCGTAAAGGAAAAGAGCCTTGGAATAAAGGATTAAAAGGAGCTCAAAAAAGTCATTTTAAAGGAACTTCTAAATGGCCAAAAATATTAATGATGGATTCTAATTATAATGTTATTTTAGAATTTAGTAACTATAATCTTGCTGGAGAATATGTTCATAATAATATTAAACCAGAAACATTAATAACAACTATATCAAGTAGAATTTTTAAGATTTGTAGAGAATATAAAGGACAAGCTTATGGTTTTATTTGGCGTTTTAATGATTATAAAGAAAAAATATAATAATAGAAAGGAAGTGATGTCAAATGTTAAAAGCAACTATCAAGGTTAAATCTCCTGCAAAGATAAAAAATCCGCAGGGTAAAGATAATCGTTCTAAAGGTAAAGTGCTTTTACTTTGAATCTCGCAAGTACTTATGGAATGAGCGGCGCAACTGCTGGGGCAAGAATGGGTAAATCAAAAGAAGAAGGTCAACAATTACTTGATAACTTCTTTAATGGTTTCTCAAAAGTAAAACAAGAAATTGATGATTCAAAATTATTCTTAAAACAACATGGTTATGTAGAAGACTTTGTTGGTAGACGTAGACATCTACCTGATTATTTCTTACCGCCTTATGAAGCAAGATATAAAGACCCAGAAAAGACTTTAAATATGACATTTAATCCTTTTTTAGGTTGTAAAGATAGACCTGCAACTGATAAGACTTTACAAAGTTATATTGATCAAGCATTTAAGACAAGAGGTAATAAAGAATTCACTAAATTACAAGCTGAGGCAAATAAAAAAGGTATTATCTTAACTGCTAATACAGGAAGAATTGCTCAAACTGAAAGACAATGTTTTAATGCTCGTATTCAAGGATCTGCTGCTTCATTAACTAAAATAGCAATGGTTGATATTTTTAATGATAAAGAATTAAAACATTGTCATGCTAATTTAATTGCATCAGTACATGATGAAGTTTTAGTTGAATGTCCTGAATTCTATGCAGATGAAGTAGAAAAAAGATTACCGCAAGTAATGATAGACGCTGCAAAGCCTTATACTAATATTCCTCAAAAATGTGACCCTTATAATCTATATAGATGGTATGCAGACGAACAAGCTGCAGCATTAGTTGACGAATGTAAGAAATTAGAAGATGGCGATGAAAAGAAAGGTATTAAGCCAATGTCTCTTGAAGAGGCTAAAAAAATTACTTGTAAAAATCACCCAGAATTTCCAGAAAATTCTATACTTGAAGTATTATCTGGTGAATCTGACGAACTAATATTTTAGAAAGGAGATATTGGAAAATGAAAAAGTTTACTGTCGGTAAAGATTTTGATTATATTCAAGGTCATTTAAGATATGGTCATGCAGAAATTACTATTGAAGCAGAATCTGAAGAAGAAGCTAAAACAAAAGCAGAAGAATATTTTGCAAATGGTGATTATGATATTATAGTAGATGATTTTGAAATTGAAGACCATGGTGATTTAGATGGCTCTTCATATATTATCAAAAAATAATATATTTTAATAAATGAAAAGGAGAAATTAAATTTTCTCTTTTTTTATCGTATAATATAATAGTCAAAGCGACTATTAAAAAATTAGCTAAAATAAATAGAATAACAGTAAAGGAGACTATTAATATGTTTAATGCAGAAAAAATTACAGAAAAATTAATAAAATGGATTAAGGAACAAGTTGGATCTTGTAATATAGTTATTGGAATTTCCGGTGGTAAAGATTCTACAATTTGTGGAATGCTAGCAAAATTAGCCGTTGGAAAAGAAAAAGTATATGGTTTTATGCTTCCAGATGGATCTCAAAAAGATATTAATGATAGCCAAAGAGTTTGTGATTTATTAGGAATAAATCAAAGAGTTATTAATATTGGAGATGTTACTCATGCTTTAAGGATAAATTTCATGGAAGCTCATTACTCTGTTGATATTGATACAGGAAAGTTTAATGATATGTATGAAACTAATACACCAGCAAGAATTAGAATGACTACTTTATATGCAGCTGCTGCAATTATTGGAAATAGTAGAGTTATTAACACTTGTAATGGTGATGAAGATTATGTAGGTTATTCTACTAAGTTTGGTGATAGTGCTGGAGATTTCAGCCCACTTGCAGATTTTACTGTAGAAGAAGTTTTACAAATTGGAGTAGTTTGTGCTAAGAAATTAGGTATATATGATGAATTAAAAGATTTAATCTTTAAAACACCAGATGATGGTATGTCTGGAAAGAGTGATGAAGAAAAATTAGGATTCACATATAAGACTGTTGGAGAATACCGTAGAACAGGTATTTGTACAGACTTAAGAACAAAAGAAAAGATAGATAAAATGCATAGAAATAATTTACATAAATTATTACCAATGCCTAAGTTTGAATATCGAGGTGAAGAATAATGGAGTATAAAAAATTTACTGGAAAAAATGAAAATGTTATAAAGTATGTATTTACTGGTGAGGATTATGTTTTGGAATCAGTATTATACAAATATCCAGAATATATGGAGAGAACAGTAATATGTTGCTCGGTTATGTCTGGTTGTCCAGTTGGCTGCACATTTTGTGGAACTGGAAATAAGTTTATAAAAAATATTGAATCAACTTTAATAGTAGACCAAATTAATACTGTTTTAGAAGATGTAAATATTAAAGATAAAATGAATGAATGTAAAAAGTTTCAAATAATGTTTATGTCAATGGGTGAACCATTATTAAACTGGGACAATGTTGAAATAGCAATTAAAGAATTAAATGTTTTATATCCAAATGCTCAGTTATTATTATCAACTATTGCTCCTAAGAAACCAGAAAACTTTAAGAGATTAATTGAATTAGCAGAAGAAATTGATAAAGTTGGTTTACAATTCTCAGTTCATAAATCTAATGATGAAGATAGAAATAAGTTAATTCCTTATAAAAATAAATATTCTTTAAGAGAGATTAGAGATATTGGTATTTACTTCTATGCAAAAACAGGAAGAAAAGCTTACTGTAATTATTGTATAGACGGAACTAATAATACAGACGAAGATGCTACTAATCTTTTAAATCTATTCTCACCTACAGCTTTCTGTTTCACCTTCTCAGTTGTTTGTTCGGCTGATGAAACAATGAAAGATGCTGGTTATAGAAACTTAGAAGCTATCAGAAATTTTGAAACTAAGTTTATAGAAAATGGATATAATACAAGAATTTTTGATCCTGCAGGCCAAGATGATATTGGTGGTGGTTGTGGTCAATTATGGTATGTACAAGACTGGATGAAAAATCATAAAAAATGATAAATTTCATCTTTTCTTATCGTATAATATAATAGTCAGTAAGACTATTTTAAAATAATTAAAATCAAAGGAGATTATATTATGAAAACAAAGTATGCACATTTATGCCCTATAGATTATAATGATGGTTGGGCAGTTCATTATTTAACTGAAACAGATTTATATAAAATAAACATGGGTCTTGTAATGTTCTTAAAACACCCAGATTTATGGGGAACATATATTTTTAAAAATAGAACAAAGGGTATTGTTTGGACTAAGGGAATATTAGCTGAAATTAATAGACAAATTGATCATTTATGTACTCTTAGATTTACAGACCCTGAATTAGAATATTTAAAAACTATTAATTTCTTAGGTGGAAAGCACCCAGAATATATTGAATATTTAAGATTATGGAGACCAATTAGAGATTATGTTAAAACAGCAATTGTTGATGATGAATTACAAATTGAAGTAAATGGTCCAATATTTCAATGTATGCAATTTGAGATTTACTTATTAGAAATAGTAGCTCAAGCTTATAATACCATTACACATAATATTGAAGATATTGAAAAAGCAGGTCAAGAAAAACTAGTAGAAAAAATGAAGAAGTTTACTACTGGTGAATACACATTCAAGTTTGCTGAATTTGGTGCTAGACGTAGAGCCAGCGCTAAGATGCAAGCATTAGCAGTTGAATCTTGTTTAGAAACAGGTCATTGTGTAGGAACAAGTAATGTTTATTTAGCAATGTGTCATGGTGTAAAACCTATTGGTACTTATGCTCATGAATATGTTCAAATGTATCAAGGAATTGATGGTATGCAATTAGCATATACAAATCATTTTGCATTAAAAGAATGGTTTGAAGTATTTAATGGAGATAATGGAACTGCTTTAACAGACACATTATCTACTGATCTATTCTTATTAGATTTTGATAAAGTTCAAGCTACAATGTATACTGGTGTAAGACACGACAGTGGAGATCCTTATATTTGGGGCGAAAAGATTATTGCTCACTATAAAAAATTAGGAATAGATCCTAAAACTAAAACTTTACTTTTCAGTGATAGCTTAAACTTTGATAAAGCACAAGAAATCTATGACTATTTCAAAGATAGAATTAATGTAAGCTTTGGTATTGGAACATTTATTACAAATGATACATGTGTTGATCCATTAAATATTGTTATTAAATTACAATATGTGAATGGTAAACCAGTAGCTAAGTTATCAGATAATATTGGTAAGACATTATGTCAAGATGCAACTTATCTTGCACACTTAAAAGAAGCAGTAGAATATAGAATTAAGGAGGGTAAATAATATGGAAGGTGAATTATTAGTAAATGTTGATATGCAATATGACTTTTTAACTATGGCATTAAAAAATGATGCGGCACTAGCATTAGTCCCTAAAATGGTAGAAGTCATTAAAAAAGAAGAAGCAGAAGGAACAGTAGTATTATTTACTTTAGATACTCATAATGCCTATTATTTAGAAACACAAGAAGGTAAAAATCTTCCTGTAATGCACTGTATAGTTGGAACTGAAGGTCATAGAATTCATAAAGATCTACTTGCAGCTTCAACTGAAAAGAATAGAGTTGAAAAACCTACATTTGGAATGACTACTGAATTATGGAAAGAGACTTTATATAAGTATTTTTACAAATTAAATGAAATTAAAAGAGTAAAATTAATGGGCACATGTACGGACATTTGCGTTGTTTCTAATGCTCTTGCTTTAAAAGCATTACTTCCAGAAGTTGAAATTGTTGTTTATGAAGATTTATGTGCTGGTGTAACTCCAGAAACTCATGAAGCAGCACTTACAACTATGAGAATGTGTCAAGTAAAGGTAGAAAAATATTTTAAAGATTAAGGAGTTGATCCTATGAAAAAGAAATATAAGTTTGGGTTAGTTGTTGGCAGATTTCAACCATTACATAATGGTCATGCTGCAATACTTAGAAAAGCAGCTGAAGAATGTGAATGGGTTATTGTTGGTATAGGATCAGCTCAAGAACATAATACTGCTAGAAATCCATATTCTTATACTTTTAGATCAAATATGATTAACTATTTTTGGCATTATGAAAATTTAAATGCTGTTCTTATGCTTATGCCTCTTGTAGATATTGGTGCTGGTGATAGCCCAATTTGGGGTAAATATGTAATGAATAGTTATAAATATTTAGTTGATAATATACCTGAGGTTTATTATACAGGCACTGAAAATGATAGAAATAATTGGTTAACTGAATATCCAAGTGTAAAAACAGTAATAGTAAATAGACAAGATATTCCAATTAGTTCAACCATGATTAGAGAAAAAATAGCAAATAATGATCCTACATGGCAAGAATTAATTCCAAAAAGTTTAATTGAAGATAAAGATTATAAATATTATATTGAAAAGTTCGGTAAGGAGGACTAGAAAATGATTAAGTATAATTTATCAAAAGAAGATCAAGAATTTGTAGCAAATTATAATCCAGGTGATTATGAAAGACCATCAGTTACCACTGATATATTAATATTTACAGTAGATATTAAAGAAGGTTTACAATTATTAATGATTAAGAGGAAAAACCCTCCATTTAGAGATTATTGGGCAATTCCAGGTGGATTCGTTGATATGAATGAAGATATTGATGAAGGAGCTAGAAGAGAATTATTTGAAGAAACTGGTGTAAAAGATGTTCACTTAGAGCAATTATATACATTCGGTGAAGTTGGTAGAGATCCAAGAATGAGAGTAATTACTATTGCTTATATGGCTTTAGTTCCAAAAGCATTATTAAAACCAATTGCAGGCGATGATGCAGCAGATGCTCAATGGATGAATATAAAATTTGATCATGATGGTGAGTTATATTTTGAAAATGATCATAAAGCTGGTGTTTCTATGATTGCTTTTGATCATCAAAATATTATTAAAACAGCAGTAGAAAGATTAAGAGGAAAACTAGAATATACTACTATTGCTACTAATTTATTAAATAATAAAGAAAAGTTTACTATTTATGAATTACAAAAGATTCATGAAGGTATTTTAGGTCATGGTTTAAATGCAGCTAATTTCAGACGTTATTTCTTAACAACTTATATTGAAAAATATAAAGCTGAAGATACTGGAGTTGCTTGTACACAGTTTTCTAAGAGACCTAGTCATTATTATAAATTACTTTAAGAAGGTGATTTTATGATTTATCTTATTAGGCATGCCTTAACAGAAGCTAATCTGGCCGGGTCAATGGTAAAGAATTATGATGAATATCCTATTATTGATTTTGATGTTGAGAAGTGGTATGAAAAAGCACCACAAGAATTAAAAAATATAAAAAAAGTTTATATCTCTGATACACTTAGAACTAGACAAACAGCAGAAAAATTATTTCCAAATGCAGAAATTAAGGTTTTTAAATGGTTAAATGAATTTGATTGCTCTGGTTTAGGTGATAAAAAGTTTTGGCAAATTACTGAAGAAGAATTTAATCAATTAGTTGATTTATCGCCAGAATTAATTTACGGTCAATGTTTTCATGCAGCAATAAGAATGGACTATATAAATGATAATTATGGAGATGCAATTTATATAGGACATGGTATGAAAATGAGAGCCTTAATTAGATTTTTTAAATTAGGCTTTCAATATAAAAACTTTAAATTCGATCCTAAAGAATTTAATGCCTATAGACTTATTAACTCTTTAGATGAAGATTTTAAAAATTTAGATATCTGTAGTATTGATCTTAATAATGAAATTATAGATATAATCAAGTATAATTAAGAAAGAGGCTAATAATTAGCCTTTTTTTATTGTATAATATTATGTATAATAATATAGAAAGGATGCTTAAAATGTTAATTAGAACAAAAGAATTTAAAGAAGTTGCTAATGCAATTTTATTAGCTACGTCAGTAGATAATAAAATTAAAGCTAATCTAGAATTAGTTGCTAAAAAAGGTAATCTATATTTAAATACTACAAATAAAGAATTCTATGTTGGAGTTAAGTTTCCACTAAGTGAAGAAGTTAATTTTAGAGCTGTAGTTGAAGCTCAAACATTCTTAAACTTAATTGCTGGTATTACTGCTTCTGAGTTTGATTTATTAGTAGATGAACAAAAGGTTACAATTAAAGTAGGAAAGAGTCAATATAAGATTCCTCTTATTTATGAAAACAATGAACTATTAACTATTGAACCAATTAGAATTGGAAATGTAAGAATTGAAATGCCTATTGATATTGATATTTTAAAAAGTATTGTAAATGTCAATAGTAAAGAATTATTAAAATTAAAGAATGCAGTTAATGTAACTGAAGTTCAAAAACTATATTATGTTGATGAAACAGGTTGTTATACATTCACTACTGGAGCTTGCAAAAATGGTTTCCAACTTGAAAAACCAATTAGACTATTATTAAATGATAGAATAGTAAAACTATTTAAATTATTTGATAAATCAGTTTATTTTAGGTTTGGTATTGATGAGTTAAAGAGCGGACTTGTTCAACAAAAAGTAACATTTGAAACTGAAAATATATATTTAGCTGCAATTGTTACTTGTGATGAAATCTTAATAAATAAGTTTTTACCAGCTTTAAATGCATTAAAAGATATTTTAGAAACAAGTTATTCAAATCGTATTGTAGTATCAGCTGCTGATGTTGCTAATGCCTTAAACAGATTATTACAATTTACTAAGAATACTGTGGAAAGTGCTGATATGAACTCAATTTTTGGAACTTTCACATTTACTGACAATGAAATGTTAATTGCTGACAATAATGGAAATATTGAATCAATTGATATTGAAAATGGTAGTTATGTTAGCACTGATTACAGTATGGTTGTAAACTTAAGAGATTTAAAATTAGTTGTTGATTCTTGTAAAGATGAGCATATTACAATTAATTTTGGAAATGGTAAAGCTATCGTAATTACTAGAGGCACAATTACAAATTATATCCCAGAAGTAAGAACAAAATAGGAGAAGTATAATGGCTGAAGATTCAGGTAAACTTTGGGAATCGGAATTTAGAAAAGCATGGACTGTTAGTTTCCCTAAACCTATTGGTTGGGTATATAGATTACCAGATCAAATGTCGGGCTATCGTGATACTAGTGGAAATCCAAGTGATTTCTTTGCTCATGCTTATGGCTTACTATTCTTAGTAGAATGTAAAACTCATAAAGGTGCTTCTATTCCATTTTCTGCTATTCCACAATATCCAAGATTATTAGAGCATAAAGGATATAATGATATAATTCCAGGTATCTTAATTTGGTTTTCTGAAAAAGATATTGTTATTTGGGTAGATATAAATGAAGCAGAAAAAATGTATAATAATGGTGAGAAATCTATTGGACTGAGAATGCTTAATGATGATCAATATAAAATCTTAATATTACCCTCTGAAATTAAGCGTAAATATCCAAAGGTTGATTATAATTATTTAATAAATTATTATAAGGAGGCTAATAATGAATAAAGAGAAAATTATTGAGCTTATGGAATCAACACAAAATGATGTTGATTTTGCAACACAATTAAGTAATGAATTAGTCTTAGAAAAAACAGCAGAACTAGATAACTTAATGAGAGCTATACAAACAGATATTGTAAATGCTCCAGCTGTATATGATAATATTATCGAAGATTATTTATTACAATTAACTAATGCTGTATATTTTATAAGCACTAGAATTGAAACATTTGGTTTCTTTGATGATATTTCAAAAGCTAATGCAAGATTAAAATATAATCAGTCTTATGCAGAGAATCAATTAAATCATGCAAATGATGCTAAAAAGCCTACTCAAAGCGATAATCAATTATACGCTGAAATGGCTTCAGTAGAAGAAAATACTATTAATATCATCTATTCCAGAAGTTTACGTATTGTAAAAGCTAAGATTGATAGTGCTAATGAAATGATTAGAACATTAAGTAAATTATTAAGTGCACACATGAACACTTATAGTGCTTCATCAACTGCTAAAAAATTTGAATAAAAGGAGAATTAAGTTTAATGGCTAGTGTTTTAGACGATTTAAGAAAAGCAATAAACAAAAAGTATGAAAAAACTGCTATTGGCGGTAATGTATGTAGAATTGGAATGGATACTTTAAGATATAAAAGAATTCTATCATTAGGTTCACCTTCTCTAGACTGGATGGTATATCATAGAATACCTCGTGGTATTTTTATTGAAATAGCTGGTGGTGAGGGTTCTGGTAAAACAACATTAGGTGCTTGTGCTATAGCTGCTAGTTATATTAAAGATGAAAAGAAAATGATTGCCGAAGCTGAAGAAAAGAATACAAAAATTATAGCTGAATATCAGGCAGCATTTGAAGCAGCAAAAGAAAAAGGTAAGAAATTACCTGCAGAACCAGTTATAGCTCCACATAAAGTTCAACATATTATGTTTGTAGATGCTGAAGGAACTTTAGATCCTACTTGGGCATTAACTGCAACAGGATATGATATAAATGATGAAGTAGTTCAAACAATATATTATAATGCTTATGGACAATCTGCTGAACAAATATTAGATGATATTGTAATGGCAGTTCAATCTGGTGAGATTGGTTTAGTTATTTTAGACTCATTAGTAGCTATTGCACCGCAACAAGTAAATGATGCATCTATGGAAAAGAAAGATATGACTGGTATTGCTAAAGTATTATCTGACTTTGTTAAGAGATATACTGGATTATTTAATAAATATCAAACTACTTTTATAGGTATTAATGGTATTTATATGGATCCATCTGGATATGGTAATCCAGAAAAAATTGGTGGTGGTACAGCTTGGAAGCGTGCTTGTTCATTAAGATTAAAATTTAAAAAAGGTAAGCCTTTTGATGAAAATGGTAAAGAATTAAAAGAAGGTGAAAATGGTGCTGTAGGAGCTATTCATGAAGTAGCTTTACTAAAGACTAAGTTCTGTCGTTGGGATAGACGTTTAGCATTATGTCATTTACACTATACTAAGGGTATGGACTTAATTCAAGATACTATTGGTCTTGCTCAATTATTTAATATTATTCAAGAACCATCTAGTAGCTATTTTGTTGTAACTGATCCTGATACTGGTGAAGTATTAACAAATAAAATACATGGTGAAGGAAATATTAAACCTTATTTTGAAGAACATCCTGATATTTGGAAAAGAACTTATGAGAAAGTTTATGAATTAATGGAAGATACTGAATCTTCAAATGTTGCTACTTTTGAATCATTATTAAATTTAGATACAGCTGCACTAAACGAAATGTTTGGCGTAGATATGAATAAAGAGGCTGAATTATAATGGCTAATAAAAATACAGAATCAACTAGATATTATAGTGATGCTCATGAAAAATCGGTTTGTAAAGCTTTAAATGCTTGGCAAACTGCTAACTCAGGAGCAGGGCTTTGGACTAAAGGTGATGTAATTCAAAAAGAAGCTAAAATGTTAATTGAATGTAAAACATGTATGGAACCTAAAAATAGTTTTTCTATTAAAAAAGAATGGATAGAAAAGAACAAATTAGAAATGCATGAAATGAGGTTATCAGATTCGGCAGTAGCATTTAATTTTGGTCCTGGTTTACCAAATTATTATGTTATTGATGAAAAACTTATGAAATTCTTAGTAGAAAAGTTAATTGAAGAAAAAGAGTAAAAAAGGCTAAAATAAAGCCTTTTTTATTGTATAATATTGTATGAGGTGATTATATGCGAGACATTATTAGAAAACAATTAGAAGCATGTGTGTTTTGTGATTTATCGAATTATGATCCTAACACAAATACTTTTATAATTAAAAAATATAATAGACCTGATTATAAAGTTGGATCCTGTTATTTAATTAAAGTTAATGACAATGTAATGAATGATAAAGATTCAGCCATTGCTATAAATTGGAATAACGGTAATTTACCAAAGTATCCTTATTTAAAAATATATGTAGGTCAAGTTATGGGTAAAATGATCCGTGTTGATAGTATTTATTATAATATAGAAACTAACCAAGACTCAGTAGAAATGTGGAATGGTTGGTTAAATATAGATGATCTTATTCTTATTTCAAAGAATATTTAGGAGGTTAAAACTATGGGAAAATCTTTAGCAACAAAATATCGTCCACAAACTTTTGAAGAAGTTATTGGACAAAATATTACGACAAAAATATTAAAGAAAGTAATTGAAGGCAGATCATTTAAAAACTGTATTCTTTTTGCTGGTAAATCAGGAGCTGGTAAAACAACTCTTGCTAAAATCTTTGCAAAAGAAATAAATCAAGGTGTAGGCGAACCAATTGAAATAGATGCTGCAAGTAATAATGGTGTTGATAATGTAAGAGCCATTATGGACAGTGCTAAACAAAGAAGTTTAGTTGGTGAATATAAAGTATTCATTATTGACGAGTGTCATTCCATTACAACTCAAGGTTGGCAAGCATTTTTAAAAGGCTTAGAAGAACCAGCACCTTACTCAATATTTATTTTTTGTACTACTGAACCTAATAAGATTCCAGCTACAGTTTTAAATAGATTACAAAGATTTAATATTACTCCAATTCCACAAGAAGAAATAAGTCACAGATTACAATATATCTGTCAACAAGAAGGTTTTACAAATTATGTAGAAGCATGTAATTTTATTAGTAAAATTGTTAATGGTTGTATGAGAGAAGCAATTACAACTCTTGAACAATGTGCTGATTATTCTACAGATTTATCTATTGATAATATTAAAACTGTGCTTGGTAATTTAACTTATGAATCAATGATTAAATTAACAAATGCTATCTTTGATAGAGACCAAGCAAATGTAATTAAAATTATTGAACAAATGTATGATAATGGACAAGATTTAAGACAATTTGTAAATAACTATTTAGAGTTCTTATTAGAAGTAACTAAGTATATCTTATTTAAAGA
>Ga0310690_10008990_pt1 | contig 12589 bp, 11 predicted proteins | sample AusTroGonzalo_MG_2_FD_207661 | JGI IMG/M metagenome (GOLD analysis project Ga0310690, IMG submission 207661) | Bovine rumen microbial communities from tropical cattle in Woodstock, Queensland, Australia - Gonzalo_04 (v2) (version 2) | ecosystem: Host-associated > Mammals > Digestive system >...
AGGTGACCAGATAACCGTTGGTTATCGTATCAAAGAAGGTAACAAAGAGCGTGTACAGGAGTTCCGTGGCGACGTGATTGCTATTCACGGCAGCGGCGACAAAAAGCGCTTCACAGTTCGTAAGATGAGTGGCAATGTTGGTGTAGAGCGTATCTTCCCGATGGACAGCCCCTTTATCGAGAGCATTACAATCAACAAGTACGGTAAAGTACGTCGTGCTAAATTGTATTACCTCCGCGAGCGTACGGGTAAGAAAGCCCGCATCCAAGAGCGCCGCGTTAAATGACAAAAGAGGCTTCGGCCTCTTTTTTTGGCTTTCAGCCATCAGCTTTCAGTATTCAGATAGATGTTTCAACTCGAAAGTCCATATTCTCCGACGGGTGACCAGCCGCAAGCAATTCAATCTCTGGTGGACGGTCTGAACGCAGGCGCAGAAGCGCAGGTGCTGCTCGGCGTGACCGGAAGCGGTAAGACCTTCACCGTGGCGAACGTCATCGCGCAGGTCAACCGTCCGACGCTCATCATGAGTCACAACAAGACCCTTGCAGCGCAGTTATACTCGGAGATGAAAGCGTTCTTTCCGCACAACGCCGTGGAGTATTTCGTCAGTTACTACGACTACTACCAACCCGAAGCGTATATCCCTGCCACCGACACGTATATCGACAAGGACCTGAGCATCAACGAAGAGATCGACCGCCTGCGTCTTTCGGCTGTAGCCGCCCTACTCTCAGGACGCAAAGACGTCATCATCGTCTCGTCGGTCAGTTGTATCTACGGTCTGGGTTCCCCGCAGGACTTCACGGCGAACGTCATCGAACTGCGCCGAGGTGAACAGATTGCTATGGACACGCTGCTCAAACAACTGGTTGGCGCACAATACGTGCGTAATGATATAGAACTCGCGCGCGGGCGCTTCCGCGTCAAAGGGGATACCATCGACATCGCACTCGCCTATGCCGACTACCTCGTGCGCATCGAGTTCTTCGGCAACGAGATAGACGCCATCCTGACTATCGACCCTATCAGCGGCCAGGTGATGGAGGAGTTCGACCAATACAACCTCAGTCCCGCCACCATCTTCCTCACGAGTCCCGAACGTATCGCCGCCGCCAAGGAGCAGATACAAACCGACCTCGCCAAACAGATCCGGTACTTCACCGAGATAGGTGAAGAGTTGTACGCCAAGCGCATCGAAGAACGCGTCAAATACGACCTCGAGATGCTCGACGAATTAGGTTATTGCACGGGAATAGAGAACTACAGCCGTTATTTCGACGGACGCGCAGAAGGCACTCCGCCTTATTGTCTGCTGGATTATTTTCCGAAAGACATGCTCCTCGTCATCGACGAGAGTCACGTCACTGTGCCGCAGATACGCGGTATGTACGGTGGTGACAAGTCGCGCAAGGACAACCTCGTCACCTATGGATTCCGTCTACCCGCCGCACGCGACAATAGACCGCTAAAATTCGATGAGTTTGAAGCAAAAACCGGCCAGACCATCTATGTCTCGGCGACACCGGACGAATACGAACTGAACCGCTCGGAAGGCATCGTCATTGATCAACTCATCCGTCCGACGGGCTTGTTAGACCCCGAGATAGAAGTAAGGCCGACCAAAGACCAGGTGGATGACCTGATGGACGAAATCAAGTTTCGGATGCACCGCGGAGAGCGATGCCTCGTGACGACGCTCACCAAACGGATGGCAGAGGAACTGGACGAGTATCTCCGCAGATACCGCATCAAGTCGGCGTATATCCACTCCGACATCGACACCATCGAGCGCGTCAAGATCATGGAGAACTTGCGGAAAGGCGAGTATGATGTGCTGGTTGGTGTCAACCTGTTGCGCGAAGGACTGGACCTGCCCGAAGTGTCACTTGTCGCCATCCTCGATGCCGACAAAACGGGTTTCCTGCGCGACCAGCGAAGCCTGACGCAGACAGTAGGACGCGCGGCACGTCACATCCATGGCAAAGCCGTCCTCTACGGCGATAAGATAACCCCGGCGATGCAGGCGACGATAGACGAGACGAACCGCCGCCGCCGGATTCAGATGCGCTATAACGAGGAACACGGTATCACGCCGACACCCATCGTCAAGGAGATCAACACCTCCGCACTCGCAGGGCTCTATCACGACCCGGAGGAAGAGAAACGCAAACTGACCGAAGCCATCAAGGCCGGGTGGAAGAATGCCGAGTGGCAGAAGATGAACGCTGCCCAACTGACCAAGGCCATCGACAATAAACGCAAGGCGATGTTAGCCGCCGCCAAGGCAACCGACTTCGAGACCGCTGCTTTCCTGCGCGACGAGATGCTCGAGATGCAGAACAAACTGCAGGCGATGGAAGGGAGTTAGTAGAACCGGCGCTCGGCTCCGATAGTAGTGGTGTCGCCGTGACCGGGATAGACGCGCACGTCAGAAGGCAATTCAAAAAGCCGCTCCAACGAACTCATCAACTGACCGAAATGGCCTCCTGGCAAGTCTGTACGGCCATATCCCATTCGAAACAGAGTGTCTCCCGAAAGGAGCACTTTTTCTTTTTCCCAATACAGACAGACCGAACCCGGCGTATGACCGGGAGTCGAGAGAATTGAAAATGGAGAATGGATAATTGAGAATTGATTCTGATGGCTGAGAGCTGACGACTGAAGGCTTTCTATAGGGAATGACTCCGCGGTCATCCGGATTCCAAACAAGTCATACTGCTCCTGCATCGTTTCTGCCATCGGGATGTCGTCCTGATGCATCAGAACGGGCAGGTGCCATTGTTCGCACGCCCATTTGGCACCCCATAGATGGTCCAGATGACCGTGCGTCGCGAGGATGGCCTTCACCTGCAGATTCGCCAACTGGATATACCGATACAGGGTTTGCTGCTCATATTGACTCGAGCACGCCGGGTCAACAATCAAGGCATCGCCTTGCTCATCATGCACTACGTATGTATTGGTCTCAAACGGTCCGAAAATAAACCTTTCAATTTTCATTTTTACCTTTTATTTTCTCCTATTTCCAGCATTCTTGACATATATTCGGTTGTTCGTGCAGGGCGGATTGGCGGAAAGCGCGTGCACGGTCACCGGCAAACAATTCTGCCAGCGATGACTCCTTTATATTTCCGTACGCATGCGCATGCGACTTGTCGTAACAGCAGGGCAGGACATCGCCCTCGGTGGTCACTACGGCTCCGCTCCACGCACGCCAACAGCCTTTACTCAACGGACGGCGGTGATAAAGCCCGTCCTTTCCTCGCAGATACCGGCTATACCGCGGGTTGGTAGGCATCAAGGGATGACCGTTCCGGTAGTCATACAACTGCGCTGTCTTGAACACCAATCGGTCTGCCCCAAGACGCTTGTATTCGCGTCGGAAATGTTCCCATTCGTGCTCATTCGTACGCAACCGCAAGCATTGGAGCTCAATTTTTAATTCGTAATTTTTAATTTTTAATTTTGCTTCGTGCAGATAACGCAGCGCGTTTTTGCATTGCTCCAGACTGCCCCCAACCCGGTACGCCTGATACGACTCCTCGCTCAGCCCGTCCATCGAGACGATGATGCGGTTTAATCCTGCTCGAACCAACTCTTCGGCCAACTCCGGCGTTATGGCCTGTGCGTTCGTGCTCACGATGGTGTAAAGCCCCTCCTGATGCGCCTCCTCAATCATTCGTGGCAAGTCGGGGTTCAACAACGGCTCGCCCTGAAAATAAAACTGTATCACCCATGCCTTCTCCTTCACCTCTCGCAACACCCGCTCCCACACTTCGCGCGACATCAACATCTGACGGCTGACTGGTGACGTCTGACGGCTCCTCATTCCCACCGGACACTCCGGACACCGCAACTGACAAACAGCCGCAGGTTCGACGGAAACGAAGAGAGGCATATGAGAAATACGCACCAAGCCGAACAGGCTCAGTGCATAACTCACACAACAACGCAAAGCGTTGCCTATACGAGAGAATATGAATCGGCTAATAGCCAATGACTAACGGCCAACAGCTTAATGCAACGCAATCTTGTTAACGCGACGCTCATGACGACCGCCTTCAAAATCGGTCTGGAAGAACACCCGCACGATGTCCAGAGCCAGGTCAACAGGGATGAAATTGGCAGGCAAACCCAGCACGTTGGCGTTGTTATGCTGACGAGCCAATTCAGCCAGTTTAGGATCCCAACACAATGCCGCACGGATGCCCTGATGTTTGTTGCAGGTCATCGTGATACCATTGCCCGTCGAGCAGATAGCCACACCGAACTCATATTCGCCTTTTTCTATGGCTTCTGCCATAGGATGTGCAAAATCCGGGTAGTCACAACTCTCGGTGTCGTAGCATCCGAAATCCTTCACTCTTGCTCCGTTGTCCTCCAGGAACAACTGGACAGCCTGCTTCAAGTTAAAACCTGCGTGATCACTCGCCAACGCAATGGTCATTTCTGAAAAACTTTTCATAATTATCACCTTTCAATTTTCAATTTTCACCTTTTAATTTCTTTAGAAAATCGCCGCCAAATTGCCGAACATCAGCTTACAAGCAATGGCCAGCACGATGATGCCGAAGAACTTACGGATGATATACAGGGTGGTCTGCCCCATATATTTGGTCAGCCAGTGCGTCCCTACCAGCACACCGTACAACGTGGCGATACACAAAATGAGGGATATACACAGACTGGAGATACTATACTCCGCCGTGATCGCGAGCAACGCTGTAAACGCTCCCGGACCGGCGTACATCGGAAATGCCAGCGGCACCAACGAACCCTCTCCCTCCAGATTGGAATTCTGAAAAATAGTCACATCCAATATCATCTCCAATGCCATCAGAAAAATGACAAAACCTCCGGCAATGGCGAAATATTCGATTTGTACACCGAACAGTTTGAGGATCCATTCGCCCAAAAAGAGGAATGCCAGCAGAATGATGAGACTCGCCAAGGACACCCGCCAGGGATTGATCTTGACCCCTCGGTCCTCCAACGCAATCGTCACAGGGATATTGCCAAACGGGTCGATGATGGCTATCAGAAAGATGAATGAAGAAACCACCTGCCAAAAGTCAACCGGACCCAAAAAATTTAGTATTGTTTCCATTGTATGATCATTTTAGGCTGCAAAATTAGTAAAAAAACTTGACTTATGCAAGAAAAACACAAAAATTCTTGTGTATTTCAAAAAAAAGTTGTAATTTTGCGCCGAAAAACGCAAAAATAGTAATTGAACAAATAGTAAATGATTTTATGATTAACAGTCAAGACATTAAAAACGGTGTATGCATCCGCATGGACGGCCGCCTGTATTTCGTAATTGAGTTCTTGCACGTTAAACCGGGCAAGGGTAACACAATTATGCGTGTTAAATTCAAAGATGTAGTGGATGGTCGCGTTCTCGAGCGCCGCTTCAATATCGGTGAGAAACTGGAGGATGTACGCGTGGAGCGTCGCCCATATCAGTTCCTTTACAAGGAGGGGGCTGACTATATCTTCATGAACAACGAGACCTTCGAGCAAGTGCCCATCGCACACGACCTCATCACTGGCGTGGACTTCCTCAAGGAAGGTATGACCGTTGAAGTGGTATCCGATGCTACGACAGAGACCATCCTTTTTGCGGAGTTGCCGACAAAAGTTGAATTGGCCATCACCTACACCGAGCCGGGTCTCAAGGGAGATACCGCTACCAACACCCTTAAACCCGCCACACTGGAGACCGGAGCCGAGATTCGTGTGCCTCTCTTCATCAACGAAGGAGAGATCGTACGCGTCGATACACGCGACGGTAGCTATTGCGAGCGCGTTCGTTAAATGAAAAAGAGTTTGATCTGCCTCCTTTTGGCAGGGTTTTTGTTGAATGCCTGTACGGCCCTTGAAAAAAAGCAGCAGTCAGGCGCGGCAGTAGAGGTACAGGGACATTATCTGTACCTCTCTACCTTAGATTCACTCACGCTCGGACTGTCCGAAGAAGACAGTATGCGCGTCGCGCAACAGTACATCAACCAGTGGGCGAAAGATGTGGTGCTCTACGAGGAAGTACGCAGCAAAAAAGCCGACCTCGGCAACACGGAGATAGACCGGATGGTCGAGGACTACCGCCGTGCACTATATACCCAGGCCTACGAGCAGTACCTCGTCACACGACGGATGCCAAAAACAGTCTCAGATTCGGCGGCAATGCAGATTTACACGCAGATGCCCGAACGCTTTCAACTCAATGAGAGCATCATTCGAGGGATTCTGGTCATCGTCCCGCCCGACGCGCCGAAGATAGACAAACTGCGCAAGTGGCTGGGAGACATGAACAACGGAAAGACAGACGCGGCAACAGGCGAAGCACTCGATAACATCGAGAAATATGCCTACCAGAACGCCAGTGGATACCAACTGTTCACCGACCGATGGATGACCACCACCGAAATCATGAACTATATCCCCATCGAGCGCAACGACCTCGAGAACCAACTCAAATCGAAAAACCGCATCGAGGTGACCGACTCGCTCAAGACCTACCTCCTGCAGGTCACCGATAAACGCATGCGGGGCGAGCAGATGCCGATGGAATACGCACGGCCGGAGATAGAGAAGATAGTGCTCAGCGCGCGCCAAGTGGAGTTCCTCCAGAAAGAGCGTGAACGACTCTACAACGAAGCTATTCAAAGTGGGAAAGTGGTGTTTTATTAAGTATGAGAAAGATTAGTGTGATATTGCTCCTGTTCCTGAGCCTGATTCCCCTTCAGGCGCAGGTTATTGATGAAGTCATCTGGGTCGTGGGTGACGAGGCCATCCTCCGCAGTGAAGTGGAGGAGGAACGACTCCGGGCTCAATACGAGGGACAGCAGATTCATGGTGACCCCTACTGCTTCATCCCCGAACAACTCGCCGTGCAGAAACTGTTCCTGCACCAAGCCATCCTCGACTCCGTAGAAGCCAATGAGTCCAGTGTCAGCCATCAGGTCGATATGCGACTCAATTATTACATCAACCAGATCGGCTCAAAAGAGAAACTGGAGGAGTATTTCCGTAAACCCACTACGGAGATTCGCGAAGAGATGATGACCACCATCCGCAACCAGATGATCATCCAGCAGATGCAGGCCAAACTGACGGAGAACATCAAACCCACACCCGCAGACATACGGCGCTATTACAACTCGCTGCCCTTGGACTCCATCCCCATGATGCCGGCGCAAGTCGAAGTGCAGATACTTAGTTTCGAACCGCCGGTACCCGTCGAGGAGACCGAACGCGTCAAGCAACGCCTGCGTGAGTTCACCGATCGTGTCCAGTCCGGTAATGCGGATTTCAGCATGCTGGCTCGACTTTATTCAGAGGACACCGAGAGCGCCAAACGAGGCGGTGAACTGGGATTCGTCGGCAAAGGACAACTGGTTCCCGAGTTCGCAGAAGTCGCATTCAACCTCAACGACCCCAAGCGCGTCAGCCGTATCGTCAAAACCGAGTATGGCTATCATATCATCCAGCTCATCGAGAAAAAAGGCGAGCGCATCAACTGCCGTCACATCCTCCTGCGTCCGCGCATAAGCGCCTCAGACAAAGTCAAAGCCATAGAGAAACTGGATAGTATCCGCCGTCTCATTGATGCAGACAGCCTGCAGTTCGAGCAGGCCGTCACTCGCTTCTCTGAAGACAAGAACACCGTCATGAACGCCGGACTGATGATCAACCCCAACACCGGCAGTAGTCGTTTCGAATATCAGGAACTGGCGCCGGAAATAGCCAAACAAATCTACAACCTCAACGAGGGCGATGTCTCGCAACCCTTCGTCATGATGGACCAAACCAAGAACCGCGAGGTGTGCGCCATCGTTCGCGTAGCGAAGAAAACAGACATCCACCGGGCCAACCTCACCGATGACTTCCAGACCATCAAAGCCATGTTGGAAGCCAAAATGAGTGCGGATTTTATTCACGACTGGATACTCAAAAAACAGAAATCTACTTTCGTGCAGATATCTCCGGGATGGCAGAACTGCGAATTCGAATACCCCGGATGGATTCATTAAAAATTGAAAGGTGAAAGATGAAAGGTGAAAGGAGAAAATATGGGAAATGGATAGGGCTTATTGTCCTTTCATTTTTCAATTTTCACTTTTCATTTTCCCAAACCATGATCTACCTCGACCACTCCAATACCCTCAGTTTCGACCAGAAACGGATAGCCGACGCCCAGATTCTCAAGGGCAACGTCATCTTTCGGCACGAAGAGGCACTCATGTATTGCGACTCGGCGTATTTCTACGAAAAGACCAACTCGCTCGACGCGTTCGGACACGTGCGCTTCGTCCAAGGCGACACCCTCCACGGCTTCGGAGACAAACTGTTCTATGACGGCAACACCAAGCTCGCTCGGCTGCGTCAGCACGTACGACTCATTCACGGACGAGACGACGAGAACCCCACTATCCTCACCACCGACAGCCTCAACTACGACCGAGCTGCCGGCATTGCCTATTATTTCCACGGAGGACAGGTGCGCGACTCGCTCAACACACTCGTCTCGGTACGTGGCAACTACACGCCCAACACCAAACAGGCGGTCTTCAGTCGCGAGGTGCAACTGACCAATCCCAATTTCGTGCTCACCTCCGACACGCTCCTTTACAACACCGACACCAAGATAGCCGACATCGTCAGTCCCACTGATATCATCTACGAGCAGGAAACAGACATACATACCTCACTCGGCTGGTACAACACCCTCACCGAACAGTCTATGTTGCTCGACCGCTCAGTCGTCCACCATGAGGACGGACGTATGATGACAGGCGACACCATCTATTACGACAAGAAAAAAGGCTTCGGCGAGGTTTTAGGCAACATGACGATGAGCGACACAACCCAACATGCCACGCTCACCGGTCGGTATGGCCAGATGTGGGAAGAAAACAGCCGCGGATACGCCACCGATAGCGCACTCATGGTGGACTGGTCCGACTCCACACATTTCACCTACATGCACGCCGACACACTCTTCACCGAGGAACTGCACTACGAGGACAGCGCACTCATGGATAGCACCTACCGCCGCGTCCGGGCACACTACGGCGTGCGCGTTTACAGGGAGGACATGCAGATGACCTGCGACTCGCTCGTTTATCTCGGCTCCGACTCCACCATCCACCTCTACACCAAGCCCATATGCTGGTCCGAGAACCAACAGATATCCGCGGACAGCATGGTGGTCTTCATCATCAACGGAGCCGTGGACCACACACTCGGAAACGGAAACGCACTCTGCGTCATGGAGGACACGCTCGACCTCTTCAACCAGATGAGCGGTAAAGAAGTGCTGGCTACCCTCGAAGAGGGGGAAGTCAAACTGGTGGACATGGACGGAAACGCCCTCACCATCTACTACGCCAAAGAGAGTGACGGCTCCTTCGTCGGAATGAACACTACCGAGAGCAGTCACATCAAGATGTTTATCGAAAAACAACAAATACACCACATACTCTTTACCAAGGAAACCACCGGAGTACTCTATCCCATGGATCAGATACCCTCCGGAGGAGACAAACTGACAACGTTCTTCTGGGCAAATGAAATACGACCCAAAGACCCGATGGACGTCTTTAGAAAAACAGAAAACTGATGGCTGATAACTGACAGCAAAAAAATATACGATTATTAAGATTATGTTCTGTATTCCACCTAATGTATGTTGAACGTATGTTTGTCGTATGTTTGACCTTGTTACTACCTATGTTAAATATAGTAAAAATTTTAAGATTTTAAGGCTTGAAACGATATGAAGAAGACATTTGCAACATTTTTAACCATCCTCTTGACGCTCAGCGCGTGGGCGGTGGACCTGCCTAAACAGGGATTCGGACTCCAGATAGGCTGGGCGCAACCCATCCTGCGACTCAATGATCCCAGTACCGTCTATGCCAAGGACTCGCTCATCAACACCACTCACCTCAACGGACTCAAGATAGGTGTCACCTACGATGCCAGCTACATCGCCGGTTTCGGTAGCTCGATGGGTATCAACTACACTTTCGGCGCGCAAAAAACAGACTGGAAAAAGAAAGCCTACGACCTCTCTCACTCGGCGCGCTACACCACAACCTATCACCAGATAGAACTCTTCGTGGACTGGCAGTATAAGTTCGAAGTGGCGAAAGAGACCTACCTCATCCTCTATTCCGGACCGACACTCCAGTATGGTTTCGCCTTCAACGTGCATACCTGGGAGCGGGAAGACTTCTACGAGCAGATCACCAAGGACGAGACCATCAACCGCTACAACATTGACGACGCCAACCGGCAGTTGTCGCACCTCAATGTCACATGGGGCGTGGGAGCAGGATTCCAATACCAGCGTTATTTCCTCCGCGGAGGATATGACTTCGGTATCCTCAATCCCTACAAGAGTGCCAAATTCACCGACTCCGACCGCTACACCCGTGGCCGCTTCGACCAGTGGAACATCCGCCTCGGCATCTACCTCTGGTACGAAAAATAAAAATGGTAAATGGTAAATGACTAAATCGTAAATGTTTTGATTCCTCGCGAGACCATAGAACGCATCTACGCCGCTGCTAAGATTGAAGAGGTTGTATCCGATTATGTGACGCTCCGCAAACGCGGCGCGAACCTCATTGGACTCTGTCCTTTCCATCATGAGAAAACCGGCTCTTTCACCGTCAGCCCGTCAAAAGGTATCTACAAATGTTTCGGCTGCGGCGCTTCCGGCCATGCACTCAAGTTCATTATGGAGATCGAACAATGCTCTTTCGTCGAAGCAGTCAAACAGCTCGGCAAGAAATACCACATCGAGGTGGAAGAGCGCGAAATGACTGCCGAAGAACAGCAGCGCCAGGACAACAGAGAGTCCATGTTCGTCGTCAATGAGTTTGCCAATAAATGGTTTCAGGACCAATTATGGAACACACCCGAAGGACAGGCGATTGGACTCAGTTATTTCCGCGAAAGGGGACTCCGCGACGACATCATCCGCAAATACCAACTCGGCTACTCGCCCGAACATGGCAATCCGCTCGCAGCTGCGCTCAAGAAAAAAGGATTCAAAGAGGAGTTTTATCTCAATAACGTGGACACCAAAATAGGTGTCGGAGTGGTAGGCAAATCCGAAGACGGACGGCTATACGACCGTTTCCGCGACCGTGTCATGTTCCCCATCTTCACTGTCAGCGGCAAACCCGTCGCCTTCGCCGGACGTATCCTCAAAAAGAAAGACAATGTCGGCAAATATGTCAACTCGCCCGACTCGCTCATCTACTCCAAAACGAACGAACTATACGGTCTCTTCCAAGCCAAACAGGCTATATCACGTGCAGACCGCTGTTACCTCGTCGAAGGCCAGATGGACGTCATATCGATGCACCAGTCCGGCATAGAAAACGTCGTGGCCAGTGGAGGTACAGCCCTCACCAAACCCCAAATCCGGCTCATACAACGTTTCACGTCCAACATCACCGTCCTCTATGATGGCGATGCCGCAGGTATCCACGCCGCACTCCGAGGTATAGACATGTTCCTCGAAGAGGGATTCAACGTCAAAGTGGTGCTCCTGCCCGAAGGCGAAGATCCCGACAGTTACGCGCAGACACACGACTCGTCTGAGTTCATCCGTTATATAGAAGAGCACCAAACCGACTTCATCCGGTTCAAATCAGCATTGCTCAGCAAAGAAGCCGGTGAAGACCCCTTCAAACGAGCCACACTCATCAAGGACATCACCGCCTCTATTGCCGTCATACCGGATATCATCACACGACAAGTCTATATCAAAGACTGCGCCGAGAGACTCCATATGTCCGAAAAAGTGCTCACCAATGAAGTGGTTAACCTCCGACGCAAAAAAGCCGAAGAACGCGCCAAAGCCAAAGAGAAAGAAACCGAACAAGCCGCCACTACTACTGAATCTATCAGTCCGCAAGACGGTCTAACAGAGCAGCGGTCTAACAGCGTAGCGGTCCAACAGAGCAGCGGTCTTGAAACAAACTTCTACAATCTCTTCCAGATTATTGTCAAATATGGAGAACGCCCGATTATAGTGGATGAAGACCCATATACCATCGGCGAAATCATCATCTACACCATCGAAGGAGACCAGATAACGCCGCCGCAACCCGTCTATCAGACTATGATGGACGAGTTCAAAGCCCACTATAAAGACCCGGGATTCAAAGCCGAACAGTTCTTTAAGTTCCATCCGGACCCTGCTGTCAGCGCACTGGCCATTGATATGATTGCGGACAAATATACGCTCGCAGAAATGGAGAACGAATCGCAATTAGGCGAACTCGTCACACGACTCCTGTACGAAATCAAACTAACCGTCATTAACAATCAGATTGACGAACTCGACCGGAAACTCAAAGACGCACAATCGATAGGAGATATCAACTCGCAACTCCAACTCCTCTCCTATCAACCTGCACTCATCAAACAGCGCAACGAGATATGCAAACTATTGGGAAACAGAGTAATAAACATCTAAATCACCAATCACCAATCACCAATCACCAATAACCAATCACCAATCACCAATAACCAATAACCAATAACCAATCATGCTTTTCCAAAGCAT
>Ga0310690_10008991_pt1 | contig 12589 bp, 26 predicted proteins | sample AusTroGonzalo_MG_2_FD_207661 | JGI IMG/M metagenome (GOLD analysis project Ga0310690, IMG submission 207661) | Bovine rumen microbial communities from tropical cattle in Woodstock, Queensland, Australia - Gonzalo_04 (v2) (version 2) | ecosystem: Host-associated > Mammals > Digestive system >...
CCATATCGCGGTTGGTGAAAGTCCAAGTATCACCACCAGCCCTACGTCCATCGACAGACATACGTCCGTCACGTGAACGGGTAACGGTACGAATCTGCTCGCCGTTGTTCCACGCCTGCTGCTGACCTTGCAACTCTGAAAGCTGATAACCACGGGCATTTGTCAAACGTTGTGCTGTACGAGCACCACCAGTATAGGCAGAGTTCTGACCACGGCCATCAATACCCGCATTGATTCTTGCTCGCTGCTGTGAAATCGTATTGGTATTCGGATTAGTACGATTCCTTACGGTTCTTTTCTTTGCCATAATCTCAATCTTTTTAGTTATTAATTAATGTACTGAATTACCTTTTGCCGCTGTACTTGCAGAAGAGCCGCTATAGACATTCCGACCTAGCTCTGCGTAACGCTCACGACCATAGTCACGTATGATACGGGCTTGTGTGGTGTTAGCCGCATTGGGATTATTCGCCGCGCGTCTCTCTATCTCGTTCTGTATGTTCGTGATATAACGCTGTGCGATAGTACGTAGGCGGTCTCTGTTTCTGTACCAAGTATCAGTGCCGTATGTGCTGTCCTCGATACGGGCTAACTGTGCCCTCACCGACTCGATGGAACGGCCTCTACGGGTGTTACGCCTTGTATTGGTGTTCACCCTCGCATTACCCAAATATGCTAAGTTTCCTGTTCTGACTCCGCAATCCTTTCTTTTTGTGCAAAGATAGGGCAATTGTCTTATATAAATAAGTATTTGCCGAAAGCATAACGCACACTTTATAAATGGTTGCAAAAGTCGGCTGTTTGCGCTTGCTCCGATAGGGATTTCTCAGTACCTTTGCAGTGGTTAGTAGTATTTATAGTTTTAGGTTAGTAATTATTGTTTTACGGGTTGTCTGTGAAGATAGCCCGTTTTTTGCATAATAAAAGGGTGTAACGTTTTGCTACACCCTTTATTGTATCGTATAGATAATATTATCCGTTACTCAAGCCCATATAGGTCTTACGAGGGTACATACCAGCTGTAGCCATTTGTCTTGACGAGTCGTTAAAAACACTTGGATTTGCTTTTCTGATATTCGCCTCATATCTCGTAGCCGCATTAAACACTCGCTGCAGCCTTCTTTGTGCAGACTGCTGATTACCACCATTTGCAGCTTGCTCGGATATTCTACGAGCTAAATCCTGCTGCTGATTCCTTATTGTTTCGATACTTTTGTATCTTGTTCCTTTGTATCTGACTCAGCGATAAAATTAAATTAAACATTCACACCGCAAAGATACGCATAATACACCACCCTTACCCCCTTTGCCAACAACCATTTGCAACACTTTGGTAATTGTGCTGTTATAAACACACTCCACTCACTCGGATAAACAAAATAACATTATCTTTGCCGAAAATTTTAAATCATATGGCAGAATTATCAAAATATTTTCTGAGCAGTGAGATTATAGAAATCAACCGCTCGCAAATCAGTTTCCACCCGAGAAATCCACGTCTTATCGAAGAAAGCGGTAAGAAAGCGTTGAAGAAATCAATGAACAATTTCGGTATCTTAGGCGGTATCGTAGTAAACAGAGCGAACAACTTTGTCCTTATCAGTGGTAATCAGAAAGTTGCCCTTATGGACGAGAAACAAAAGTTTGACCCCGAGAATCCCGAGACGGACTACATTCTCCGTGTCGAGGCCGTAGACTTTGACGAGAAGAAAGAACTCGAGGCGTTGACCGCCCTCAATAACCCCGCTATCGGCGGACGCTTTGACCCTCAGAAACTCGCAGAGCTTATCCCCGATATGGACTATAAGAACGCGGGACTGACTGAAGAGGATTTGTCAATGATAGGCGTTGACTACCTCTTTCAGACTGAGGAAGAGAACAAGATTGGTGCTGAGCTTGATGACCTTATGGCGCAAGTCAATGAAGAGCACCAAAAGGACTTAGAGCGCAGGAAAGAGCAGCGTGAGGCTATCAAGCAAGCACAAAAGCAAGCCAACGAGCAGCAAGACGCACAGATAGAGAAGACCTATGAAGAGAAGAAACAGCATATGAAAGACGTTAAGGAGCAAGTGAAGACACAAGCTATCGAAAACGCGATGAACCAAGAGGCTTACGTTATGCTGTCCTTTGACAATTTCAAGGCCAAACACGAGTTTATGGCTCGCGCTGGCTATCCCGATGATATGAAATTCATCAAAGGTGAAGAGTTTGTGCAACGAATAGAATTTATTGACTAATCATATTTAGTTTGGTTTTTATTTATTATTGATTTGTTTCCTAGGAGTCGGCTTGTGATAAGTCGGCTCTTAGCATAAAAAAGGTGCAACCTCACGGCCACACCCTTCTCGATACATAACCTAATAAAATGAGAAATTCTAGTTTTTATCTGTCATATCCTTGTCTGCTGGCAGATTCGCCTCGTCTAAGACAAAAGGCTTCTCGCCACCGCAGATTTCTACAAATTCATCTTTCTTTGCCATAATAATACACTTTAAGTTAAACTTACACGCTGCAAATATAAGCATTTATATTCTTATAAACAAGAAAATAAGCGATTATTTTATCTGCTTTAACATTATTTGGCTTTCTTGCGGGTAAAAGTCCAACCTAATTCTTTGGCCATCTTCTTAAACTCTGAGTACTGAGTACCTACGTTTGCCCTATCAGAAATCTCTCTTGCTCGCTGACGGGTAAGGTTTCCGCTCCTTGATGCTTTACTCAGTTGTTTTGCAGCATAGCTACGTGCGCCTATACGAGAATCGTTCTCATACTTATTGAGCGCATTAATAGCGGTTCTAGCGTCACCCCAGCCGCCTTTCGGTCTTCGGATAGAATAGGTATAGGTAGGTGTTACAGCTCGTACCTCTTTTAAATCAAAGCGTACTGCATTCTTAACGTCTTGTGCAGAGAAAGGAACGCCGATACGTCCCGCCATAGTACCATACAAACCAGAGTTTGCGCCCTCAGTAGGATGGTTATGCGTAAGGATAGCGTCTTTCTTGAAATCACTTGCACGAAACCTAGCACGATGTGCAGTGCCGTTTGTTGACTCGCCGACTACTCTGCCATTAGAATCAATGACATATCCTTTCTCTGTCTTGCGGTTACGAATCTTTGCCTCGAGTTGATTTACCCGAAACGCCTCTTGTCTGTTCATTCCGCTCTCAGTGTCCCTCAGATAGCTTCTATCTGTCTTGGGTGCTGACTTGATAACGTGTACTCCCTCTCCCATATCTTATCCTTGATTTAAACCCATATAGGTGTTACGTGAATATTGCTTTTGCATCGTAAAGTCCGCTCTGCCATTGATATTGTTAGCATAACGTCTAGCGGCATTCTCAGCCCTCTCAACGAGGTTACTCAGCCTTTGGCGTGTAGTCGTACCTCTGTTAAAAGAAAGGCCGTTAGCGAGGCGGTTTATGCGCCTTAGCTGACGCATCATATCCGCTGCTGATTTTGTTCTCTTTGTTTTGACTCGGCTAATCTATTTTTCGGCAAAGATAAGCAATAATCCCCGCTATCTGTTACGACCACGGGGATTTGATGTTATATTTTCGGAATTGTGCGGATTAGCCGCCATTCAAGCCCATATATATGCGGCGGGAAACTTGTCTATCACCATATTGTGTAAAATCAAGAGCTTGCTGATTCTCAGGTGCTGCATCAAAATTCCTATTTGCAGTACTTATTGCTCTTGAACGAATACGAGCAGCGTTTTGGTCAGATAAACCTATACTCTTTTGAGCATTAGCTATGTAACGTTTTGATGTTGATACAACACGATTATAACGATTTTTATCGTTTTGTGATATGTTGTTTACATCATAACCATTGTTTTTAATCATATTCAGCCTTATACGCTCTCGCTGTGCTGCAATATCTGCTATACTCTTTGTTTTATTCCTCTTGACTCAGCAAAATATTTAATTGTTAATACTCTGCTGCAAAGATACGAAAAAAGAGGGAGAATTTACCCCCCCCATTTATTTAAGCGCACACTTTCAAAATAGTGCCGAAATTAAACTCTACTGACTATCCACAACAACGCCAACAGCACGCCAAATATTGTTATCAGCAATACTCTAGATAGTACTTTCATAACGCCTCTAACTCCGCTCTCGCCTCTTTCATTTCTTCATTGGCATCCTCAATGGCCTTGTCTACCCACTTGGTAAACATCTCTTCAAGAAAGCCATAGAACACCTCTTTATTATCCCGTACTTGATTGAGAATATAGCCGATTCTGTCTTCTACATTCATTTCTTGGGATTGTAGAAAATTCCTTATCAGTTCTATTCCCTCTCTTCGTGCCTTTGCCGCTTCATAGACTTTCAGCAAGTTTCTTGCTGCCTCTGCTTTGTTTAAATCCATATTTATTCTTCGTCTTGTTGTTTCTCTTTTTCTTGATGGTAATCATATTCTTCCAATATTCTTCTCGATAAAGGAAATACCTCAAATACGCGCTCGATATCTTGCGGATAGTTCTTTCTACACCACAAAAAGAAATCCAAGTTAAACCCAATACCATTTGACGCTTTGCCGACCTTTGCCCCGTCACCACTTGTAGCTAACGAATACATAACAGGCATAGGCAGCTGATGCATCTGCATATAGCTAAGTATCTGTTTCTGCGAAAACTCAGCAAGCGGATAGGCTTGATAGTTATCTGTATAGTGGTTATCCTTCATACGGGTAATCATAAGGTTGCGGTTCATTCCGTCTGCTTTCTTCATACCCAAGAACACCCACTGAGTATTATATTTGAGCCTCAACGCCTTTTGTATATCCGCTAGTTTTAACAGCTTTTGGTTCGGGTGTGGTGTGCAATACAGCCCGCTTCTGAGGATATAGGTAAGATTCCAATGCGGTATCTCCAAAAACTCCACGTTAGGGTATCTGACCTTTACCCACTTTATCCACCGCTCAATGTGTTCTAAGCCGTGAACAAAGCTCATAAACACTGCATACACCTTTTTGAACTTCGGGTAAATCAAGTCCAAGGTTACTATGCTATCCTTACCCAAGGAGCACATAAGTATACACGTGTCCGTCTGACTGGCCACATAGTCAATGCAGTCGTTGGCCGCTATCAGCGGATTAGGTCTGATTTTCTTTGCCATATTGTATTATATTGGTAATTCTTGTATACACGGTTCATTATACTTCTCGCAGTCAGTTGTTTTAAAACAGTCCCCAACCCGATAACCCCTATCACAGAGCCTATGTCTAGTATCGAAACAACAGCACGTTGCACAGCATCGCTCGGGTATCGGCCACTGCTCGTAAATATCCGTAACCAATCTAGGACGTTCCTTTCCTTGCAGTCTATCCCAAAAGGAAATCTTCGGCGCGTTGTTCTTGGTGATATACTTTCTATCCTTACCATCCAACACCTCTTGCAGCGGCTTGTAACGGATTTCTTGTGTATGGACATAATGTTTCACAGACAACACCTCTGCGAATCTTCCACCATCGTGGGCATTGCCGATGAACACCTTATCACCTACACCGACCTCACCATACCAATAATATCCCTTGTCTTTTTCGTGAGCAAACACAGACATTTCACAAGCTATTCTATCTACCCACCCGTCATTGCAGCGGTAAGCTTTGACACCCATAGACATCAGCTTATTGTGGAACTCCGCACACACGTTATTAAACTGATTGGTTATGGCAATCATAGAACCGACCATAGTAGCGTCATTGACTTGTATATAACCGCCGTTACCAAGGTCTATCTTTTTACCTATCGACCCATCTTCATTGATGTATAAAGGAAATTTACCCATAACTTATTTCTTCTTACCTAGTGTCCTATCTATGAAATCGTACAAATGCAAAATTGGATATTTCGTCTGACTAACAGCACACAGCTCTATCTGTTTGCGTATCTCGGCCAATGCCCACTCGACACCTTTCTTATAGCCCACCTTGAACTCTTCAGCGTCAAAGAGCATAGCGTCTATAATATTCCGTTTCTCCAACTCAGTAATGCGCTTGATAGCAGCATCGCGCATAGAATCGCTCAAAGCCCCCATTTACTCAATTCCTCTTTACTTGGTTCATAAACTCTCTTTGCTTCTGTCTTAGGTATCTCGAACTCGGCTCTCTCATACCAACGTGTCACCATCGGCTTAAACGGGCTAGAAGTTTCCGCCCGCTCGTTCTGCCACAGCCGATTGAAATAGTCATCACTCGGTCTTGGGTTTATTACTATCAGCAAATTCTTCATTCTTATACTCTAATAGGTTTCTCGTCTGCTCTTCGGTATACCCAAGCTGTCGCATTGTCTTGCGCATACGCATAGCAGTATTTATCACCATTTCCTTGAACCGCTTGATTTGCGCATCCATCACCTCTTGGGGTGTACGGTATATCGTGTAAATCCCCTCACCATCCAAGTTATAAGCACACATCCTAGTACTCTTCAACGCGGGGTTATCTACGTCTGTACGGATATAGTAATTCACTGACCAATAACCTTCTCCGTCACTGAACTCATACCAACGGACTTCTACCTTACGCACCTCACAAGTAGACACCCACGAATAATCATCCCAGCTACCACCACTACAATAGCACCTATCCCCTACTTTTAACTCGGGTACGGGCTTGTGGTTCTTGTCCGTGTACTTATGTACTATCTCTGTCATTTCACACCAGTATGTCCGTACCCTCCTTCGCCGCGTTCTGTCTCGTCGAGCACTTCTACAGGGATAAATTCTCCCTGCTCATGGCGTGCGATAACCATCTGAGCAATACGCTCACCATCATTAATGATAAAGTCCTCATTAGAGAGATTTACGAGAATCACACCTATCTCACCTCGGTAATCAGCGTCAACAGTGCCAGGGCTGTTAAGTACCGTAATACCTTTTTTTAGTGCCAATCCGCTACGTGGACGTACTTGTGCCTCATACCCCTCGGGTAGAGCAATATGTAGTCCCGTAGGTATCAACTTACGCTCTAACGGAGCAAGCACTATTGGGTATTCACCGATATTAGCTCGCAAGTCCACACCCGCACTCTGTGCTGTTGCATACTCGGGCAGCGGCTGACTACCCTTATTGACAATCTTAATCTTTACCATTTTCTTCGTTTGTTTTTATTATAATACTATCTTCTCACCTATTCTGAATACTATCTGAGCCTTCAGATATTCCTCGCCGTTCTCAACGTAGGAGATAAGCTCGTGATTCTCGTCCTCGAACAGCTCTATCCATTCGTCTTCAATCTTACACGTGTACGTCTCGTGGCCGCAAGCGAACTGCACCACATCGTACTTCCTAGGCTGCAGCACGCCGTCAATCTCGCGTACATAGCCGTCTTCATCCAAGTCGCAGTATTTCTTCTGTGTGTTCGGACGTATCTCTCTCGTGTACTCTTTCAGCAGCCCCGCCTTGATAGCTTCTAAGGTCTGAGGCTTTGTTGTTAGCTTAATTACTTCCATATTAACCGCTTGTTAATCCTAATGTATTTCTGTTTGTACCACCTTTGGGCACTTCTTTGTTTCGAGCCTTAATCATTGCGTCATAACTCTTGTGTAACTTTACGTTATCGCCCTCTACCCTAGCCATATCATTATGCTTACTGATAACCTCGCCTAGCGATTTAGGCAATACCATAGCAAAGACATCGGGACGTTCGCTGCCATCCCAACCCTCGGGAGCGTATTGGTCATTGAACTTCACCCTACCCGTGGCCTTTGCGCCGTACCTAGCATACATACCCGCCAGCTTCTCGCCGTAGCAGTCGAGTTTCTTTCCACCGAGGGCGACAGCATAAGGGATAAGCTTACCTAGGCTGTTTGAACCCTTGACGCCAGAGAATACCGACACCACATCGCCATTACGTTTGATTGCCAACCCCGCCTTGCCGTCTGAGGTAAGATACAAACGCATACGGCCATATTCTTTCTCCGTATGTAGGTCTACCTTCCATCCGTGGGCATTAGCAGCCTTACCGCTAGCAATAGCAGCGTGAAACTCTCTCGGCGATACTCTGTTAAGAGAAAGATTGCTATGCTTGATACCCGCTTTCTCTAACTCTGAATTTACACGGAGCGACACCGCCCTAGCGTAAACTTGCTCTCTTGTAAAACTACTCTTCTTTCTTGTGACTCGGCTTACATAGTATAATAATCAGCCCACTCTGTAGGGCTATCATATGTCTTATTTACGTACTCGAGGTAGCCGTCATCCATTTTGTCGATTACCTCTCGTGCCTCGGCCTCGCTGTAAGCAGCCTCACCCGTAACCTCATTCTTTACGGCTATAAGAGCCTTATACAAATCGTCTTTTGTCATATCGCTGCAAATTTAATAATTTATTTTGTTATAACCAACTTTCTTTAACCTTTTTAATACTTCGGCAAATCATCTAGCGACATCCATTCACATTTGCCGTCTGAGGTCTTGAACTCATTGCCATTATAATAGAACCCGCTAGGAATATCCACTATGTTATTCTTGACAATCCACAGACAGACATAGTGGTATATCTTATCTTCTAGTCCGCCTTTGCCGCGAACTAAGTAGTAACCGCTCTTTGGCGGCTTTACCACAGGATAACTATGCCAACATTTCTTCATCGCTCACACTCTGACACAACCCACAGCCCATCGCGCTGCTGACACAACCACTGACCCTTATAGGCCAACGGAGTAGTGCCGTCCGCCATCTTACTCGGCCACAGACGAACCATAATACCACCCTCTACGGCATTGTCCTTTACCAAGCCTTTTACGCAAGGCAGATAGAACAAGTCCTCTAGACACTTGAACTCTATCTTTATGCTCTGTATGTAATCTCTCTTCATTTTGCCTATTTTTAAGCCGCCTACGGGCTTTCTTACCCGCAAGCGGCATAGTTACCTACTACAGATGAAAGTCGCACTTAAAATCGTCATTCACCTCATCCATCCAATCCTCAAAGTCATCAATTGTGTTCTGAGGGTCGTGATGGTCGAAACCCGATGGGTTATTGTTTAACCAAAATCCGAAATCCATAGTCTTAATATTTGATTGTTACACTATTGTTCTTATCCTCATAGACACCCTCGCCGTTAGCACGTGCAAGCGCAAGCCGCTGTGTACTCTCTCTATTGTTCACCTCTAAGGCTTCACGGCCTAGCCACTGCTCACTCTCTTCGAGAATAACTCGGCAGTCCAAACCTTTCTTCGTGACTATAATATATTTCTTCATATCTGTTGCAGAATTTAAAGCGTTGCCCCCGCCTTTTGTTGTTTAGAAGAAACTGCCTATATCTTCACAGACGTTGGCAGACAAAAAAAATGACCAATAACTAAAAACCTATAAATAATATTATTTGTTTAACTACGTTGCAAAGATAAGTATTTATATTTTAATAAACAAGAAAAACAGGGATTATTTTGTCTGATTTAACTTTATTTATCAATCAGACGTGCCCACCATCCGCGTTTATGCAGTCTCTTGTTCTCTCTTTCGGTAAGAACCAAATCCTTACTGAGTGAATCGTTACGCTCACGCAGACGGCTAATCTCTTCTTCTAGGAGCTTATTAGACTTCAAGAGTGCATCGCGCTCGTTAGTGACCTTATCCTTAACAAGCATCAGCTCGGCAAAGTCCGCAGTCTTTTCGCGCTCGGCCTTCACGTCCAACTCCAACTTCTTGATAATAGCTTGCATATTCAGCTTCTCAAGAACGTCACCGCTCACAAACTTACCGCAGTGCGGGCATCTTCCTTTCTTTTCCATTTGGTTTTATAGTTTAAATGAAGAAGGGGCACAATGCCCCCTCTGTTATAGATTATTGTCGCCTATCTGACCTATGGCAAAGTAGAAAAGCAGCGGGCGGTTCTTCTCGCCGCGTGCCTCAAATGCCTCTAAGTCTTTATCCAACTCGTGACAATCAAACTGCTTGTGGAGCATTTCTATGTCCTCTCTGCACAGAGCGATGACGCCATTCTGAATACACTCACAATCCAAATGCCAAGAGTTGTTGTAGTTGTGGAAATGAATAGCTCGGACTATGCGCATCGGCGTGATGATACCCTCTTTAAGCATCTCTTGTGTCTCTTTGTCGTTCTTGTGCAACTCGATGTAGCGGTCTACGTTGCTGTCAAACAGACGGCTGCAGTAGTGCGGGCTGTAAGCGCGAAACTCTACCGTCTTCTTGCCTTTCTTGATAGCCTCAGCGTAGGTACGCTTCATAATCAGATTCAAACTCTCGATTGCCTCTGACTGAGGGCATTCGGGGTGAGCCTTGTAAAAGGCTTCGTAACGCTTCATCCAAGCGTCCATCTCTTCATTCTTACTCATTTCTTAATTAATTTTGATTTTGCGCCAATATCGGCTTAATAGTTGCGGGAGAGGAACTCGAATCCCCGACCTCCACCAAGTCAAAGTGGCAAGCTACCAACTGCTCTATCCCGCGATGTGTATTTCTGTGCAAAGATACCCGATTTCTCGGGTACTCGCACATTATATTCTTTTTTCTGTGTTACCATTTGTAAATTGTGCCGTTATGCCACCTTTGTAATATCGTAACAAGACGGGAGTAACTTGATATTACCATCTGCATCTTTCACCTTGCTACGTCCTAACTCTGTATTGTACGAAACAAACTCGTACTCTACCCCGTGACTCTTTACCTTATCGCCCGCCTTAATACCATTATAAGTATGGTCGCGCTCAAACTGCTGCCAAAACTTATCTTCATCAAAGCCCTCAACCTCTTCACCGCTTGTATCGTCCCAAACGTCTACTCTACCGATACCCTCTAAGCCGTCAGCGAAATAATAGCCAGCGAACTCGTCAACCCACGTGCCGAAAGCGTGGTCAAAACTATCGTCTTTATACTCTTTGGCATAAGTAACCTCGATATCTATCTGATAACTAACGCCGTTGAACTCTACGTAGATAGTAGGATAGAAATCAAAGCCATTGCCTGGGTCGTAAGAAGACTGCCTATCCATAATCTGTTTGTATACCTCTTTGTAGAACTCTTCTGTAAAATCAACGTGCTTCATAACCTCGTACAGTTTTTAACGTGTGCCTCACGCTTTAAGTTTTAAAATAACGGTTTCTATTCTCACGAACCAAAGCCGACTTCACTATGAAAGAACTCAATTGATTCGTTTGCAAAGATACAAATAATTCTTTAACCGCCAAAACTTTTGATGATTATTTTGTCGTTTTTAACGTTTATTATGTTATAAACAGATTCTAGCCTAAATAAGATAGGTATAGACTAGTCCTCTACAAACTCTAAGTGACACCCGAGGGCTTCACCGATGTTTCCAAGAATATCAATAGAAACATCATATTTTCCGCACTCTATACTCTCTAAGTTACGAGCCTTGATACCCGTCCGCTCTTCTAGCTGCTCGAGTGTAACGCCGTGCATACGCCTTGTCTCTTCTATCACCTCACCTATCATAACCCGATGTAGGTTACGGTTGCGGTACTTCTGCTCTCCGCCCTTGGAACTGATATAAGCAATCTCGTATCTGCCGACCTTGAAAGCGTTGACATTATCGGGTAACGCCTTGGTCTTTGGTGGCATAGGAAAGAACTCCGAAGAGCCGTTAATCATCTCTATCTCTTCGCCGTCACGAGCCGCAAGGTATTGAGCAAGCCTTTGGGCATCGTCAAAGTATAATTCTGTAAATCGTATTGTCTTCATCGCTGCAAATATAATACAATTTTCAAATTGTAGCAAGCAAAATAAAGAAAATCTGTTTATCTTATCGAAAATTAGGTACTTTTGCACTATGATTTTACGTATAAACGAGATATTAAAGGAAAAGAGAATCACCAATCGGGAGTTTGCCAACAGACTAGGCAAATCCCCTCAGTATACTAACTCCATCGTCAAAGAGCGTGCGGGCGCGTCTATCACAATGCTCTCTAAGATGGCGGACGTACTAGGTGTGCAGTTGAGTGATATGTTCATAAAAGTTTAATGATATGTGGATTAAGGACAACGAAAAACAAGAGTATGTTCCGTTTGATGCCGAGCACACTGCTAAGGTCTTTCTAGACGGACAAAAGGGATGGGCTGTTAAACAGAAAGACGGCTCTGTTATTCACGTAACAAAGGAGCAGTACGAGAAGCAGATGCTTCGTGAACTCGACCCCGATGCCTACTGGAAGATGCGACAGATAGAGGATGCTGCCAAAGGTCTTTCGGAAGCAGAAACGGCACAAGTAAAGAAAATCTTGAAGGGACTCAAGAAAGACAAGAAGAAAGAGGAGGATGATTAATCCCCCTCTTCTTCGTATTTGAGCAATTCTATGGCCATTGCTCTAAGGTATTCGTCAGCAACTTTTTCTCTCTCTTCTTTGGGCAATTCCTTTGCCGCCCTTAGCTTTGGTAGCCATTCGGCACTGATATTCTCTTCAGCACGGAACACGGCTTCTACAACCGCCATCAAATGCGCTATCTTCTCTTCATTCTTCTTCGTCATATTGTTTGTTTAGATAATCCAACATATCTATTATTATCAAATCCACGCTCTCACGGAAATCGGTATAGGTAGCATAGAAGAAAAGCCCCGTCTTATAATCCCTCGACACCCCCGTAGGCGTGCAGCCTAGCACCGCA
>Ga0310690_10008992_pt1 | contig 12589 bp, 10 predicted proteins | sample AusTroGonzalo_MG_2_FD_207661 | JGI IMG/M metagenome (GOLD analysis project Ga0310690, IMG submission 207661) | Bovine rumen microbial communities from tropical cattle in Woodstock, Queensland, Australia - Gonzalo_04 (v2) (version 2) | ecosystem: Host-associated > Mammals > Digestive system >...
GCTCTACGAACTCAAAAAGGACGACGCCAAACCGGCGAAAAAATCCCCCGCCGCGCCGCCGAGCGCCAAGTGACCAGAATATGCAAAACGCCCCGGAAGCCGAAACTTCCGAGGCGTTTTTCGTACCGTTTGTCTTACCACTCGGCGACCACGCCGTCGGCGGTGCGCCAGACGGGGTTCTTCCAGTCGTGGCCCTTGGCGGCAGCGGCACGCACCACCTCCTCGTTGACCGAGATGCCGAGCCCCGGCAGCGCGTTGCGGTAGACGTTGCCCTCGCGGTACTCGAAGACCGAGCGGTCCGCCAGATAGTCGAGCAGATCGGCGCCCTGATTGTAGTGGATGCCGAGACTCTGTTCCTGAATGACCGAGTTCGGCGTACACCAGTCGAGCTGGAGGCTCGCCGCCAGCGCGATCGGCCCCAGCGGGCAGTGCGGCGCGACCGCCACGTCGAAGCACTCCGCCATCGCGGCGATCTTGCGCACTTCGAAGATGCCGCCCGCATGACAGAGGTCCGGCTGGATGATGTCGGCGATACCGCGGGTCAATATGTCCTTGAAGCCCCAACGGGTGAAGTTGCGTTCGCCGGTGGCGATCGGCGTGGTAGTGTGACGCCTGAGCTCGGCGAAAGCCTCGATGTTTTCGATCAGCACCGGCTCTTCGATGAACATCAGATGGTATGGCTCCAACTCGTGCATCAGCACGCGCGCCATCGCCTGATGGACGCGGCCGTGAAAATCCACCGCTATCCCGAACTCCTTGCCCAACGCGTCGCGGATCGCGGCGACGCGATTCACGGCCGCTTCGACCTTCGACCACGAATCGATGTAATCCAGCTCGGCGGTGCCGTTCATCTTGACGGCGCGATAGCCCTGCGCCGCCTTTTCTTTCGCGGCGGCGGCGGTGTCGTCGGGGCGGTCGCCGCCGATCCAGCAGTAGACCTCGATCTTATCGCGGACGGCCCCGCCGAGGAGCTCGTATATGGGCAGATTAAGCGCCTTGCCCTTGATGTCCCACAGCGACTGCTCGATGCCGGAAATGGCGCTCGACAGCACCGGACCGCCGCGGTAGAAACCGCCGCGGTAGAGCGTCTGAAATACGTCCTCGATAGCGAAAGGATCGCGTCCGATCAGGTAGGTGGAAAATTCGCGCACCGCCGCCGCCACGGTTTCCGCTCGTCCCTCGATGACTGGTTCGCCCCAGCCGCTTATCCCCTCGTCGGTGTTGGTCTTGAGGAAAAGCCAGCGCGGCGCGACCTTGAAAAGTTCGAATGATGTGATCTTCATGTTTTATCTCCGGATCAGTTCCCTTTTACCACTTTGACCATCATGACGGCGTCCCGCTCGATGTTAGCAAGCGGCTTGCCGGCCTTGTAGAGCGCGCTGCCGATACCGGCGCCGCAGCAGACTTTCATGAACTCGCCGAGGTTCTCCACATTGACGCCGCCGACCGCCATGATCGGCGCTTTTACGACCGCCTTGAGATCCTTGACGTAGCGGGGGCCGAGGATCGCCGGGAAGAGCTTCAGATAATCCGCCCCCGCCTTGATCGCGGTGAAGCCCTCGCTGGCGGTGAAGAATCCGGGGATCGACAACATGCCCTGCTTTTTGGTCTCGCGGATCACGTCCACGTCGGTGTTGGGGGAAATGATGAACAGCCCTCCTGCCGCCTTGACGTTGCGCACGTCTTCCGGCGTGAGCACGGTGCCCGCACCGACCATCTGGCGGTCGCCGCAGTGTTTGACGGCAATGGAGATGCTCTCCAGCGCGTTGGGCGAGTTGAGCGGGATCTCCAAAAGTTTGATGCCGGCTTTGAAGAGCACGTCGCAGACGGCCGGCACCTCCGGCGGGGTGATGCCCCGCAGAATGGCGACCAGCGGACACTCGGCCATAAAAGCGTCGAAACGTTCTTTCATCTTTTGACCCTCCCGGAAGTCGAACCGTTCATCAGCGATTCCACTTCTCCCGCCGAGGAGAAGTTGTAATCGCCCTGGATGGTATGCTTGAGCGCGCTCGCCGCCACCGCGAAGCGGATCGCCGTCGCCGGAGCGGAGAACTTTTCGGTATTGAGCGCATAGAGCAATCCGGCGCAGAAAGAGTCGCCGCCGCCGAAGCGGTCGACGATGTTGCGGATCTCGTAGGGCGCATAACTGCCGGTCGCATCCAACGGGGCGAAGTACGCCTGTTTCGCCGCGCAGTCGTAGAGCATGCCGCCCCAGTTGTTGTGGTCTGCGGAAATGCTCTCGCGCAGCGTGATGGCGACGAACTTCGCGCGTGGGAACTTCTCGGAGAGCTTGGCAGCGACCTCGCGGTATCCGGCGATGTTGAGCTTGCCGGATTCGATCGAGGTGTTGCTCGCACTGATGCCGAAGACGTCGGAGGCATCCTCCTCGTTGCCGATGATCACGTCGGCAAAGGGGACGATCTCGGCCATGCAGCGGCCGGCAAGCTCGTTTTTCGCCGTACCCGGCTCCCAGTTCCAGAGCTTTTTGCGGTAGTTGAGATCGACGGAAACGGATATGCCCTTTCCCGCCGCTTTTTCGGCGATGGCGAGCGTCGTTTCATAGGCGTTGCGCGTCAGCGACGGGGTGATGCCCGTGATATGCAGATTGGTGACCCCATCCAGCATCGCGTCGAAGTCGTACGCCGAGGGCGGAAGCAGCGAAACGGTCGAGCCCTCGCGGTCATAGACCACGTTGGAGCCGCGCATGTTGGAACCGTGCTCCGCGTAATACACCCCCATGCGTCCCTGCTTGTCGTAGTGGATGCGCGAAACGTCGCACCCCATTCCGCGCAACTGGGCGGCGAAAGCACGGGCGACCGGGTTGTCCGGCAGCGCGGTGAGATACCGACTCTGCGCGCCGAGCATGGCGACGGAAGCGCAGACGTTGGCCTCGCCGCCGCCGTAGGTGGCCATCAAGGTGCCGGGAAGCGTCTGGGCAAAACGCATTTTCCCGGGCGGGCAGAGCCGCAGCATCACTTCGCCGAAACCGGCGACACAGAAGTTTTTCATAATGCACCTCGTCTTTTATTATCACATTGTGATAAAAGGTTATTACCAAAACTGTTATAACATATCCCGCACGAAGAAAAAAAGCAAATCGCCAAAGGTGCAAATCCGGGAAAAATCCCCAATAAAAAAATTACCGCCGCCCCGGATGTCCCGAAGCGGCGGTCGACTTATCCCGACAGATGAAACCGGAGTTACTTTATGATCCCGCCGATGTGCAGCCAGCTCTGGATGATCGGCGAAAACTTGATGAATACCGGCGCGAAGACGATGCAAACCATGCTCATCAGCTTTATGAGAATGTTGAGCGCGGGTCCGCTCGTATCCTTGCACGGGTCGCCGACCGTATCGCCGATCACCGCCGCGCCGTGAGTCGGGTTCTTGCTGCCGTCGGCGAGCGTCCGGCCGCCGTGCGCGCCGTTTTCGATGTACTTCTTGGCGTTATCCCAGGCGCCGCCAGCGTTGTTGAGCATGGTCGCCAGCACGAAGCCGGCCGCCAGACCGCCCGCGAGCAGTCCCAGTACGCCGGGGAGCCCCAGCACAAGCCCGGTCACGACCGGGATCACGATCGCCAACAGCGCCGGCACGATCATTTCCCGTTGCGCCCCGGCGGTGGAAATGGCCACGCACCGCGCATAATCCGGAGTCGCCTTGCCCTCCATGATGCCGGGCATCTCGCGGAACTGCCGCCGCACTTCCTCGACCATCGAACCCGCCGCGCGGCCGACCGCTTTCATCGTCATCGCGCAGAAAAGGAACGCCGCCATCGCACCGATGAAGAGCCCGCCGAGCAACAGCGGGTTGAGGATAGTCATCTGATACTTTTCGGCGAATTCGAGTATGGTCCGGGGTACATCGTCGCCCTTGATGTAGATCTTGCACTCCTCGATGAAGCTGACCAAAAGCGCCATAGCGGTCAATGCCGCCGAACCGATGGCGAAGCCCTTGCCGGTCGCGGCGGTCGTGTTGCCGAGCGAATCCAGCGCATCGGTGCGCTGCCGCACCTCATGCGGCATGCCGGACATTTCGGCGTTGCCGCCCGCGTTGTCCGCGATGGGACCGTAAGCATCGGTGGCGAGCGTGATGCCCAAGGTCGACAGCATGCCGACCGCGGCGAAACCTACTCCGTAAAGGCCGTTGGCGAAAGCGCCATCCCCTCCGGAAAAGCCGCCAGCGAAACCGTAGGCGCAGAGGATACCGAGCACGATGGTGACCACCGGCACCCCCGCGGAGTACATCCCGGTCGCCAGCCCGTCGATGATCGTGGTGGCCGGCCCCATCTGCGCCTGGAACGCGATCCCCTTGGTGGGGGCGTACTCGCTGCTCGTGTAATATTCGGTCGCCTGACCGATGATCACGCCCGCGAGCAAACCGGAGACCACCGAACCGAAGATGCCCCAGCTGATGACGCCGAACTTGGCCAGCACCGCCAGAGCGATGAGGATGAGCACCGAACTGCCGAGCGTGCCCGTCAGCAGACTGCGGAGCAATTGTTTCTGCGAAGCGCCCTCTTTGCACCGCACCATGCCGATGCCGAAAAGCGAGAGGATGATGCCGATACCGGCGACGATCATCGGAGCCGTTACGAGCCGCATGGCCTCCTTGGCGCAGGGCGTAGCCGACTGCGCCGCGACCGCCGCGCCGAGCGCCGCCGTCGCCAGAATGGAACCGCAATACGATTCGTAGAGATCGGCGCCCATGCCGGCCACGTCGCCGACGTTGTCGCCGACGTTGTCCGCGATGGTCGCGGGGTTGCGCGGATCGTCCTCGGGGATGCCCGCTTCGACCTTGCCGACGAGGTCGGCTCCGACGTCCGCCGCCTTGGTGTAGATGCCGCCGCCGACACGGGCGAAAAGCGCCTGCGTCGAAGCGCCCATGCCGAACGTCAGCATGGTAGTGGTGATGTGAACGAGTTTTTCGACTTCGCCGCAATTGGCCTTGACGAGCTCAAATCCGAAGAGCGTCCAGCCGTTCGCCATGTGCGCGGGAGTGTAGACCAGTTTGTCGAGAATCAGGAACCACAGGCAGATGTCCAACAGCCCGAACCCGACGACCACCATGCCCATCACGGCGCCCGAACGGAACGCGACCTGAAGTCCGCGATTCAATCCGGTGCTCGCCGCCTGCGCGGTACGACTGGAGGCGCGGGTGGCGGTCTTCATGCCGATATAACCGCACAGCCCCGAAAAGAAGCCGCCCGTCAGGAACGCCACCGGCACAAACGGGTTCTGGATCTTGAAATACGCCAACACGGCGAATATCACCAGCAGGATAAGAAACACTACCGCGACCACCTTGTACTGGCGTTTCAGATACGCCATCGCGCCCGACCGCACATACCCAGCGATCTCGCGCATCCGCGCCGACCCCTCGTCGGCACGCAGCATCAAACGGTACAGCACCAGCGCCGAGATCAACGCCAGCACCGCCGCCGCGGGAGCGACATACCACAGATATCCCAGCCAACCTTGCGCTCCGGCGTTGGCACACGTCGAAGTCGCGACCGTCAACATGACGGCTCCTGACAACTTGATCATGATCCCTTCCTCCATTGTTGCCGAAAAAAAATAATCGCGCTCCCGGCGAGGAGCGCAGACTACACTGTTTTCTTTGTCGTTTACTTAATATAACCGTGCAATAAAACAATTGCAAGATGCGCATGGTGGTGTTATTTTAAATAATCGACAATTTGTTCATGCGTTTTTTGTGATATAAAATCGTAATGCAAGGAGCCTTATCATGAGCGAACAGAATCAGAATCCCGCCGCCGAACAGAACTCGGGCGACATCTTCAGCCAGCGGGTGGCCAAGGTCGAGGAACTGCGCGCGCAGGGCGTCGATCCTTTCGGCTGCCGCTACGACGACGTGCAGAGCATCGAAAGCGTCCGTACGCTTCCCGTCGAGAGCGAAGACGCTCCGGGAGCCGCCGTCAACGTCGCCGGTCGCCTCACCGGCAAGCGCGGCATGGGCAAATCCATCTTCGCCGACCTGCGCGACAGCACCGGCAAGATCCAGCTTTTCGCTGGCAAGAGCGACCTCGGAGACGAGCCTTTCGCTCTCTTCAAAAAACTTGATATCGGCGATATCGCCGGGATAAAGGGCGAACTTTTCAAGACCCGCATGGGCGAACTCACCATCCGCGTCAAGGAGTTCAAGCTCCTTTCCAAATCCCTGCGCCCATTGCCAGAAAAATTCCACGGCCTCACCGACGTGGAGCAGCGCTACCGCCAGCGCTATCTCGACCTCATCGCCAACCCCGAAGTCGGTCGCGTATTCAAGATGCGCAGTGCGATCATCCGCGAGATCCGGGCGTTCCTCGAAGCGCGCGGCTTCATGGAAGTCGAGACGCCGATGCTCCAGAACCTTGCGGGCGGAGCTTCCGCCAACCCGTTCAAGACCTACTTCGAGGCGCTCAATTCGCCGATGTTCATGCGCATCGCGCCAGAACTTTTCCTCAAACGGCTGCTCGTCGGCGGCTTCGAGCGGGTCTTCGAGCTCAACCGGAGCTTCCGCAACGAGGGCCTCGACCGTCGCCACAACCCGGAATTCACCATGCTCGAGATCTATCAGGCATACGGCGACTGCCGCTCCATGATGGAGCTCATCGAGACCATGGTCACCACCGTCGCCATGAAGGTCTGCGGCACCTTGAAGATCGACCACGGCAACGGCAAGATCATCAACCTCGAGACCCCGTGGCGGCGCGCCACCTATCACGAACTCGTCTGCGAAAAAGGCGGCGCCGACTGGTTCGACATCACCCCGGCGGAACGCGTCGCCCGCGGCAAACAGCTCGGGTTGGACGTCAACGAACAGATGGCCGACCTCGACGTCACCAACGAACTTTACGAAAAACTCGTCGAGCCGAACAACATCCAGCCGACTTTCGTGACCCGCCTGCCCGCTGAGCTGCTGCCGCTCGCCAAAGGCTGTCCAGACGATCCGTCGCTCGTGGATGTCTTCGAGCTCGGCATCAACGGCGTCGAAGTCGCCCCCGCCTACTCCGAACTCAACGACCCGATCCTTCAGCGCAAGCGCTTCATGGATCAGTTCGAGCGCACGAAACAGGAGGGCGACAAGGTCTCCGACAAGGTCGACGAGGATTTCCTCACCGCCCTCGAATACGGCATGCCTCCCGCCGGCGGCATGGGCGTCGGCATCGACCGGCTGGTGATGATCCTCACCGGTGCGGAGTCGATCCGCGACGTCATCCTCTTCCCGCAGATGCGCCGCACCAACTGACGTCTTTTCGCAGAAACGCAAACGCCGCGCTCCGATACTGGAACGCGGCGTTTTTTCATACTGCCGCTTCAATTCAGTTTTCTGATCGTGCGCAGGACCGTCTGCATCGCTTCCGGTGGCAGATCGAGATCGATAATTGCCGAGATCGCCTTGTTCTTGAACTCGGCGACGGCCCTTTCGGCGGTAAAAACGCCGCTGTCACCGTCGGAAAGAAAAACCATTCCGCCGTTATCGGGCGAAGTTGAAAAAAAAGTATTTTCGGCGCCGCCGTTATCGTTTTTCACTTTGATCTCCCATCTTTATCCCCTCTGCATCGGGCACAAAAAAGCGCACCCCTGTTTTGCGCTCACCGTAGGCAGACCAATGCCCGAGTCCCACGCAAAGACAAGGGCACGCCCCAAGGCGTACCTTTGCCAAGCTTATGGGACTGCAAAGTAGTTTGGTCTTTTACGGTGAGTCCATCGACTGAAGATACAAGTCTTCAGATATTAAATTGTTCAAATGCCGTGATAACCTCTCCGCGGTTTCGGAGTAAAAATCCGTTAAAATATAATCCGCACCAAGCAGATTTGCAAGCCCCGGACGCAGCGCTACTCCCAGCGGACGAGGGCAATATCGGGGGCGTCGCATAGGATCATGGCGAGACGGTCGACGCCCACCGCGCAGCCGCTCGCTTCCGGGATGCCGCGCTCCAGCGCCTCGTAGAAATCGCGCGGTTCGGGGTACGGCTTCATCCCCTGCCCCGCGCGGAACTCATATGCGGCGGCGAAGCGCCGCTTCTGCTCGGCGGCGTCTACGAGTTCGCCGAATGCGTTGCCGAGTTCGATGCCGGAAATATAGACCTCCCACCGCTCCGCCACGCGCGGGTCGGCGGCGCTCAGTCGCGACAGCGACGCACGCGCCGCCGGGTAGTCGATGAGAAATGTGATGCCGTTCTCCCCCAACTCCGGCTCGACTTTAGTCACCATGATCTCGTCGAAACTGCCGTCCGCGTCGGCGGCGAAAGCGGAAACGCCGGCATACTTTTCGTACGCTTCGTTTACGGTGATGTACTCGACTTTTTCGAGGTCGAGCGTTTTCCCCTGAAATTCGACGCGCGGCGAACCGCAGACCCCGCTCGCGGCGGCGGCGAAAAGCTCCGCAGTAAACGCGGCGAGTTTCCGGTAATCCCAACCGGCGGCGTAGTATTCGAGTATCGTGAACTCCTCGCGGTGTTTCCTGCCGCACTCGCCGGAGCGAAACGCCTTGCCGAGTTCGAAAAAGCGCTCGCCGCCCGCCGCAAGCAGACGCTTGAGCGCCAATTCGGGGCTGGTGCGCAAAAATCCGTTATCGGCGGAAACGGCCTCGATATACTCCTCCGGAGCGGGCGCCGGGATGCGCACCGGCGTCTCCGCTTCGAAAAAATCGTGCGCATAGAAAAATTCGCGCAATGCCCGCAGCATCGCCGAACGCTTTTTCAGATTGTCGATGATCATATCGGATACGAAAAGCGGACGGCGAAAGCATCTCCCGCCGTCCGCAAATATTATCGATGTCGTGTCATCACGCCTTGTTGACCCGCTCCGCGTACTTGCCGGTGCGGGTGTCGATCTTCACGATGTCGCCCTGATTGATGAAAAGCGGCACCTGTATCTCGAAGCCGTTGTCGATCTTCGCCGGCTTGGTGACGTTGGTCGCGGTATCGCCGCGCACGCCCGGCTCGGTCTCGACGATCTCCTTCTCGATGAAAGTCGGCAGCGTGATCTCGATCGGTTCGCCTTTGTAGAGCACGAAGTTGCAGAGGCTTTCCTCGATGAGGAAGTAAGCCTGATCGCCGAGCGTCTCCGCGCTGACCTGCATTTCCTCATAGGTGTTGGGGTCGCTGAAAACGTAGTGGTGACCGTCGAAGTACGAATAGTACATCTCGCGCTCTTCGATGTCAGGAGTGTCGATCTTGTCGGTCGGGCGGTAGGTTTTTTCCATGCCGATGCCGGTGATCATGTTCTTCATGCGGCAGCGGTAGAGCGCAGTGCCCTTGCCGGGTTTGCAGAACTCGAACTCGGTGATGATCCACGGCGCGCCGTCGATCTCGATCTTCAGACCTTTTTTCAAATCGGAAGCACTGTACATGATTTTCCATCCTCTTTTGAGCTTTGCACAAATGATTTGAATAATATACACCCTATCCGCGATTTTTCAACCCTGCCGGAACATTCTCCGCGATCGCGGCGCGGCGCGGAATTTTTTTTGGCAAGAATAGCGTTTTCGTGGGTGGAAAACGATTGCTTTTCGGTCGAAACGGATGTATTTTATCCCATTAAAGTATTTTAAGCATTTTTTACGTTGATTTCATATCCAAAATAACGGAAAGGATTATTCCTATGAAGTGTGTGGTCTTGGCTTATCACAGCATGGGTTGCGCCGCCATCGGCGAACTTCTGGACGCCGGTTTCGAGATCCAAGCGGTGTTCACGCACCGTGACAAGGCGGGCGAAAACATCTGGTTCGATTCGGTCGCCGAATTCGCCGGCAGCCGCGGCATCCCCGTCTATGCCCCCGAGAGCATCAACCATCCGGTGTGGGTCAACCGCATACGCGCCATGGCTCCCGACCTCATCTTCAGCGCCTATTACCGCGACATCGTCAAGCAGGAGATCCTCGATATCCCCCGCTGCGGCGCCGTCAATCTCCACGGTTCGCTGCTGCCCAAATACCGCGGCCGCGTTCCCATCAACTGGGCGATCATCAACGGCGAGACCGAAACCGGCGTGACGCTCCACTACATGACCGCCAAAGCCGATGCCGGCGACATCATCGATCAGGAAAAGATCGCCATCAGTGACGACGATACCGCGAAGAGCCTCTTCCTCAAGGCGGTCGCCGCCGCCAAGGTCATGCTCAAGCGTACGCTGCCGCTCCTGGCCCAGGGCAAGGCTCCGCGCAAACCGCAGAACGAAGCCGAGGCCACTACTTTCGGCGGACGCAGACCCGCCGACGGCGAGATCGACTGGCAGAAATCCGCGTGCGAGGTGAGAAACCTCGTCCGCGCCGTCACCCGCCCCTACCCCGGCGCGTTCAGCTTCCTCGGCGACCGCAAGTGCTTCTTCTGGTCGGTCAAGGTGGTGCCCAACACCGCCAACGCCGCTCCCGGCACCGTCATTTCCGCCGATCCTCTCGTCATCGCCTGCGGCAAGGACGCGATCGAAGTCGAATACGCCGAATTCGAGAACGGCGTCTACCAAACCGGCTCCCAGCTCGCCAAGGAATCGCGCGTGGTCACCAACATGCGCTGGAACATCGATCCGCGCCGCCTCCGCGCCGCCGGACGCAAAAAGAGCGTGCTGATCCTCGGCGTCAACGGCTTCATCGGCAGCCACCTGAGCGAGCGTCTGCTCGACTCCGGCAAATATGAAGTCTACGGACTCGACCTGCGCAGCAACTACATCGACCACCTGCTGGACCGCCCCGGATTCAACTTCCGCGAGGGCGACATTTCGATCCACCGCGAATGGATCGAGTACCACATCCGCAAGTGCGACATCGTACTTCCGCTCGTCGCCATCGCCACCCCGATCGAATATACCCGCAACCCGCTGCGCGTCTTCGAGCTCGACTTCGAGGAAAATCTGCGCATCGTCCGTTACTGCGTCAAGTACAACAAGCGCATCCTCTTCCCCTCGACCAGCGAGGTCTACGGCATGTGCGACGACGCGCAGTTCGACGAGGACAACTCCAAGCTCGTCACCGGCCCGATCCGCATGCAGCGCTGGATCTACTCGTGCAGCAAGCAGATGCTCGACCGCGTGATCTGGGCGTACGGCGCCAAGGGGCAGCTCGACTTCACGCTGTTCCGCCCGTTCAACTGGATCGGACCGCGCCTCGACAGCCTGACCAGCGCCCGCATCGGCTCCAGCCGCGCGATCACCCAGCTGATCCTCAATCTGGTGCAGGGGTCGCCGATCCAGCTCATCGACGGCGGCGAGCAGAAACGCTGCTTCGTCGACATCAAGGAGGGCGTCGAGGCGCTCTTCCGCATCATCGAGAACAAGGACGGCGTCTGCAGTGGAAAAATCATCAACATCGGCAACCCGGACAATGAGGCGAGCATCCGCGAAATGGCGGAAATGCTGGTCAGAAAATTCGACGCCCACCCGCTCCGCAAGAACTTCCCGCCTTTCGCCGGCTTCATCGTCGTCGAATCTGGCGCGTTCTACGGCAAGGGCTATCAGGATGTCCAGCACCGCGTGCCGAGCATCCGCAACGCCAAGCGCTATCTGAACTGGACGCCCAAGATCACGCTGGATCAGTCCATCGACACCACGCTGGACTTCTTCCTCAACGAAGCGGTGCGCTCCGGCGAATTCACGCAGAAGTAAGCAACACGCACGATGAAGAAGCTCCTCGCGCTGCGCATCGACGTCGACACCTACCGCGGCACCGGCCGCGGAGTGCCGACGCTGTGCGAGATACTGGCGAAACACCGCGTCAAAGGAACTTTCTACTTTTCCGTCGGCCCGGACAACATGGGGCGCCACCTGTGGCGTCTGCTCAAGCCGGCGTTCCTGTGGAAGATGCTCCGCACCGACGCCGCCGGACTGTACGGTCCCGAGATCGTGCTGATGGGCACCGCGTGGCCGGGGCCGGGTATCGCAAAACACCACGGCGACGCCATCAAGGCGGCCATAGACGCCGGGCATGAAGCGGGATTCCACGCGTGGGATCACCACCGTTCGCAGGCGAAGCTCACGAAACTATCCGCCGAGGCGATGCACGAGGAACTGGAACGCGGCTGCGGCACTTTGGAAAAACTTCTCGGGGCGTTTCCACGTTCCAGCGCCGCCCCCGGCTGGCGCACCAACGACCGGCTGCTGCTCGAAAAAGCCAAGTTCCCTTTCGCCTACAACAGCGACTGCCGCGGCGTGTCGCCGTTTTACCCGGTCGTGGACGGCGAAAAACTGCCGCAGCTGCAGATCCCGGTGACGCTGCCGACCTACGACGAGGCTTTGGGGCGGGACGGCGTAACGGACGAGAACTACAACGACTTCCAATTGTCGCTGCTGCGCGACGACGCGCTGAACGTCCTCACCATCCATGCGGAGGCCGAGGGCGGGCGCTGCGCCAAACAGTTCGACGAATATCTGGATAAATTGACTTCCCGCGGCTATCGGGTCATAACGCTGGGCGAAGCCGCCGAAATGTACGCCGACGCCCCCGCCGGGCGCGCCGAGCTCGCTCCTTTCCCCGGGCGCGAGGGCTTGCTCTCGGTCCAGCAGATGGATTGAACACCTCACTTGGAGGGAAATATCATGAAGCGCAAAAAAACGTCTCCCGATTTCGAAAGCCTCCAAAACCGGATCGCCCG
>Ga0310690_10008993_pt1 | contig 12587 bp, 11 predicted proteins | sample AusTroGonzalo_MG_2_FD_207661 | JGI IMG/M metagenome (GOLD analysis project Ga0310690, IMG submission 207661) | Bovine rumen microbial communities from tropical cattle in Woodstock, Queensland, Australia - Gonzalo_04 (v2) (version 2) | ecosystem: Host-associated > Mammals > Digestive system >...
TCAGGTGATCGCGCTCATCGCCAGCTTCTTCGTTGCGACGAACGCGACGCCGGCGGAGCTGGTCGCGAGCTGCCGTACGATGGTTCCGGCCGACGTGGAGCTCGACGGGCGCATAATCCTCAGGAACCGCAAGGGCTTCTCCCAGGCAGAGTACAGCTACGTGCTTGTCCGCAGCTCCGGCGAGACCGAGCTTGTCCTGAGGGACGATACCGGCGCGGAGGTCCCCTTCGAAAAGGAGGGCCGGATCCTCGGAACCGACGTTACGTGGAGCGACATAACGCTCGATTACCTCTGGTGGGACGACTTCTCCTTTGACGAGGAGCGCGAGGCCGAGTCTGTCCATGGCCAGAAGTGCGCCGTGGTCGTGATGAAGAAGGGCGACCGCACCGTTCGCGTGTGGGTCGACCGCAAGACCGGCGCGCTGATGCAGGCGGAGGAGCTTGTCGGCTCGAAGCCGGTAAGGCGGCTCTGGGGCACCAGAATAAAGAAATTTGGCGATCGCTGGATGGCGAACGTCATGGAGGTCGAAACAATTGGTTCGGGCCACCGGACCAAAATAACAGTGGAGGAACTAAAATGAAGAAGTTCGTAAAATTCGTGTTCAAGACCATCATGTGGCTCTTGGTTGTTGTGCTTGCGGCCGTGCTTACGCTTCCGTTGTGGATAGGGCCTGTCGCCAAGACTGCCGCCAACCAGATCGTGCCCGGCATTACCGGAACAGGCTTCAACCTTGGGCAGTTCTGCCTCAACTTCTACAACGGCAAGCTTTGCGTCGGCGACGTTACGCTGTACAACCCGGAGGGCTATTCGCCTGCCGAGGCGTTCAAGCTCGGCGAGCTGAAGGTCGACGTCGATGTGCTTTCCGCGCTCAGCGACACCGTCGTCATCGAGGAGATCGTGATTAGGGACGTCTTCGCCTCCTACGTCAGCAAGGACGGAATCAACAACTTCGACGTCATAATGGAGAACGTCCAGAAGGCCACGGCCGGCGAAGCCGAAGAGGAGAAGACCGTGCCCAAGACGTCCAGGCCTGCGCCGGGCGAGGATGGCAGCCTGCCAGAGTCCGTCGAGGTGGAAGAGCCTGCAAAGAAGGAGTCCGCCTCCAAGAAGGTCATCATCGACAGGTTCGTCCTCTCCGGCGTGAAGGTCCAGTGGGGCCCGGTGCCGATCTCCCTGCCTGCGGACATCGTGCTCACCGGCATCGGCCGCGAATCGAAAGGCGTGGACTGGGAGACTGCCGCCAACGAGATCATCGACGCCGTCATGAAGAAGCTCAATGCCCTGGGCCAGGGCATCATCGACCTCGGCAACTCGCTCAAGGACATCGGCCTCGAGGGGGCCGACAAGGTCATCGACGCTGTTAAGGACATTGATGTCCAGGGCGCCGTCGATTCGCTCTCCGACGCCGCCGGCTCGGTGATCGACTCGGTCGGCGACATCAACGTCTCCGGTGCCGCGGAATCCGTTTCCGAGGCCGCCGGTAGCGCCGTCGAATCCGCCGGCAAGATCCTCGGCAACATCACCGAGAGCATCGGCAGCGCCGCCGGGTCGACGGGCGAGGGCGCCGGCAACGCCGTAGGCTCGATCGCCGACGGCGCGGGCAGCGCGCTCGGCGCTACGACCGACGCCTTGAAGGGCGGCGCCAACAAGGCCATGGAGACGACGACCGACGCGCTCAAGGGCGCCGGCGGCGCCATCAAGGGCCTTTTCGGGAAATAAGGCAAAACTATCACATCACATAGAACATGGAGAAGAAAATGGCAACGAGGAAAAAAGACCGTCGCGTCGAGATGTCCGTGGAGGGCCTCAAGGAGGACTTCGCGTGGCACCTTCGCTATTCGCTTGTGAAGGATGACGCGAGAGCGACTCCCCGCGACCAGTACACCGCCTTCGCGCATGCCGTGAGGGACAGGATCGTCGAACGCTGGATCAACACCCAGGAGGAGTACCACAAGCAGAACACCAAGAGGGTGTACTACCTTTCTCTCGAGTTCCTCATCGGGCGTCTTCTCGGCAACAACGTCATCAACCTCAAGGCCGACCAGCTTTGCCGCGACGCCCTGAAGGAATACGGGATCGACTGGAACAGCCTCAGGGACTACGAGAGCGACGCAGGCCTCGGAAACGGCGGCCTCGGCCGTCTCGCGGCGTGCTATCTCGACTCGATGTCGACGCTGGACCTCGCCGGAATGGGCTACGGCCTCCGGTACGACTACGGCATCTTCCGCCAGAAGATCGTGAACGGCAACCAGGTCGAGGAGCCCGACCACTGGCTCAAGGACGGCTACCCCTGGGAAATGGTGCGTCCCGAGTACGTGCAGACCGTGCAGTTCGGCGGTCACGTCGAGTGCGCCACGATCAAGGGGCGCCAGCAGTGGCGCTGGGTCGCCGCGGAGACCGTCGAAGGCCTTCCCTACGACCTCCCGATCGTCGGCTTCAACAATGCGGTCAACACGCTCAGGCTCTGGTCCGCCAAGGCCGTCGACGAGTTCGACCTCGAAGACTTCAACAAGGGTTCGTACGTGGAGGCCGTCGAGACCAAGGTCCTCGCCGAGAACCTCACCAAGGTCCTCTACCCGAACGACAACACGACGGCCGGCAAGGAGCTCCGCCTCAGGCAGCAGTACTTCTTCGTCGCGTGCTCGCTGAAGGACATCCTCCGCCGCTACCGCGAGACGAACGAAGGCTGGGACGCCCTCCCCGACAAGGTGTTCGTGCACCTCAACGAGACCCATCCCGCGCTCGTCATCCCCGAGATGATGCGCATCCTCATCGACCAGGAGGGCCTCGACTGGGACAAGGCCTGGGACCTTACCCGCCGCTCCACCGGCTACACCAACCACACGATCCTCCCCGAGGCTCTCGAGAAGTGGCCGGTGCCGATGATGGAAAGGCTGCTCCCGCGCCATCTCCAGATCATCTACGAGATCAACGGGCGCTTCCTCCAGCAGATCAGCGCGCTCTATCCCGGCGACATCCGCCGCCTGCAGCGCATGTCGCTCATCGACGAGAGCGGCGAGAGGTACGTCAGGATGGCCAACATGTGCCTCGTCTCGACCTCCTCCGTCAACGGCGTTGCCGAGCTCCACTCGCAGATTCTCAAGGACAGCCTCTTCAAGGACTTCTACGAGCTCTTCCCGGAGAGGTTCCACAACGTGACGAACGGCATTACGCCTCGCCGCTGGCTGCTCAAGGCCAATCCCGCGCTCGCCCAGCTCATAACCGAGTCGATCGGCGACGGGTGGGTGACGAAGCTCGACCAGCTCAAGGAGCTCGAGAAGTTCGGTTCCAACTCCAAGTTCCTCGACGCCCTCGCGAAGATCAAGCGCAGCAACAAGGGCCAGCTCTCCAACTGGGTGATGAGGAACCTCGGCGTGAAGCTCGATCCCGACGCCATATTCGACGTACAGGTGAAGCGCCTCCACGAGTACAAGCGCCAGCTGCTTCTCGCGCTCTACATCATCATATTCTACAACAGGCTGATCGCCGACAAGAAGTACGACCCCGTTCCCCGCAGCTTCATCTTCGCCGCGAAGGCGGCTCCTGGCTACTACCAGGCGAAGCTCATCATACGCCTCATCCACGGAATCGCGGGCGTCGTGAACTCCAACCCCAAGACGCGCGGAAAACTGTCCGTCGCGTTCCTCCCCGACTACCGCGTCTCCCTTGCGGAGAAGATCATGCCCGCCTCGGAAGTGTCGGAGCAGATCTCCCTCGCCGGCATGGAGGCGAGCGGAACCGGCAACATGAAGTTCATGATGAACGGCGCGCTCACGCTCGGCACCTACGACGGCGCAAATGTCGAGATCAACCAGGAGGTCGGCGACGAGAACATGTTCCTCTTCGGAATGAGGACCGAGGACGTGGCGAGGCTCCGCCCCGGCTACGTCTCGCGCGAGGTTTACAAGAACGATCCCGAGATCAAGATGGCGCTCGACATGATCAAGTCGAACGTCTTCTCGCTCCTTGAGCCGGGGCTCTTCGACCCGATCATCCGCAGCCTTCTCGACTACAACGACTACTACATGCTTCTCGCCGACCTCAGGAGCTACATGGACGCCCAGGATCGCGTCGACGCGACCTACCGCAACGCGAAGAAGTGGAACAGGATGTCGCTCGTCAACATCGCCAGGTCCGGAAGGTTCTCATCCGACCGCGCGGTCATGGAGTACGCCAACGACATCTGGCATGTCGAGCCGGTGAAGTTCTCGTAATTCGAGCCATGGCGCCCAAGAAGCAGCAGCAGAAGGACGAGTTCTACGTTCGCGGGGCCGACGGAAAGGTCTTCGGCCCCGTCGACAAGGCTACGCTTGTCGAATGGGCCGGCGACTCCCGGATAGAGCCTACGACCTCCATCTCGCGCGACCAGGAGGCGTGGATCGCCGCGCCCCTGATGCCCGAGCTTGAGATGGAATGGCTCGTGGAGACCGCCCCCGGAACGTTCTACGGGCCTTTCAAGCGAAGTGTCGTCGAAGGGCTCATGGAGGCCGGGACGATCCCACGCGACGTGAGGCTCTATGTGCTGGAGGGCGGCAGATCCTCCGCCGAGCGCAGGCGCCTCCAGGCAGATCTCGACGCCAAGGCCAGCGCAATAGCCGATCTCGAGACACGCTTTGCAGCGCAGGCCGAGACCACCAGGAAGACGATGGCCTTCCTGGAGTCGAAGGTCGCCGACATCACGCGCTCCAAGGAGGAGTCCGACAAGGCGACCTTCGCCGAGCGCGCCGCCGAACGCGACGAAGTCTTCCGTACTCGCGAGCGTGCCGACGAAGCCGAGGCCAGGGCCGTGAAGGCCGAGGCCGAGCGCGACGCCATCGCGAAGAAGCTGTCGGTCATGGAGACCGAGCTCGCCGACCTCAAGGCCCAGCTCGAGGCCGTAACGAACCTTTCCGCCGCCGGTGCGCAGAAGTCCGAGGCGATCCAGCCCGAGGTTGTGATCTCCGAACCCCCGCCGCCGCGGAATGCGTCGAAGTTCCCCGGCGTAGGCAGCTCGTCCGGGCTTGCGGCCCTTGAGGAGGCGGCGCGTCGCGAACTCGCGTCCGCCAAGAAGCACGGCATTTCCATCGGGGGCATCTTCGGAGGCAAGAAGTGAGCGACAACGCGGCCAAGTGGTACTTGCGCACGCAAGACGAGACTTTCGGTCCCGAGACCGAGGAGAAGCTCGTTGCGTGGGCGAAGATGGGGCGCATCCAGCCCGGTCAGGAACTCTCGGACGACAATATCGTCTGGAGGCGCGTGGAGGACGTTCCCTTCCTGGACATGCGCTTTTCGATCGACATGGGTGACGGCAACCCCAAGGGACCGTTCAACAAGGCCGCGGCCGAGGCGCTCATCGCCTCTGGAAGATTGCCGAAGACAGCTTCGATAGTGGAGGTTCGCGCGCCTTTCGAGGTCCTTCCTGTTGCGCCCCAGCCGGCTCAGCAGCAGCCCCAGCCGCCGTCCCAGCCTCAGCCGCCGCCCCAGCCGAAGGTCATAGTGAAGGAAGTGCGCGTCGAGGTGCCTGTCGAGAAGGTTGTCGTCAAGGAAGTGCGCGTGGAGGTTCCCGTCGAGGTCGAGAAGGTCGTCGTCGACGAGACGCGCGTAAAGGAGCTCGAGGGGCTTCTGGCCGCCGCCGAGAGGCGTGTGGAGGACGCAAAGCGCGAGGCCGCGAAGCTTGGCGAGCAGGTCACGGCGCTCGAGGACGAGCTCAGGCGCCTGCCGCAGGCCGCGAGCGAAGTCGCCGACATCCAGGCCGCGATGTTCGCCGCGATGACAAGCGAGGCCGAAGAGCTCCAGAAGATGCTCGAGGAGGAAAAGCGCGAGGCCGACGATTTCCGCAAGCGCCACCAGGAGCGCGCCGACCGCCTGCTGGAGCGCCGCCGCAATCTTTTGAAGAGGTCTGGCTCCAACATCGAGCGCCCCGAGGATCCGCGCACCGCGCAGTACCGCAAGGAGCTCGAGGAGCTTCGCAGGCTCAGCGAGCGCAAGGCGTTCGACTACGAAGACAGGATACGCGATCTTGAATCGAAGCTGAAGGTCCGCGAGACGGAGATGGCCCGCGCGACGGCCGCCATGAAGGACATAACCCAGCTCCAGGCCGAGGCGCAGTCGCTCAGGGAGCAGCTCCAGCTCAGGGAGAAGGAGCTCATCACCGAGCGCCAGAAGAACGAGGAGCGGCGCCAGCAGCAGGCATTTGCGCAGCAGGCCATGATGGCGCGCCTCGCATCGCTCGAGTCGCCCTCGATCGGGACGGCCCAATCGATGTCCACAAACCAGAGCCGCGAGGCGAAGCTCGTGAAGCTTCCGCGCTGGATGCAGCTAGGCAAATGAACCTTGTAGCCTGTCTTCTCCTGGCAGTCCTTTCCATATGGGACTATCCTGCCCGCCAGCAGGCCCACGACAAGCTCAGGCAGCAGTTCATAGTCGCCCTTCGCGAAGGCGATACCGAGACGATGATCGAGACCTGCCGGAAGGGCGTAGCGCTCCTTCCGGACGATCCCACGTGGCACTACAACCTCGCATGCTCGCTCGCCTACATGAGAAAGCCCCAGGAGAGCCTGGACGAGCTCGAGACGGCGATCGACCTCGGATTCCGCGATCCGAACGTGATCCAGAACGACACCGACCTCAAGCGCGTCTCGGGCGATCGCAGATTCAAGGAGCTCGTCGAGTACGCGAAGGAGATGCGCGCGAAGCCGATTCTTACTGGGCCTATGGCGAGCGTAGACGCCACCGGCCTCTTCGGGCGCTCCATCGCGCTCGGCGCCCAGAACTTCAAGTGGGACTTCGACTTCGGATGCTTCATCGCGAGGCTGAAGCTCGCCCAGAACGGTTCGGAGGGGAATTCCGGCGACCTCTACATGAACAGGGACCATTTCCATTCGCCGAACGGCCGCGAAGCCCTCGACGCGTTTCTGGCCGAGTACCCCGGCCTTACGAACGTCATGCTCGACCAGGAGGGGCGCGACTTCGGCGCCGATCTAGATTTCCCGAACATCATCTTCCCCTATCCCGTCTTCGGCAACTGCTCCCGCGCAAGGGTAGGCGACGCCTACTGGCGGTCCCTGCCGCGCGCGTTCGTCACGACCGACGCCTACCGCCTGAAGACGATGGCGAGGCTGTGGCTCGCAAACCAGACATGGGTGTTCCCCGCCAACGCCGACACCGCGCCTGTCGGCACAAACGGCGACGTCTTCTCGTCGGTTACGCCCTACTTCCTTACGACCGCGGGGCGCAGCTGGAGCGATCTCTACTACCTGAGGGCGGCGCTTGAGGCAAGCCGCTCCCTGAAGAGCGCGACCAAGCAGGAGGCCGTGAAGAAGGGGCTTCTCGCACCGACGATCCAGACATTGATCAGAAAGTCGCTCGTCTCCGTCACGAACGAAAACGACTATCTTTCGTTCAAGGCCCATCCGACGGCCCTCCCCGCGAACGGGCTCGACCTTGCGCGTCTGAAGGCGTCGGCCGCCGCGTTGAAGCCTGAGGAGATCCAGCCCTTGGCTGTAGTGTCCGTAAAGCCCCGTTACGTCAAGGACCAGCCTGTTTGGCCCGAGCTTACCTACGCGACGGCATTCGCGTGGGCGTATGTGCTCAGGGCCGAGGAGAAGGAGCGCATTTTCGTGATAAACGCCAAGGGCGCCGGCGATTTCGCATTTGCCGTCGTCCATGACGACCTCGGCGCGGCCAAACTCGATCGCCTCTCCCACGATACGGCGACGGTTACCATCGACAAGAGCCGCATGTCGCCCACGAACCGGGTAGACGTAGCCGTATTCGGCAAGAACCGGAAGACGACCTGGGGCGCCCCGAGCTACATATCGTTCGCGGTGGTTGATCCCTCGGCGCCATATTCCGACCCGGCCCTGACCCCCCTCGACCAGCCATAGCCTTAAAGTCGTATGAAACTGGCCCTCGCTCCGCTAGCGGAATTCACCGATGCGCCATTCAGAAGACTTTGTGGCGAATTCGGCGCCGATTTCACGTATACGGAAATGGTCTCCGCCGCGGCGCTTTTCCATGGACACAGGCCAACGCGCCACCTGATGGAGACCATGGCGGGCGAAAGACCTGTCGCATGCCAGCTTTTCGGGGCGAAGGAGGAGGAGATCGCCTTCGCCGCGCGCGAGGCGTCGGCCCTCAAGTGCGGGGACTGTCCCCGCTTTTTCGAGCTGAATCTGAACGCAGGCTGCCCAATGCCGCGAATTATGAGGTCGGGCGCCGGCGCGAAGCTCGTTTCGAACCCCGACCTCGTCTACCGCCTTCTCAAGGCAATGGTGGAGAATACGTCGCTCCCTGTTACGCTCAAGACGCGGCTGGGGCCGAAAATCGGCGAAAACACGATTTTCGAGCTGGTCGACGCCGCCGAGCGCGCCGGGGCGAAGGGGCTCATAGTCCATGCGAGGTACACCAGCCAGATGCATGTCGGGAAAGTAAATCTCGATACGCTCGCCGAGGTTGTCCGAAGAACTCGGCTCCCAGTAACGGGGAACGGCAGCGTAACGACCGCCGAGGACGTGGAGGCGATGTCAAAGGCGGGCGTTGCTGCCATAATGATAGGCCGCGCCGCCCTAAAAGACCCCGCCATTTTCGCTAAACTTCGGGGGACAGTCCCCGAAATTGCGGGGACTGTCCCCACACTTTCGCCTAGCGAGATGGCGGCGCGGCACTTGGGATATTTGATGGAATTTAGGCAAATGCTGATAGAAAAGTTTCCAAATGACCATATTCTTGACGAGGATACGTTTGTAGCGCTTAAAGCCCGCACCCACCTGTTCAGATATTTCTCGGGTGTCCCCGGCGCCGCGGCGCTTCGCAAGCGATTCAACGCCATCAGAACTGTCGCCGAGCTGAGGGATATTATGGTATAATTTAACCATGGCAATGAGCGAAATCGAAAACGAGATAAACGAGCTTAAGGCTAAGCGAAATGCTGTCATCCTCGCGCACAACTACCAGCGGGCCGAGGTTCAGGCGATAGCCGACTTCACCGGCGATTCGCTTGAGCTCGCGAGGAAGGCGACCCAGGTCGATGCCGATACGATCGTATTCTGCGGCGTCTACTTCATGGCCGAGACCGCGGCGATTTTGAACCCCGCCAAGACTGTCCTCATACCGGATGCGTCGGCGGGCTGCCCCATGGCCGACATGATAACCGGCGAGCAGCTTCGCGAGCTCAAGTCGCGCCACCCGGGCGCGCTGGCCGTCTGCTACGTGAACTCGACAGCCGACGTGAAGGCGGAGTGCGACATCTGCGTAACCTCCGGAAACGCCGAGAGGGTCATGTCGTCCCTCCCGAAGGATCGCGAGATCATTTTCGTTCCCGACCAGCATCTCGGCGGATACATCGCCGGGAAGCTCGGCGAAAAGTACGTTCTCTGGCCGGGATACTGCCCGACCCACGCCCGCCTTACCGCGAAGCGGATCGAGGCGGCCCGCGCCGCGCATCCCGGCGCCCCCGTTCTCGTCCACCCGGAGTGCCCGGCCGACGTCCGCGCAATCGCCGACGAATGCCTTTCGACCGGCGGAATGTGCGCCTACGCGCGCGAGTCCGTCGCCAAGGAGATCATAGTCGGCACCGAGGTCGGCATCCTCCACCGCCTGAGGACTGAAAATCCCGAAAAGACCTTCTGGCCGGTGGATGACGCGACGATCTGCCCCAACATGAAGAAGACCACCCTTGAAAACCTGCGCGACTCGCTGAGAGACATGTCTCCCCGCGTCGTCGTAGACCCTGAAATCGCGCGTCGTGCGCGCCGCGCAATCGACGCAATGCTGGAGGTGAAATGATGAACCTTACCACTTCGAAGAAATCATGGCTTACCGCGCCCATCGCGGCGATTGTCGCGCTTTTCGCCTTCATCGCGGTATGGGCGGCGCTCGAGCCCGCGACGCTTGTGCCGCTTTTCGACAATGACGGCGCTTCGCCGGTGGAGCTGATGACGCTTCCGCTCTTCGCGCTCATAATACCGCTCGTCTGGCTTTGCCCGCCTTGCGGCGGGACCACGAAGAGGCAGTGCCTCTGGGCGTCGTTGTGGTCGCTTCTCGCGGTGATGGCGCTCGTGCGCGAAACCGACGCCCACAAGATGCTCTTCGCGAAGATATGGCCAGATGTCGCGGCCGGCTTCCGCGGCACGGTGTTCAAGATGAGGTTCCTCAAGGCGGCCGACATTCCGCTCATGCCGAAGCTTTTCGTGGCCGTGTTCTTCGTCTTCTTCTTCGTCGCGGTCATAATCCCCCTCGTCCGGTACGTTGTGCCTCTCGTGAAGGGGTTCTTCAAGCTCGAGCCCGTCGCGTGGACGATGGCCGTATTCGGCGGCGCTGCGGTGACGGTCATGGCCGTAGATCGCCTTCCGGCGATTCTGAGGCACGCCGGCGTCGAACTCTCCGACAAGGTCCGCGCGCTTTTCACCGTGTTCGAGGAGGGCGGCGAGATGGTCATGGCGCTGATGGCGCTTCTTGCGATACTCCAGGCCCACCTCATCTTCGGCCGCAGCGCCCCGGAGCAAAACTAAAGGAACTCGATTCTTATGATACTTGCAGACTCGCTTGTAAACGGATTTCTCGGCTCGAACCTGATGGGCCAGGCGATCGTCGCCTTCCAGCTCCTCGGCAGCATCGTCATGTTCGCGGTGATAATCGGGAAGGCCAAGGAACTCAACTACATTTCGCTCCTCACGAGGCGCTTTTTGAGGGATTTCACCAACTGCCACGACATCCTCGAATACTACCTCGCCCACCGCCCCGCCCCGCAGTCGACGGGCGTGGTCGGGATGTACGCGAGAACGTGCGAGAGGCTCCTCAAGCTCCTCACCCCCGACGTCCGCTCGCTTCTCGTCGGCCGCCAGACGAACGGCGACGGCGCGGCCGCCCTTACGGCGCGCGAGATCGAGCTCGTCAAAAGCTCCTGCGAGCACGCCCTCGCCGAGGAGTCTATCAGGCTCGAGAAGGGCATGGGGATAATCGCGACCGTCGTCACGCTCGCGCCCATGCTCGGGCTTCTCGGAACGGTCTGGGGCGTACTTGACGCGTTCGCCGAGATGGGCTCGGCCGGGAGCGCCAACCTCGCGACGATCGCGCCTTCTATCTCCGCCGCGCTAGTGACGACAGTGGTGGGTCTTCTCATCGCGATACCCGGCGTAATCGCCCATGGCCACATGTCGTCCACCGTCCGCAACATCTCGGCGGACATGGAGGGCTTTGCCGACGAGCTGACCGGCCGCATAGCCTGCGAGTTCCAGGGGAGGATCGCGTAAGATGGCGCGAAGGCTCAGACGCTCGCGCATCGAACGGCAGAAGGCCGAGATCGGCATGAACTCGCTGATCGACCTTACCTTCCTTCTGCTCGTGACATTCATCGTAACGCTGCCCGCGCTGGAGCAGGGCATTTCGATAATGCTCCCTCAGGCGAAGACCGACCAGCTTCCGACCAAGGACAAGAAGGCTAATGTCGTAACCATCGACAAGGACAGCCGGATCTTCTTCAAGGACAAGCCAATCACCCTCGACGAGCTTGAATCGACCCTCAAAGCGATGGCCGCGGAGGATCCCGACGTTCCCGTGCTCGTGCGCGGCGACGAGCGGCTCGACTACGGGAGCGTCATGAATGTCGTCAAGGTCGTCTACAAGTGCAAGGTGCGCCGCATGGCGCTCGTGACGGTGGAGAAATGACCGGCGACGGCGATAGGGGCAAGCCGTCCGTACTGGGCGTGCGCAGCATCGGCCTCGCGGTCGTCGGCCACGTCGTCGCGTTTCTCTTGCTGTACGCCTTTGCGATGCTTCATCTTCGCCCGAAGGAGGCTGTGATACCCATTGATCTCACAGTCGTCGTGAACGAGAACCTCGACGGCGAGGAGAACGAGCCGCCGCCGCTCTCGAAGCCGGAGCCCGCGCCCGAGCCTCCGAAGCAGCCTGAGCCACCTCCTCCCCCGCCCCCGAAGGTCGAGGAGCAGGTCGAGGCCGTCGAGCAGGTCCCCGAAAAGAAGCCCGAGCCGCCTAAGGAGGAGAAGAAGCCAGATCCTCCCAAGGAAGAGAAGAAGCCCGACCCGCCAAAGCCCGAGAAGACGAAGGAGCAGCTCATGCAGGAGCGCCTTGAGAGGATGCGCCAAAGCGCGAAGACCGTCAAGACGCCCGTCAAGATCGAGGTGAAGAACAAGCCGAGCGGCAACGGAAAGACCGAGAAGCAGAACATGACCCAGGCCGAGATCGAAAAGCTCCTCAATCAGGGCTACAAGCCGGGTACGACGACCCAGCTCGCCGCCGACGAGAACCAGCGCTGCATTTCGCTCATACGCGAGGCGTTCTACGCCAGATGGAACCGCCCGCCGTGGACGTCTGAGCTCAAGGAGATGCTTCTTGAGGTGAAGTTCGACATGAACGGGCGAGTAAAGGGCTACAGGCTTACGAAAAGCTCGGGCGACGCCAAGGCCGACGCGACCGTCACCCAGGCTGCGTCGCTCGTCCACATGGTGAGCGGACTTTCGACCGACTTCCTTCGGGCCAACCCCCAGATAACCATAAGGTTCAAGGTGACGCCGCAATGACATTGTTCGCGACTCTTCTTCTTGCGGCGATACAGCTTACTGGCGTTACCGGCGATACCTTGAGAGCGC
>Ga0310690_10008996_pt1 | contig 12585 bp, 25 predicted proteins | sample AusTroGonzalo_MG_2_FD_207661 | JGI IMG/M metagenome (GOLD analysis project Ga0310690, IMG submission 207661) | Bovine rumen microbial communities from tropical cattle in Woodstock, Queensland, Australia - Gonzalo_04 (v2) (version 2) | ecosystem: Host-associated > Mammals > Digestive system >...
AATAAAAACTTATCGTGGTTTTTGAACGGTTATATGTATCAATTTTTTCGTTTGTCTTTTTGTTATATGCGAAGAAATCTTTGTCTATATTCCTCTCATAATTCCAAGCGGCATCGGGTCTTCTCATTTTCTGACAGATGAACTCACAGATACTTTTGGTTATATAATGGTTCAATTTTATAAAAGTATAGTCTGTTAGATTTATGTTAAGTGATTTTTTATCTATCGGAAGTGTTTTGGTTATATCAACCATATTTCCATAGTATGTTTTGAGATTGGACCTTATACCATTTTTATTTCTTATTGCATAATGAACCGAATCAAATGTTATATTTGCAAGACCACCCTTTATTATAGACTTGGTTACTGTATTTCTTTTTTTGTTTTCGGATGGTTTTTTGAAATCTTTTATTACACTTGATGATGTGTCTCTGTTTACAATATCGCTATCACCATATATCTCCCAATTCATACGGTAGCATTCACAGTCTTCGGGTAATCTTTCTACAAATTCATTTATGGTTTTATCTTTTTGTAACATTATGAATTCATCTATATCTATGTATATGATATAGTTGTATATTTTTCCGAATTTTTCATATGCTTCTTTGTATGCTGGCATCTGAAACTGACTTTTGTTATAAGCGGGTATCACAGTGACTCTATCGAGATATTCATCGTGTATTATCCCGATTATTTTTTCTTCAGTTTGTGAGGAATTATCATATACGTATATGTGGTTTACCCCTATACCAAGATGATGTTCAACCCATTCATTGATATAGTCGTTTTCCAGTCTGGCTATTGCCACTATTGCCACCTTTATATCGTTTTCCATATATGTCTTCCTTATAGTTTATTTATAATATCCGAATGACTGTTTTATATCTTTCCCCGTTTTCCTTCTAAAAACCCCGTTGACAACTTCGTCATATCGTTTTCCTATTAGATGTACACGATTGTCTTTCATCGAGTATCTGTCTTTTATTTCGAATTTATCCAATAATTCCCGTATGGACCATTTGCTACATCCTTTGTTCAAATATCCATTCAACCACATAAGTGTCAAATAAGTCCTGTCATCATTATATGTATGTATGACAGTATCATCAACGAATTTTTCCCAGTTGTTCAACATTTTTTTCTTAAACAACGACATCGCTTGCATTGGACACATTTTTCCATTGAATCCTATTGACACCTTTGGATTTGATGTAATTGAATATTTACATTCATTTTTCTTAAAATCATTAATCCTGCTCTCTATCAAATCCTTCGGAAACAATATATCATCATCTGCATCAATAATCAAATCATCGTCATCCAGATATTTCAGAATTGGAAACACCTTCTTCATTGATTTAGTGTTCTCACCGTCCACCCAGTTGATTACAAGTCTCTCGTCATTTTCGAAATACTCAACCAAATCCTTCGGTAGTTTAATTCCTTCAAACTCCGTTCTACTCAGATTAAGATAAACACGGTCCGGCTTTACGGTATTGTCCATAATACTCTCGACAACCCGTTTCACATTTCCAATCCTCTTTGTCCAAGATGTCATTGTTACAACCAACATATTATTCATCCTCCTCATCGTCATCATCGGAGTCACCTTCGTCCGTATAGAAATCCTTGAACGCCTCGTCGAAAGTCCTCTCTATGTTCCTGTATATGGAGTTGAGTTCTTTCTTCAGTTCGTCCATCCCGTCGTCTTCCACCTCCGGTGTGTATCCACCGTGGTCAACGACAGTCCATTTGGAAAACGGAACATATCCGTTCTTCTCCACATACTTGTCCCATTGTCCGAGTGCGTCTTCCGGCATATCCGAAACAATGTCGAACCAGATGTCCTGTTCCCTATACTTCTGACATTCCTCGTCTGTAAAACCGTGTTTTCTCTTAAATTCTATATAATTATCCATAAGATATTTATGAAAAAAGGTGGTCATAAAGACCACCTTCAAAAAACAACTAATATTATGGCAGAAATCAGTTATCGTTTATCCCTGAACGGAGGAGAGAACCTTGTCTATCGGAGCATATCTCTCGGAGTCAAGGGTTTCCTTGAGTATCAACCACGGGTCGGTCTTTCCCGACATAACCATCTTGGCTATGTTTACAGAGAAACCGGATACGAGGGCGACACCGAGTTCGTTCTCCTTCACGGGTATGGTGTCGGTTCTTGAATTGACATTCCAGAACACCAGTCTAGGCATCTTGTAACCTGCCGATTCGTATCTTTCCGAAATGGTGTCGAAAAGGGTCTTCATAGTGGAGAAGTAATTCCTTTCGTATGCACAAGTCGTAGCACTGTCGAACTCCATATCGGAGATTATGAGAATCCTTTCAGGCAGGTCCGACTGCTTCATCTGGTTCTTCAAGGCGGTATTAAGAAGAAGCATAAACACCTTCTCTATATCCGTGTTGGAACAGTCGTTGTACTGGTCAACCAAAGCAATCTTGTCTGCAAGAGTGTTGCATCCGCTGATGTCTATGAAGTGAGGGTTGGAGGAGAACTCGATGAACTTGTTCTTGAACTCGCCTTCACACCTTTCGGCGAAATATACCGAAAGAGAACGTGATACATCGATAGCCCATACTTCGTTTGCACCCTTGATTGAGGTTGTCATAGAACCGGAACCGTCACATACGACCATAGTGTTTCCACCGCAGTCGATGTCCTTCAGGTTCATCCACATCGCTTCAAGGGAGTTGTTCATATTCACCTTTCTGTTCCAGTAACTTACTCCACTGAGGTGGGTGTACTTAGCCCATATCTCGTAAGGATAGAGTACGGATGCGTTCATCTTGGCGCTACCGTCTCCTCTCATCACGGCTTCAAGATACTTTTCGTAACGATATCCGTCGTGCTTTGCAAATGCGTCCTTGTAGCGGAGGTTAGCCCTCGACGGAACGGTTTCGTAGTTTATCTTCTCCCACTCGTTTGCACAGGTGAATCTCTCTACGACACCGATGTGCTTACGGAGTCTTGAAAGCATCTTGCGGTATTCCTTGTTCGAAATTCCAAGGTGTCTCCTCAAGTCCATAGCGAGATGACGGACTGAATCCGAAGCGTTTATGGAAGGTATCCACTTTGCAAGAAGGGAAATCGGCTTGTTGGCGGTGCAGTTTTCAATGTCTTCCCTCAACTGCTTCTCCACTACTTCGTAGCACACCTTCTTCAACTCCGGTATGTTAGCACATTCGATAATGTCGAAGATGTCCTTCCAGCGGCCGTATTCGGCGATGAGTGAAACCACCTTGGTTGCTTCATTCGGATGACGCTGCATAAAGCGTACGAAAAATTCCGTGAATGCTCTCTTTTCGCCGAGACCTTCCCTTACGTCACGGAGGAAGAACAACCACTTTATAGCATAGGACAGATTTATTTCCATAGCCCTGTCAAACGCCATAAGCGAGTCTGTCGGTACACCTCCACGGAATGAAGGTACCTTGAAGTTAAGGTCAACGAGTTCGTTCTTTGTGGTAGAATAACCGATTGCACCGTTTTCTGTTTCCTGTAGAGAGTTTATCCTCTCAATCTCATTTCTAAATTCGTCCATCATAATCTCTTATGTTTTTACAAGGTTCCGTTCTGGAATATGTTCCGCTGTCGGGAACCTTTAGTTAATAATTAAGTTTCAACTTTACAAAGATACTATTTTGTTTTTAAAAAATAACAAAAATTAAAAATTTTTAACTTCCCTTTCCAAGTCCCTTTCCTTTATGGTCTGTTTCTTGTCGTACGTGTGCTTTCCCTTTGCGAGATGTATCCTCATCTTGGCGATACCCCTTTCGTCTATGAACAGGAACTCGGGTACTATGGTCATCCCGTTTTCCCTCACCTTCTTGTCAAGTTTCCTTATCTCCCTTTTCGTCAGAAGGAGTTTCTTGTCACGCATAGGGTCGCTCTTCTCGTATCCGGACTTGTCGTAGGCGGATATGTGGAGGTTCTTTATGAACACCTCTCCGTTTACGACCACGCAGTACGAGTCGTTGAAGCTGATGCAGCCCATCCTTATGGACTTTATCTCACATCCCGTCAGTACTATGCCTGCGGTGAAGTCCTCCACAAATTCGTAGTTGAACCTCGCCTTGCGGTTTTCGAATTTCTTATGTTCAAATTTCTTTTTCATCTTTCCTTGTAGTACAATACGGTTGGTGTACCATCGTGAATATCAATCTCCTTGCCGTAGATGTCACGGAACTTCTTCTTGTTGAAAGGTCTGGTAATCAAGTGTACTCCGTGAGGTGTGGGGATTGCCGTTACAACCTTCTCGCAGTCGAAAGGTTCACACTGGTTCAAGGCGTCTATGACATCCTTCATCTCCTCCTCTGAAACCGTGTCTATGTCGATAATCCAAGTCTTGTTTCCGTCACACGAACCGGTCTGTCCACAGGCGGTTTCGAAAACGGTTCTGAATGTGTGCCACTCCTCGTGTGCGACAAGGTGAGCCATCAATTCCAAACCCTTCAAGGAAACCTGCTTGAAGTTCTTCTTGTTGAGGTTTATACAAGCACGGGCGTTGAAGAATTCACACAACGAGATTATCTCCTCACGTCTTTCTTCAAGGTACTCCACAGACTTTATGAAGTACGACTTGATAATCCTTACGGCGCTTGACGACCTTCCGTCGTTCTGGTCCTTGCCCCTCTGCATAATCTGGAGCATATAGAACTCCCCGTTTTCCTTGAAGTCGAGAAGTCCCTTTATCTGTTCAAAGTTGTCTACTGTCATAATTTTAGTTTTTTTACAAAGATACTATTTATTTTTCAATAGTCGAATATTATTCGTCTCCTTTTTCCATTATCTCGAGCATCTCACGCTCGTATTCTGTACGTTCACGTGCGGCGACCTCCTCATTGTGTGTCTCTTCTTCGTATTTGTCAACAAAGTCGAGGAAGTCCGGATTCATCTTTACCGTTTCATCCCAGAGGTTCATACCGTTGCGTTCGATAGACCACTTGTCGAGAGCGAGAATTGAATCTATCGGATTGCATCCGTTCTCCAAATTGGTATCGTTCTCCACGGCATATTTGTACTCCCTATATGTCCAAGAGTTCTTGCCGGTCTGCGGTACTTGAAGAAAAATGTCGTCATAGGTGTGACCGACTATTCTGATGTCCTTGTCGAGATGAAACAATTCCATCAACTTCGCTTGATATCTCGTTATGTTTTCCATACTAACAGTTGTTGACATCGACTATCCATATATTTTTTCTTCCCTTGTCCGGAAGCATTTCCACGAACCTCGCCATCCAGGGGTTATTGCTCTTCTTGGATATGTTGGTGGCAAGCGCCGACTGGAAGGCGTTCCAGTCGAGTTCCCTTCTCATAAAGAGTATCCTGCACATCATCATCCTGTCTATCGCTTCCCTGAATTTCGCTTCATCGTATTCGATGTCGTATTTCTTCGGACAATATTTGTCCCACTGGCGGTCTTCTTCATATGGAACTATTCCGAATATCTTGCATATCGTACCATCAAGGTGCTGGTGTACAAGACATTCCGTGTCACCGTATTTCAGTTTGATTCTGACAAGTTCTATAACCTGAAGGTTTCTGTCCACTAAACTCTCGAACCCTTCCAGACTTTTCTCCGTGTAGTTGTGCTTCAGCAGCCATATGACAAGTCTGTCCTTGAGGGCGTAGAACTGCTGTTTCGTTATGACATTCCTTACATCGTGTGTCTTGAATACACTGTTGGTGTAGGTTATGTCTTCGAGCAACCTCCGGAAATCCATTTTTACCTCTTCTGCTTTCATATCTTTTTTTTTTCACAAAGATACTATTTTTTCCACAAAGAATTAAAAATCTTGATAATCTTCGGGAACGAAAGTCTCGATACATTTGTCGGAGAATTTCTTCGGGTCGAAATCCTGTACGTCCTCAATCTTGATTTTGTCCGACTCGTATTTTCTTCCGAGCTGGAAACCTTCCCAGCCGTAGTATTCAAGAAGATTGGCGAGACCCGCTTTTATCCTCCTTACCTTGTCGGCGACTCTCCTTCCGTGGAAATCGGCTTCGGGAAGGATGTTCTCCACCTCTGTGTTTTTCTTTTCCTTGATTATCCTATTTACAAACTGTATCCAAGTGTTCTTCACGGCTTTTTCGAATTTCTCATCCAGTCCGTCACCCTTTTCAAGATTCAGATAGTTTGTCAAATTCTGACAGGCGAGGTCGTGTTCTTTCTTCAACCTCTTCCCGATTTCACGGAAAGCATCTATCTTTCCTTGATAATACCAGTTGCTGCGTATCGTGTCGGAGTCGACATCATTCGGTTGCACCGGTCTCTGTGCGTTTTCGAAATTATTCATCGAATTTGTGACGGCCGTCATCAGTTCGTTGAAGAAACCGTCGTAAAGCTCCTTCGCCAATTTATATGCTACTTCCTCTTCAAACATATTGAATCATTTGTTTTTTTTTTTTTTTTCTGAATGTATTCCTCCGGTTTCGGACATTCCTCAACCATCTCGTGATGCCACTCTTTCCAGAGGGGTTTGTATTTCTTGTTGAAGTCGTCCCATCCGAAACCGTTCTTCAAGTCTTCCATTATACCGTTGTTCAGAAGGACACCGCAGTTGTAATGTGTTATCTTTCCATGTCTTGCAATCTGCACGGCGAACATAAGTATCCTCATGGAGTGGAAGAGTGACTTCGCCCCGCACCTCATATCGAGGTCCTTCTCGACCGTCATCTTCTTCTTCGCCTTCACCCACGAGTTAGACGATACATCGGAGAACTCCTGACGAAGTTTCCATCTGTCCAGCTCGAAGTATTTCAAGTAACCGGAACACGGCTCCTGAAACAAAGCCTCCATAGCGAATATGTTGTGTTCCTTCACCATATCTATGAAGTCGCTTTCACGGACATACTGAATGTCCATCTTCTTTCCGTCCCTTTCGGTCGTCTCGCAGAACAGTCTGTTTTCGAAACCTGTCTCCGTAGAGTGTGAGAAGGAGGAAAGGTCGTAGTCGTCGTCCACTATGCACCCGAGGTCTATGTCCGAAAGTTCATCGTTTGTTTCGAAAAGTGTCGAACCTCTCTTGAAGTATATTTCCATCCTAAAATTTCCTCTCTATTCTCAAGTTAATCTGCAACGAATCCCTGTAAGGCGTTATAAAGGGGTATATAGACGGTTTCTCGAATGAGATGACAACTTCCTTGATGAACTTGTTAAAGTCCTCCATAGTGTCTATTTCGACCTCATAGAGACCGTTCAGCATCTTCGCCCCGTATGTTTTCTTCATAAGGTCGTCAAACCTCTTGTTACCTTTGAGCATAAACGCCTCGTTCTTCACATAGACTTTCATTCTTCGGTCCTTTTGTTCTTTATGATATTCTTGAATTCGTCCACCGTATAGGACTTGTATCTTGAAAAGTACAGTTCAAGTCCTAGAAAATAGAACGACATACTGAATTTGGACACACTGAACCTGTCGGTGTTTATCCTTATCGTTGGGATAAGGAATAACTTGTGCTTGTCCCAATGCACTACGAACATATTCTTCTTTTCCGGCATATTCACTAAAGTTCTAAAAATTCATTATCCATTTCCTTGTACTTCTCCACTATGAGCGAGGGGAGCTCGTTCTTGATGATGTTGATAAGCTGACACATATCCTCCCGTGTCATATGTTCCGGTACTACGCATATTCTCCCCGAGGAATCCCTCTCGGCGGAAATCCTCGAAAGGAACTGCATATCGTCTTGCAGTTTCCTCGCCTTCTTGAATTTCTCTATGTCCATCATATATTGTTTTAAATTTCCTTCAAAAAATAGTTTCCAAAATCGAGTCCTCTGTGTGAAACCCACTTGTGTCCACACTTCTCACACTCGCACTTTATCCTGACCACATTGCCGGGTTCGTTGTTGTCGTGGAAATGCACCCACACGCCGCCGGTAACCCTGTGCTGTGAGGTGTTCTCTGATATTTCATCCACCCATATGTCGTCACACTTGCATTTGGGGCAGGCGAGTATACGCTCCGCCAGTCTATCCTTAGTTTCCCTTGACGCCATTTCTACTTCATCAATATCCTGTTGACCTTACGTAATTCCTTTTCAATCAGACTGTCCTTGTATTCGATGAAGAGCAACATAGTTTCCGACCACAACGCATACTTGTAGTCCGACACAGCCTTCTCTATGTCGGGGTAGTGTTTTACACGCACCCCAATCCAGTTCAGAGTGCTGTACTGGCTGCGTGGGTCTTCGGAAGTGAACTTCCTGTCTAATCTCCGGTTATAGATAAAGTATTCCCATTCCTCGTACTTTATCTCCAGATTTCTTTTCGCTCTCTTACGGAATTTTTTTAACAGTTTGATTTTCATATTATTAGTCTTTGTTGTTTTCCATATCCTTCTTGAATGCCTCCACCATATCGTTCAGTCTTCCGGAGTTGAATCCACCGTAGAGCTCTGCGTGTGTGGCGAGCCATTGTATCGTTTTTTCGACCATCTGCTTTCTCTTCCATCCGGCCATATCGATGGCGGCCATCTCCGCCCAGCACTCTTTCGAAAGGTTCGGGTCGTAGTGCTTCGAGTTCTCCCATCCGATTTCGTGAGCCTTCTTTCTGTCACAGTCTTTCCTTCCTATGATTTCAGTAAGGCAGTACTCTATGGCCGTCTCCATAGCCTCCTCGAATGTGTCGAAGCTGTCAGACATAACCTTGTCCACATCCGAATTTGTCATCTGTATGGTCGGGAGATAATTCTTTCTTCCGAGACAGTCGACCATAATATGAATGAAGTGTTCTTCACGGAGCCATCTGCATACGGCCTGAATGGTCGGACACAATACGTTACCTTTGCCCATATAATGTGTGTCGGGGTCTATGAATCCGTCTATCACTGCATCGTCATACGCATACTGTCTTACGCAAGCCTCCTTGTATCTACATCTTTGCAGAAGTCTCGCCAGCTTTGGTGAAACAAAGTCCCTTGAAATTTCACTCATATCTGTTCCTCCATATTTTTCTTGAAGTTGTCTATAAATTCTTTCACGTTTACTTTCTTGCGGCTCGCCACCCAGTGTTCACTACCGCTGTAAAAGAGGTAGAGTTCGTTGTCCATCCATTCGGCCGCCTTTTCAATCATCCGCCGCTTCATCCATTCGGCCATTTTCAATGCACCGTGATAGGTCCCTCTATTTTCACAATCCCAGCATCCGTCATCTGCGTGAGATTTTTCAAGGCATCCATCACACAAACATGCCATCTCCAATATTTTATCCTTTGTCTCTTTATCCATATTCTATTCCTCCATTAAAGCCCATTGATAGAATTTCTCTTCACATAGTACTCCATCGTCATCATCTTTATCACAAAATGATTTTGCCGGACATAAACTACAATCTCGCAGGTATACAAAATCGTTAAACTTGTCAGATGTTATGGATTTTAACCACTTAGTTATGTTATTATCCATAGTCTATTCCTCCATCGCTTTTTTAAAATCATCAAGTAGTCTCCGTGGAGTGTCGTATTCTGAAGACCAATACCTCGCTTCATTTTCTTTCAGCCACTTAACGGCCTTCTCAATCATTTGCTTTTGCTTCCACTTCATCGCCTCCATTACAAGCATTTCCTTCAATCCATAATCTCCCATTGAAGTGGATGGATAGATAGTATCTATCAACTGGTGCATCTTTGTTACATCCTTCCCCATCTTACTCCTCCTTCATCGCTTTTTTAAAATCATTTACAAGTTCGTCAAAGTTCGTGAAATTGCATACAAGACGCTTGTCTTTTTCAGACACATAATCCATAATGGAATCGAGCCAGTCAATAGTCTTTTCTATTAACTCATTTTGTTTCCATTCGACCATTCTGGAAGCACCACATCTAAGACCCATTTCATAGCAGTATTTTTCATGCTCTGTTAAGTCAGATTTATTCGTTGGATATTTTTGAATCCACTCCCATATCTTTTCTTCTGTCGCTTTGTCCATCTTATTCCTCCTCCATCGCCTTTCTAAAATCATCAAGCAACTCTTCCGGTGTGGCATATTCTTCCGACCAATAACTGGACCCATAATCTTTCAGCCACTTCACGGCTTTCTCGACCATCTGCTTCTGCTTCCATTCGGCCATCTCCAAAAGTAAATCCTTCAAGGTTTTTGTACCGTGAAAGAACATCAGCATTTTGTCTATCTTTTCATCGTTTGTCATAGTTCTATATAAAAGTCATTCTAATTCTCTTCAATAGTTATATACAATTCCTCCTCGTTTTTTGACGGGTTTTTATATATTTCCATAGCAATTACTTTTCCATAATAGGACTTATCGTTATCAATATATTCGTAACGCCAGCCGATACTTGGTATTATGCTTATGTCCACATCTTCAAACAGCAGTTGTGAATTGTCCATAGCGTTTCTATGCTTTTCGTTCAGTTCTATTATGAAAGTCGCTTTCATAGTCTTATATCTCTAATTCTCCATATCCTTTCTGAAGTCTTCGATTATCTCCGGAAATATCTTTCCATATCCGTAGTGGCCGGGTATGTGGTTCCTTATCCATTCGGTCGCCTTCTCAATCGTCCGCCACTTCATCCATTCTGAACCCTTCTCGAAAGCGAGCTGGATTGTATACTGTGCCATTTCGGACCGGTAGAACGGTCCCTGTTCCCAGAGTTCGTCCTTTGCCTTCCTTATGGCCTCGTTCCTTTCCTTGAGGAATATTAAACCGGCATCCTCTTCGTCTTCTTCGGGTTTGTATCTTTCGTCGTATATGTTTCCGGTCACCGTTTCAATCTCGTCTCCGGTCTCCAGAGTGAAGCGCATACCGTCGTCCCTGACGAACTTGAATGCACATTTATCGTAACATACGGTGTATGTCCATTCCGAACCCTTGACCGAACTCTTGAACTTCACGGTGTCCCCCTCGTACACGTCGTCTCCGCTTACGGTGGAAACGCCTATGCACTCACAGAGTGTCTCCGGAATGATTTCGTAGAACTTCTCGTCATCGTCCGGGAATATGTAGTACGCCCCCTCGTTCCGGCGGAGGTCTCCGTACACCCATTCGTAGTTGTCGATTCTCTTTCCCTTGAACTTCAATGTCCTTTTCATACAATATGTTTTTACAAAGATACTATTATTTTTCTTCTTTTACTATAAATCCGAATGGAATTTTTCCATCCATTATGGATTTCCAGTGTGCGACCACATTCTTGTTGGCCTTGAAGTCTGACTTTTCATTTTCTTCTATCAGTTCCTTTGCTCTCTTCTGAATGGTATTCCACACTTCCGGTGGAATGGACTTTTCAAAGCGGTGTTCATACTGTGGATACAGCATATTATTGAAGTTCAACATCTTCATTCCGACATCATGGTCTTCCGTTATGGTATTGTCTATGATGCCCCACATAACTGCACCGGTCTGGAACGCTGTAAGTCCGAACTTATATGTAAACATTCGGGCCGCCGCCAGTGAGATTGCCGTTGTTGCATTGACCGTTTCCTCATAGTAGTCCGGTTCGGGAAGCGTTTGACAGTATTCCACGAGTTCATTTGTAAATGTGTTGAGCTGCTCGAGTGTCTTTATGCCGTTCTTTGCCCTTTTTATCCATGTTTCCTTGTTGGACTTCCATCTATTCCTCTGTTCGTCTGTTATCTGCATAATATGTTACTTTTCAACTTCTGTGATTTCGAAAGTCTCCTGTATTCCGGAGAGTCTTTAAAATTTAATTGGACTATCATCACTTTGCAATTCCGAAAGTCTCCTGTATTCCGGAGATTCTCTAAATTTCACTGTAGAAGACAGTCTTTCTATCTCTGCGGCCTTGTCGAGTTTCTTTCTGATTCTAGAACGTTCATTTTCGAATTTTCTCGCCAGATAAGGGATTATTTCATCGAGTTCGGAAAAAACTTCAGTGTTTGTATCGCAAGTCCACTCTATACCGGTTTCATATTGTATACTGTAAGGTTTGCATCCGAGTTTGTGAAGTTCCTCGAGTATATAGCACAGTACGGGGTTATCCGACTTGGATTTCTCCGTAATCTCTTCTACCTCGCAGAAGTATCCCATATCAATGTTGCATCCGAACTTTCTGTCAATACAGAACTTGTATTCTACCACGTGTCTTTTGCAGCTTGCCTCCAGTTCATCATCGTTCAGTACCCAGCAGCCAAGAGAGGTATTTCCTATTTGTACAGAAATTCTACGTAAATGCCTGCGTAGATATTCGGGTGCGTATTTTATCATCTTTTCCATATCTTTATTCTTTTATAATATTACTACCTTTTCATTCTTTATTGAAACCGTTCCTTTCAAGGAGTATTTTCCGTTGAACGACACTCCTACGAAAGCCGCTATTCCGCCACGCTGTTCTATTATGTTGTCAACACTCTCGTTTATGAGTTTGTTCTGGTCACCGGACTCCATACGGGGATACAGTTCCGGATATTTCTCCGACATATTCGTCCCCGTTTCCAGACCTATCTGTCCGTTCACGAATGAATCCGGTTGACAGAAGTGTCCGAACATATATGTTTCGGAACAAAACTTCCCGTCCGATTCGGTTATGTTGATTACATAGAAAAACATTTCCTTTATTTTTCAATAGTTTTCTGTCTTATCAC
>Ga0310690_10008998_pt1 | contig 12585 bp, 9 predicted proteins | sample AusTroGonzalo_MG_2_FD_207661 | JGI IMG/M metagenome (GOLD analysis project Ga0310690, IMG submission 207661) | Bovine rumen microbial communities from tropical cattle in Woodstock, Queensland, Australia - Gonzalo_04 (v2) (version 2) | ecosystem: Host-associated > Mammals > Digestive system >...
CCCTCACATGCTGCAAACTCTCGCATCACTTTGGTAATCACAAAATTACGAACACCAGCCTGATACAACTGCGGTATGTAACGGTGTCCGTCGTTTTTTTCCGTTTCGATGGCGAAAAAGAGGGTACTATCCGCCGCAACCACCTTACGGCTATCAATTGCCAATTCGGTGATTTCGATTTCAGGCGACCCCAAAATCGTCTCTTTCGGTTCTATAAACGCAACAACGTCAGCAAGTTTCATTGTTCCCCTATCTGAAAACTAAATGATTAATATTCGTAGATGAATGTTTCAGTATCCTCTACATCACCATCATCAATCACTATCATGGTTATTTTGGTCGGGAAATTGTTCTCATATTCGTATGTGTAATTCACTTTCCCTGCTTCCAGTCCCAAGTAGCTATATGTCATACTTAGAGGATTATTTTTATTCACGAAGAGGTTTGTAGCAACATCGCTACCCATTGAGGTAAGCAAACCATACATCGGATTGTTCATATTGTCAAATGTTAATTCTATGTATTCCGTCATCGTCTGTCCCCACATGGTAGAAGTAATCTCCATAGAATTGGCATTGTTACCTTTCCAATTCAGTTTAATGATGATCTGATCATTGCCTTTGGCTTTCGCACATTTCTTCATCGTTTTCTCCACGACTGGGAAGGCTTCGGGAATAATATAACGCATCGGGTTCACTAGAAGCATTTTATCCCATACAAGATCATTCATAAAGACATCGGTAAGTCTCATCTCGCTAATCTTACCATTCTGATGATCAAATTCAGTGGTACTGACTACAACACCCTCATAGGTGGTTTCTATTTTCTTAATATACTTTCCATCATAAATAAACTCGGAGTGTGCGCCATCGGCATCCATCGCAATCATTCGATTATTTTTGTCGTAGGAAAAAGTAGCCGTTGTAGCGTACATGTCGTCGATATAGTCAATAGATGTAAGCACCTTACCATCCCAATGCCATACTTCTGACAACTCTTTGTCGCCATCCTCAACGGTGTAAATTTTCTGGATTTTCTTTGAAGGATTATAAACGCCTTCTTTCTTGTCACATGATATAAATAATGCGACTAATGCTACGCATAAGCAAAAAATGATACTCTTTTTCATAATACTCGTTTTATTATTTGAATGAAATTATTGGATTATCTTCAGTTCTTGCATCAAGTTCTGGGCATTCGCCATCTTGTCGATGATGAAGAGCAGGTAGCGCGTGTCCATGCAAATGGTACGTTGCACCTCGTTCTCGAAGGCGATGTCACCGCTCATGGCCTCCCAGTTGCCGTCGAAGGCCAGACCGATGAGGTTACCTTGCGCATCGATGACCGGACTGCCGGAGTTGCCGCCCGTGATGTCGTTGGTGGTAATGAAGTTGACCACCAGGTCGCCGTTCTTGTCAGCATAGCGACCGTAATCCTTGTTCTCCCACAGCTTGATAAGGTCTTTCGGCACGTCAAATTCCCAATCGCCGGGTTTGTACTTGGCCATCACACCGTCGAGCGTGGTGTAGTAGTTGTAGGTCACGCCGTCGGCAGGTTGGTAGTCCTGCACGCTGCCGTAGGTAAGGCGCATGGTGAAGTTGGCATCGGGATAGAAGTTGCGGTCCTTCTGCATCTCCATCAAACCTTCCATATACAAACGGTCGGCACGTCCGCACTCTACTTTCTCAGCTTCTTCGTCCAAAGCGATATAAGAGTTCACAATTTCCTGCATCAAAGCGAAAATGGGGTCTTTGGCAATAGGTTTCGGATTCTCTAACCATGCCGTAAGCTTAGCTTGATCCACGAAGATAGATTTCGCGAAAGCGTTGTTCACAAAAGCCGTGAAATCACCACCGGTTTTGTCACCGACCTTCTTGATAGTGGCAGGCAACTGATTGTGATCCACATCTTTATAGAAAAGATTCAGCAACGCGATGGTCGCGTCGCGATCCAAATCCTTGTTATAATCCTTAAAGAAATCCTCCACATCACCTTTCATCTTCTTGGTAAAGGCCGCAATTTTGTCTTGCGGGACTTTTTCAGAAAAAGCGTAATCAACACTTCTGAATTTCATCGAAAAGCGAACAGCTTCGCCACCGTTCCAACCTGCTTCGCGATGGTAGAGCAACGCTTTGGTATATTTGGACTGATGTGCCCAATATTTGTCAAAATCATCGAAGATACCGGCATATTTGGCCTTTCTTTGCGGATCAGCATTCGCCCATTCGCGGAAAGCCTTTTCCTGTTCCAAACGTTTTTCATAAACTTTGTTGCGTTTCAACTGCTTGATCTGTCCGATAGAATATTTCCAGTAGTTGCTTACGCCAGCCTGCTTGGAAGCATATTGGATGAAGACGGCGGGATCGGCATCCATGTGCTTGCGATATTGCTCCAGTTTGGTGGTACGACAAGCGACGATGGCGGGATCCTCCAGCTCAATCAGATTTTTCACAGAACCGGAAGTGGAGTAACGGTCGGTGGAACCAGGATAACCCAAAATCATCGTGTAATCGCCTGGTTGGACGCCTTTTAAGGAAATCGGGAGGAAGTGCTTCGACTTCATCGGGACGTTGTTTTTGCTGTATTCAGCGGGAGAGCCGTCGGGGGCGGTATAAACGCGGAAGATGCAGAAGTCGCCTTTGTGGCGCGGCCAAGTCCAGTTGTCGGTGTCGGCGCCGAACTTGCCGATGCCCCACGGCGGACAAGCCACCAAACGGACATCCTTGTACACGTCATACACAAACAGGATGTATTGGTTGCCGTGGTAGAAAGGCACTATTTCCACGCGCACGTCGCTTTTGCCCTTTTTCTCGGTTTTCAGCCGTTTGCTGTTCTCGGCAATCTTCTGCTCGCGATCGGCCACCGACATGTCGTCGGTCACGCCCTTGAGCACTGCCACCGTCACATCCTCTATGTAGTTGAGGAACAGGACGGAAAGACCTTCGTTGGGAAGTTCCTGGTCTTTGCTGTAGGCCCAAAAACCGTCTTTAAGGTAGTCGTGCTCCACAGAGGAGTGGGCCTGCACTTGACCGAGACCGCAGTGGTGGTTGGTGAGCAGCAGCCCCTCAGGGGAGATGAGCTCGCCGGTGCAGCCGCCGCCAAATTGCACGATGGCATCCTTGAGGCTGGGCTGGTTGAAACTGAAGATTTGTTCGGCCGTCAACTTGCAGCCAAGTCGCTGCATATCAGCCAAATTCTGACCATTAATAGAATAGGGCAGCCACATGCCTTCATCGGCACGCGCACCTATCACAAAAAGCATCATCAAGATGCATAAAAGGTTGATTTTCTTTATCATGATGGTAATTACTTTGAAATTGCAAATGTACATAAATTATGCATACTCCTCTATCATTTTACACAAGCTTTGATGAAGCTCATAAAGAGGGGATGCGGATGTAACACTGTGGAGGAATATTCGGGATGGAACTGCGTGCCGATATACCATTTGAGAGAGGGTATCTCCACGATTTCCACCAAATTAGCAGCAGGATTCACACCCACACACATCATTCCTTTTTGTTCGCATTCCTCTTGGAAACGGTTGTTAAACTCGTAGCGATGGCGATGGCGTTCGCGGATGTGGGTCGTTTTGCCGTAAGCCTCCCACGTGCAGCTGCCAGTCACCAAATCGCAGTCGTAAGCACCCAACCTCATCGTGCCGCCCATTTGGGTGATGTTCTTCTGATCTTCCATCAAGTCGATGACATTGTGCGTGGTGCGAGGATCCATTTCGATGCTGTTGGCATCGGCATAGCCCAACACGTTGCGCGCGAACTCGATGACCATCATCTGCATGCCGAGACAGATGCCGAGCGTCGGGATGTCGTGGGTGCGCGTGTATTCGGCGGCGAGAATCTTGCCCTCGATGCCGCGTTGTCCGAAACCTGGACAGATGACAATGCCCGCCATTCCGGACAATTGTTCGGCAACATTCTCTCGGGTGATAAACTCGCTGTTGATGAAAGTGGTCTTCACCTTGCGGTTGTTGTAAGTGCCTGCGTGAGCGAGACTTTCGAGAATGCTCTTGTAGGCATCCTGCAGGTCGTACTTGCCCACCAGACCGATTTTCACCACTTCCTTTGCCTTTTCCCTTCTTTCCAAGAAATTGTGCCACGGAGCCATATTTTCCTCCTGTTTCGCAAATGTCTCCTCAGGATTCATCCCCATCTTCTTCATGCAGATGGCATCCAATCCTTGGCGTTGCATGTTGATGGGCACCTCGTAGATGCTCGGCAGATCCTGACTTTGAATCACGGCATCCACAGCCACATTGCAGAAGTGCGCCACCTTGCTGCGAAGTTCATCGCTCAAGGTGTGTTCGGTGCGAAGAACCAGCACTTCTGGCTGAATACCAAGACCTTGCAGTTGTTTCACGCTCGTCTGGGTGGGCTTGGTCTTCAGTTCGCCCGCCGCAGCGAGGTAGGGCACGTAGGTGAGGTGAACGTTCATCGACCGTGCTGGACCCAGCTCCCAACGCAGCTGACGGATGGCCTCTAAAAAAGGCTGGCTCTCAATGTCGCCGATGGTACCGCCGATTTCCGTAATCACAAAATCGAAAGGTTCCTTGGTGGCGTTGAGCTGGATTCTGCGTTTAATCTCATCGGTGATATGCGGCACCACCTGGATGGTTTTTCCGAGGTAGTCGCCACGACGCTCGCGATCAATCACATGTTGATAGATGCGACCTGTGGTCACACTATTGTCGCGGGTGGTCTCAATACCGGTGAAACGTTCGTAGTGTCCCAAGTCGAGGTCGGTTTCCTGACCATCGGCGGTCACATAGCATTCGCCGTGTTCGTAAGGGTTGAGCGTGCCTGGGTCGATATTGATGTAGGGGTCGAATTTTTGGATGGTGATTTTATAACCCCGTGCTTGGAGCAGTTTTCCTAAAGAGGCGGAGATGATGCCCTTGCCCAGCGAAGAGGCCACACCGCCTGTGATAAAAATGTAACGAGTCTTCATATTAAAAAAAATGCAAAAATAACATTTTCGCATTTATGATGGGCGAGAAAAAAACAGCGTTATCACCTCAGCCATGTCATCAATAAGAAATTCCGCACCAGCGGCGGACAGTTCCTCAGCGGAAGCGTTCCCGTAGGTGACCGCGCAGGTATGCGTGCCGGCGGCGGCACCAATGATTTGGCATTGGCGAAGAATATCTGGCGATAGGTTTCGGCACAGTGTTCGGCACCATCGTCGGTCAGTTCGGGGAAAATCTTGCGGAAGCAGTCCTTGAGCGGCAGCCCGATGGTGGAAGCACAGGTTTCCTCATCGGCCACGGGCATACCCAACTCCCGCATCACCCGCTGCATGGTGAGGACGATGTTGTGTCTCGTGTCGGCCATCGTGCCGTCAAAATCGAAAATGACGAGTCGGATGTTCATGGGTCACGGAATCAGATGGTTATTATCGGGTTTGCAATAGATCAACACCGCGATCATGGCGAACGGCGGCAGTATGCACAATGAGATACCGAACCACGCCGTAAACGAATGGTTGCGCTGTTTAGCCAAGAATCCGTTGAACAGCGCCCATCCGAAATAGACCAGAATGACGGCTATAAGAATCACGATTTCTGATGTTGACATGATAATTCGTTTTGGGGGCAAAGGTACAAAATTTCTTGAGCCAAAGCCTCGTGTTATCATAAATATTGTATCTTTGCTCTTTCAATAATAAACACCAATACTATGCTGCAAATCGGAACAAAAGCCCCCTATTTCGAGGGCGTTGATGAAAACGGAAGCACCGTGAGACTGAGCGACTTCGCCGGAAAAAAGCTCGTGCTCTATTTCTACCCCAAGGACAGCACGCCGGGCTGCACTGCCGAAGCCTGCGACCTGCGCGACAACTACCAGCGATTCCTCGCCTTGGGTTATGAGGTGCTGGGCGTAAGCCGCGACTCCGCCGCCTCGCACCAACGGTTCATCGCCAAATACAAGCTGCCCTTCCACCTCATCGCCGATACCGACCTCACCATCCTGAAAGCCTACGAGGCCTGGGGCGAGAAAAAGACGTACGGCAAGGTGACCGAAGGCACGCTGCGAACCACCTACGTCATTGACGAACAAGGTGTTATCATCGACGCCATCGGCAAGGTGAACACCAAGGCGCACACGGCGCAACTGCTGAAATAAGGGCATTTGGGTGGCATGAAAAAAAATTGACCCTTGTCCTTTTTTGTTTCAAAAAAAATGTATTTTTGCAGCCGATTTTAATAGATAAAAAATTATCGATATGTCCAAGCAGAATACACCTTCTTTGGTGGTCATGAAATCGACTTTGAGTCGGCTGCCGCTGTACTACAGTTACATCAGCCGGCTGGAGGCTGAGGGGGTGGAGTCCGTCTCTTCCGTACTGCTTGCCCAACATTTGAACCTCAACCCTGTATTAGTGCGCAAAGATCTGGCGCAGGTGAGCAGCGTGGCAGGGCATCCCAGAACTGGTTTTGAAGTGAAGCAACTGCTTGTCGATATCGATAACTACATGGGTTACAACAAACTGGATGAAGCCATCTTGGTTGGGGTCGGCAGCATGGGGCGCATTCTTCTCACCAACTCCAAATTCGCGAAGTTCGGTTTGAACATCGTAGTGGGTTTTGACAAAGACCCCTATTTGTGCGGACTCCAGTTAGAGGGAAAACACATCCTCCCTATGGAGAAGATGGAAAGCCTCGTACAACGGATGGGGATCCGCATCGGCATCATCACAGTGCCCGACGACCAGGCGCAGGACGTGTGCGACCAAATGGTGAAGTGCGGCATCAAGGCCATCTGGAATTTCGCCTTCGTACCCTTGAAAGTTCCCGAAGATGTGCTCGTGAAAAACGAGAATCTGCCCTCTTCCCTGGCCATTCTTGCACACAATTTGGCTATGAAGTCTTCTAAAGCCAACAAAACCGAAAGAATAGCAGAAAATTAAACAATACCTATATTTTTTACAACATGAAAAAAGAAAGTGTAAAATCAGATGAAAAAGTCGATAAAATATTATCGATAGAAAAAGAGATAGACGCATTGGTTCAGAATGCGGAAGAGGCGTTGAAAACATACGTTGACTTCAACCAGGAGCAAGTAGATAAGATTGTCTATGCGATGGCATTAGCCGGATTAGAGCACCACCGCGAGCTCGCACGCCTGGCCGTGGATGAGACTCATCGTGGGGTCTATGAGGACAAAATCATCAAGAATATTTTCGCCACCGAATATATTTGGAACTCTATCAAGAATGAGAAAACAGTTGGAATCGTGGAGAACAATGAGATGGAAGGCTATGTGGAAGTGGCCGAGCCGGTCGGCATTGTGGCTGGCGTGACCCCGGTGACGAACCCGACATCCACCACCATGTTCAAGTCGTTGATATGCGCGAAGGCCCGCAACCCCATCATCTTCGGTTTCCATCCTTCCGCGCAGCAATCGTCGATGGCGGCAGCCAAGATTCTGAGAGACGCGGCGGTCGCTGCCGGAGCTCCTGCGGCATGTATCCAATGGATCGAGCACCCTTCTGTGGATGCCACCATGGCTTTGATGAATCACCCGAAGGTGTCGCTGATCCTGGCTACCGGCGGCGCTGGCATGGTGCGCTCCGCCTACAGCTGCGGAAAACCCGCCCTCGGCGTCGGACCCGGCAACGCACCCTGCTACATAGAAACTTCCGCCAACGTGAAACGCGCTTGCACGGACCTTATGATGTCCAAGACCTTCGACAACGGCATGATTTGCGCCTCCGAACAGGCGGTCATCGTGGACAAGGTCATCTCCAACCTTTTCGAATCCTACATGAAGGAAAACGGTTGCTATTTCCTCAACGACGAGGAGATCAAGAAGGTATCCGCCTTCGTCATCAATTCAGAGAAGGGCGCAGTGAATCCCGATGTGGTGGGCAAATCGCCCTTCTGGATTGCGCAACAGTCCGGTGTGCAAGTACCCGAGAGAACCAAGATCCTCATTGCGCGACTGAAAGATGTAGGCCCGGAATATCCGCTCTCCCGTGAGAAGTTGTCACCGGTGCTGGCCTACTATGTGGTCAACAACCACGTGGAAGGATTTGAGATGTGCCGCAAGATGCTCGACATGGGCGGTCTCGGCCACACTGCCATCATCCACAGCACCAACAGCGACCTGATCGAGAAGTTCGGCAAAGCCATGAAGGTGGGCCGTATCATCGTCAACTCTCCGTCATCACAGGGGGCTATCGGAGACATATACAACACCAACACCCCGTCGCTGACCCTCGGCTGCGGCTCTTACGGCCACAACAGCACGACGGCGAATGTCTCCACCGTCAATCTTATCAACAAAAAGAAAATCGCAAAAAGAAGAGTCAATATGCAATGGTTCAAAATCCCGCCGAAAGTCTATTTCGAGTACGGTTCAGTGCAATATCTGGAGCACATGGAAGGCTTCAGCAAGGCTTTCATCGTGAGTGACCCGATGATGGTGCAACTCGGCTATGTCGATAAGGTCACCTATTATCTCAACAAGCGCAGCGAGCCTTGTCATTACCGGATTTTCTCCGATGTGGAGCCAGATCCGGATGTGGAGACCATCATGCGCGGCGTGGCCGAGATGCGTTCATTCCAACCTGACGTCATCATCGCGTTGGGCGGCGGTTCCGCCATGGACGCCGCCAAGGGCATGTGGCTCTTCTACGAGCACCCTGAAACCTCTTTCGACGGTCTGCGCCAGAAGTTCATGGACATCCGCAAACGTGTGGTGAAATTCCCGCACTTGGGGAACCAGTGCAAGATGGTCGCCATCCCGACCACTTCCGGCACCGGCAGCGAGGTGACGGCCTTCACGGTCATCACTGACAAGAAGCGAGGCATCAAATATCCGCTGGCCGACTATGCCGTGACCCCCAACGTGGCCATCATCGACCCTCAGTTTGTAGTTTCACTGCCAAAACGCGCCACCGCGGACACGGGCATGGACGTGCTGACTCACGCCATCGAAGCCTACATCTCCAACATGGCCAACGACTACACCGACGGTCTGGCACTGCAGGCCATGGATCTCGTATTCAGCTACTTGAAGCGCGCTTACGAGAACGGCCAGTTCGACCTGAAAGCTCGCGAGAAGATGCACAACGCCTCCTGTATCGCCGGCATGGCCTTCACCAACGCCTTCCTCGGTCTCAACCACAGCATGGCTCACAAGTTAGGCGGCGACTACCATATCCCGCACGGCCGCGCAAACGCCATTTTATTGCCCTACGTTGTGAAGTATAACTCATTGAAACCGAACAAATTTGTTCCTTTCCCGAAATACGATCATTTCATTGCGGACGAGAAACTGGCCAAGGCAGCCCGCTTCCTCGGATTCGGTGGCAAGGACAACGAGGAGAGCATCGACAACCTCGTCAAGGCCATCCGCCAGCTGATGAAGGACATGAATATGCCGATGAGCATCCAAGAAGAGGGTGTGGATGAGAAATTGTTCATGGAGAATGTCGCCGCGTTGTCTGAGAAGGCCCACGACGACCAGTGCACCGGTGCCAACCCGAAATATCCGCTCGTCAGTGAGATCATTGACATTTACAAACAAGCCTATTACGGAAAAGAATAAGGTTCTCGTTGAACCTACGATTTAACCCAAAAACAGACAAAAAATGAATAGATTCACATTACCGAGAGACCTTTATCATGGTGAGAACGCTCTCGAAGCATTAAAGACCTTCACAGGCAAGCGCGCCGTCGTCTGCGTTGGCGGCGGAAGCATGAAACGTTTCGGATTTCTTGACAAGGCCATCGCCTATCTGCAGGAAGCCGGCATGGAAGTCAAAGTGATTGACGGCATTGAACCGGATCCGTCAGTGGAGACCGTGATGAACGGTGCTGCCGTGATGCAAGAGTTCCAGCCCGACTGGATTGTGGCCATCGGCGGTGGTTCGCCCATCGATGCCGCAAAAGCCATGTGGATTAAATACGAATACCCCGAAACCACTTTCGAGGACATGTGCAAAGTGTTCGGATTGCCCAAACTGAGGACAAAAGCCAAGTTCTGCGCGGTATCCTCGACCTCGGGCACGGCCACCGAAGTGACTGCCTTTTCCATCATCACCGACTATGCCAAGGGCATCAAATACCCTATCGCCGACTTTGAAATCACGCCTGACGTGGCCATCGTTGACCCCGCCTTAGCTCAGACCATGCCCAAGAAATTGGTGGCTCATACGGGCATGGATGCCATGACGCACGCCGTGGAAGCTTACGTCTCAACCGCCCACTGCGACTACACCGACCCCTTGGCCATGCACGCCATCAAGATGATACAGAGGGATTTGGTGAATTCGTATAATGGCGACACGCAAGCCCGCAACGAGATGCACAATGCCCAATGTCTGGCCGGAATGGCCTTCTCCAACGCCCTGTTAGGCATCGTCCACTCTATGGCCCACAAAACGGGAGCCGTATTTGCCGACTACGGCGCACACATCATCCACGGAGCGGCCAACGCCATGTACCTGCCCAAGGTCATCGCCTTCAACGCCAAGAATCCCGAAGCCAAGCAACGCTACGGCGCCATTGCCGATGCCATGAACTTGGGCGGAAACAACGACGACGAAAAGGTAACCCTGCTCATCGCTGCCTTGCGCAAGATGAACGACGACCTCAACATCCCGCACTGCATCCAAAACTACGGTGCTGACTCTTACCCTTGCGAGCAGGGCTTTGTACCTGAAAACGTGTTCCTTGAAAGACTGCCCGAAATCGCCAAGAACGCCATCGGCGACGCCTGCACAGGTTCCAACCCGCGCATCCCGACACAAGCCGAGATGGAACAATTGCTGAAGTGCTGCTACTACGACCAAGAAGTTGATTTTTAAGTTGTGATGAACGTTGACCGGCGGGACAGCTACACAAAAAACAGCTGCCCGCCCAAATGTTTCTGCAACTTTGTAACAAATTACAGATAATAATCGTTCAATATAAAAAACCCTAAAACCAACCAATATGAATATTAAAGTTTGTGTTGGCAGCTCCTGCCACCTGAAAGGTTCTTACGATGTCATTCAAGCCTTAAAAGACATCCTGAAAAAATACGACGTGGAAGATCTGGTGGAATTGCAAGCCAGTTTCTGTTTGGGTCATTGTGCCAAAGGCGTAAATGTCAGAACCGACGGCCTTTCCGACAACATGAAGCAGAAAGCCACCTCGCTTGCCGAAGACGGCAGCATCATTCTTCACAACGTCACCAAGGAGAATGTGGAAGAGATTTTCGTAAAAGAAGTTTATCCTTTAATTGAATTATAAACCGGGGAGATGTCATTATATTTGGAGTTTCGCAATGCGAAATGTAAAGATTGCTACAAATGCCTGCGTGAATGTCCGGTGAAAGCCATTGACATCAAGGGACATCAGGCGGAAATTATCGAAGACAGATGTATCTTGTGCGGTCATTGCACGCTTGTGTGCCCGCAGAACGCGAAAGTGGTGCACAGTGAGATCAACGAGGTGCGCGCCCTGCTGGCAGGTTCCGACAAGGTGATCGCCAGTGTCGCCCCTTCCTTCATCTCCAGTTTCGGACTTTCCGACTTCGGCGTGATGAAGCTGGCGCTGGCCAAACTGGGCTTTCTTGATGCCGAGGAGACAGCGGTGGGTGCCCAAGCCGTGACCCAGGAATACGCTAACCTGCTGAAATCCGGTCAGTTCAAAAACTTCATCACCTCCGCCTGCCCGGCAGTTTGCCGCATGATTCAGGAATACTATCCGATGGCCCTCAAATACCTGGCCCCCGTGGATTCCCCGATGGTGGCCCACGCCAAAATCCTCAAGAAACAGCATCCCGAGGCCAAGATTGTTTTCATCGGACCCTGTATCGCAAAGAAGCGCGAAGCAGAAGAGTGCCACCTCATCGACAATGTCTTAACCTTTGAGGATGTCATCCAACTTTTCGAAGAAAAAGGTGTTCAACTCGACGAAATCACCAATATCGTTTTGCAGAAGCGGAACGGGATGCCGAACTTGGCCAAAGAATATCCCATCCCCCAAGGTATCATCCATTCTTTCCCGGAACTGCCGGATGGCTATGACTATATCGCCATCGACGGCCCGATGAAGTGTGTCAAGGCATTGCAGAACATCGAGCACATGGACCACGTGGTACTGGAAATGAACCTGTGTGAGGATGCCTGCGTGAATGGACCGTGTTCGTTGGAAAAGGACGGGGGCTCCGTCAAGGCCATGTCGGACATCCGCAAGTATGTCACTGCCGAGAAACGCCAGTTCACTGCCACGCAGACACCTGTGCAAGTGGATGTCCCGCTCGCCACAGCCCATGCCCGAATCCGGAGCCACAGCATGCCCGCCAGCGAGCGCGAAATCGAAGCCATCCTGCACAAAACCGGCAAATTCAAACCAGAGGACGAGCTCGACTGCGGCTCCTGCGGCTATGCCACCTGCCGTGAGAAAGCCTGGGCCGTCTATAATGGCTATGCCGACATTGACATCTGCCTGCCCTATATGCGCCAACGCGCCGAATCCTTCTCTGTGGAGGTGATCCAGAACAGTCCGGAAGGCATCGTGGTGCTTGACTCTGACATGAATATTTTGGAAATCAACAACCGCGGACGCGAACTGCT
>Ga0310690_10009000_pt1 | contig 12582 bp, 13 predicted proteins | sample AusTroGonzalo_MG_2_FD_207661 | JGI IMG/M metagenome (GOLD analysis project Ga0310690, IMG submission 207661) | Bovine rumen microbial communities from tropical cattle in Woodstock, Queensland, Australia - Gonzalo_04 (v2) (version 2) | ecosystem: Host-associated > Mammals > Digestive system >...
AAAATGATTGCGGAAAAGGCCAAAGAAGACTATTTAATGTGGCATTATACATATGAAGAATATGGAAAATGAAAAAGATGTTCAAGATGTGGTGAAGTTAAATTAGCTCATAATAGATTTTTTTCTAAGAATAATACTTCAAAAGATGGATTTTATAGTATTTGTAAACAATGTAGAAATAAAAAATCAAAAGAAGTAAAATAAGAAAGGAGTTGAATTAAATGGGTAATTTAAAAGCGTGTCAGAAGTGCGGCAAGGTCATGGATGAAGAAGCGCAATTTTATCTTCGTAAAGACGGAACCCGCATGGATTTATGTAAGAAATGTTTAACAATGCATATTGATAATTTTAATGAAGAAACTTTTTTATGAATTTTAAAAGATATGGATTTACCTTATATTCCAGAAGAATGGAATGTATTAAGAGACAGAGCTTTTGCTAAAAATCCAAATTTAAATGGTATGTCTGTTTTTGGTAAATACTTATCTAAAATGAAGCTTAAACAATTCAAACAATATGGATGAGAAGATTCAGAAAAGTTACAAGCTTTAAATGCGGAAAAGAAAAAAGCAGTTGAAGCTGAAAGAGAAAAATATGAAGAACATTTAAAAGAACAATTAGATAGTGGAGAGATTACTGAATCTCAATATAAAACTTTAGTAAGTACTTCAACTCAAAATCAAGAACAATTATATGCACAACCTTTTGTTACTGATATTGCTGATAATCCTTATGGAGATGGTAGTGATTTTATACCTGAAGATGATTTAGTAGACTTAGGAGAAGAATTAACAGAAGATGATAAAATGTATCTTGCTATGAAATGAGGTCGTTTATATAAACCTGCGGAATGAGTTGAATTAGAAAAAACTTATAAAGAAATGACAGAGTCTTTTGATATTCAAGACGCTGATACAATTAATACATTAATATTAATTTGTAAGACTAATTTAAAAATGAACCAATATTTAGATAGCGGAGATATTGAAGGTTTCCAAAAGATTTCAAAAGTAAGTGAAAGTTTAAGAAAAACAGCAAAATTTACCGCAGCTCAAAATAAAGATGATAAAGATGAGTATGTTGACTCTGTTGGAGAGTTAATTGCTATGTGCGAAAGAGATGGTTTTATACCTCGATATGTAACAGATGTTCCTCAAGATAAAGTAGATGCTACTTTAAAAGATATGAATGACTATGTTAAAAAGTTAGTTACTCAAGATTTAGGTTTTGGTCAACAAATTGAAGATGCATTAAAGAAAATTCAAATTCAAAAAGAAATGGAAGAAAGCCTTGACCAAGAAGAAATTGAGTTAAATGATAATGATTTTGAAGAATATCATAATGCTATTGAGGAACAAAAGCAATTAGATGAAGAAGAATTAGGTGATGAATAATGGCTTTAGCAAATTTATTAGAACTATCTTCTTCAAGAGCAAATGGTAAAATAGGATTATCAGAAGAACGTATTAAGGCGCAAATCCCTGTTATTAGACAGTACGTTGCCTATTGACGTGAATATCCTGATATGTTTGTTGAATTTTTATGCGGAAATAACCCTGAAAATTTTCAGTTGTATTTTTATCAAAGAATATTTTTAAGAGCGGTTATGCGCCATAAATATGCTTATGCAACTTTCCCTCGTGGTTATTCAAAATCATTTTTAGCTGTATTAGTTTTAATGTTACGTTGTGTATTATATCCTGGAGCTCACTTCTTTGTTACTACTGGTGGTAAGGAACAAGCGGCAGGTATTGCGCGTGAAAAAGCTGAGGAGTTAGTTAAGCTTATTCCAGGTTTAAAAAATGAAATTGACTGGTCAAGAGGTGCATCAAAAGCATCAAAAAATGAAGTAACTTATGTATTTAAAAATGGCAGTAAATTAGATATTATGGCTGCTCAACAAAGTTCGCGTGGTAAACGTGCAACTGGTGGTTTAATGGAAGAGGTTATTTTAATTGACCAACAACAATTAAATGAAGTTATTATTCCAACAATGGTTGTAGATAGACGTCTTGCGGATGGTTCAAGACATGAAGAAGAAGTTGCTAATAAATCTCAAATTTATGTTACAACTGCCGGTTGGAAAAATTCATTCTCTTATGACAAGTTAATTCAAATATTAATACAACAAATTATTAATCCTGGTGAGGCGATAATGCTTGGTGGAACATGGAGAATTCCAGTTATGGAAGGATTACAACCTAAAAACTTTATTCAAGGATTAAAATTAGATGGAACTTATAATGATGCTTCATTTTCAAGAGAATATGAATCTGAATGAAGCGGAGATGCGGAAAATGCGTTTTTCTCTGCAGAAAAGTTTGATCAACATCGTGTACTACTTCAACCTGAGAGAGAAGCTAGTGGCCGCAACAGTAAAGCACAATATTATGTGCTTGGGGTCGACGTTGGTCGTTTAAAGTGTACTACTGAAATTGTTGTTATTAAAGTTACACCACAAGTTCAAGGTCCTGCGCTTAAGGCTATTGTTAATATATATCCTTATGAAGCTGAAGATTTTGAAGTTCAAGCTATTAATATTAAAAGATTATTTTATAAATATAAAGCAAGACAAGTTGCAATAGATGCCAACGGATTAGGTGTTGGTTTAATTGACTTTATGACTAAAGTTCAAATAGATCCAGAAACTGGAGATGCTTTACCTGCTTTTGGAGTTTCAGGTGGAACTGCAGAAGATGTTATTGAATCTTATAAAAAGATAAGAGGACCTGAGGTTGAAAATGATGCTATGTATTTAATTAAAGCAAATGCGGCAATAAATACTGAAGCTCATACTTATGTTCAAACTCAAATGTATAGTGGTAAAGTTAGATTTTTAATTGATGAAAATCAAGCAAAAACTAAATTAATGTCTACAAAAGTTGGACAAAATATGACGCCTGATAAGAGAGCAGAAGAATTGATGCCTTTTACTCAAACTACTATTTTAAAAGACCAAATGTTAAATTTAGTAGAAGAAAATGAAGGTACTAATATTATTTTGAAACAATCTAATAAAGGTATTAAAAAGGATAAATTTTCTGCATTTGAATATGGAATGTATTATATAAAACAAGAAGAAGATAGAAAAAAGAAAAGAAAGAAAAGAAATATTGCGGAAATGGTATTTTACTCAGGAAGTTAAAAAGCTTTGGGCAAAATTAACTGATCGAGATGCTGAAATATTAATATAAATATAGAAATATTTTAGTATGTCTGTCATATCTGCGGAAATGGAGGTATACATGAGGGCGAGTAGAGGAGAAATTAAAATCGAAGAGGTTCTTCAAGAAGCTGGCTTAGTATTTGAAGAAGAATATTCTTTTCCAGATTTAGTAAGTACTAGCGGACGTCCGCTAAGATTTGATTTTGCTGTTTTTGATGATGAACATGAATTGATGTTTTTATTAGAATATCAAGGTATACAACATTACTCTCCTAAAAGTAAGTTTGGTGGATACACTGGACTCCGTAAACAACAATACAATGATATGAAGAAAAAAGAATATTGTCAAAAACATGGAATTATTTTATTAGAAATACCTTATACTGTTGAAGGTAGAATAGATTATGATTATATTATGAATTTATATTATGCAAAAGGTGGATATTAAAATTTTGACATAGAATAAAAATTATGATATACTAAAATAGAGATTAAGAAAAGTGAGGTGTCTATCTTGATTAATAGAAAAGAAGAAATAAAAAAGAAAGGCTTTAAAATGTCTTTCGTTGATAGCACCAGTAATTCTGAAACTCAAAACAGTTTTACTCCTGTTGATTTTTCAAAAATCAAGGTAGGAGCAAAAACATTAGAAGATGCTATTTTAGATCTAGGTAATTATCAAAAAGTTGATAAACGTTATTCTAGAAAAGAAGCAATTCTTAAATCTCTATATGATAATGATTATGCGGAAATGCGCGAAATATCAAAATTTTATTTTGAAACAAGCGGTATTTATTCAAGATTATGTAAATACATGGCTTATATGTATAGATATGATTGGATGGTTACTCCATATATCAATGAAGATACAGCAAGTGATAAAGACCAAAATACTGCTTTAACGGATTTCTATAAAATCTTATTATATTTAGATAATTCTGAACTAAAAAAACTTTTTGGAGAAATAGCATTAAAAGTTGTTAAGAATGGATGCTATTATGGGTATTTAGTACCTACTACAAAAAGAATTACTGTTCAAGAATTACCTGTAAATTATTGCCGTTCAAGATTTATTGTAAATGGACGTCCAGCAATAGAATTTAACATGAGATATTTTGACTTAGCATTTAAAGACACAACTCAAAGGGTTAAAATGTTAAACTTATTCCCTTCTGAATTTAAGAAAGGTTATATCTTATATAAAGAAGGAAAATTACCGCCTCAATTCGCAGGAGATATTGCTGGTTGGTATCTATTAGATACAGGTAGCACTATTAAATTTAATATCAATGGTGATGATGCACCATTGTTTATGTCTGTTATTCCTGCTATAATTGATTTAGACGAAGCAAAAGATTTAGATAAAAAGAAAATGGCTCAAGAATTATTAAAAATTATTATTCAAAAAATGCCAGTTGATAAAAATGGAGATTTAGTATTTGATGTAGATGAAGCACAACAATTACATAATAATGCAGTTGGAATGCTTAAAAAAGCTATTGGAATTGATGTATTAACTACATTTGCTGATGTTCAAGTTGCGGATATGAGTGATAACCGCAGTACTGCAACAACAGATGATTTAGAGAGAGTAGAACGTGGAGTTTATAATGAAGCCGGTGTTTCTCAAATGCAATTTAATACAGATGGTAATATAGCTCTTGAAAAATCAATACGTAATGATGAAGCATCATTATATAATCTAATTTTACAATTTGAAGGCTTTATGAATGATATGATTGAAAAATATAATAAGAAACCTAAAAAATATTATTATAGAGCGCAAATTCTTACAACAACAATCTATAATTATCAAGATATGGCAAAAATATATAAAGAACAAATGCAAGTTGGTTTCAGTAAAATGTTACCTCAAATTGCTATGGGTCAAGCTCAAAGTACAATACTTGCAAATGCATATTTTGAAAATGAATTATTAGATTTAGTTAATGTATTTATACCTCCTATGATGTCTAGTACAATGAATAGTGATGTATTAAATAGAGTAAATCAACAAAATAAAGAAAATAAAGCTAATGGCGGAAATAGCTCTGATACAGGTGGAAGACCTGAAAAATCTGATGATGAAAAGTCTGAAAAGACAATTCAAAATGAAGAAAGCCAATCTTAATTAAAAGTCAGGGCAAAAAAAGAAAAATCGTTAACCACTTTATTTATATATAAATAAGTGGAATAAGAAGAAAGGAATAGATAGTTATGATGCACCAATCAATAGCAACTATAGACTCTCCAGAGTTTATTAATCTACAACCTTTAGAGATTAACCCACTAATGAGCAGCTGTGAAATAAAAGTTTTATATCTAGGTGAAAATAGAAACCACAGTTATATTACTAAAGAGGTTGCGACAGAAATGGCAAAAACTCTACGTGGAGCGCCTATTGTTGGATATTATAAAGATGAAAAAGAAGATTTTAGAGACCACGGTGAAAAGATTATCTTTGATGATGAAGGCGTTAAGTTTGAGTGTTTAACTAAACCATATGGTTTTGTTGCACCTGATGCCAGAGTATGGTTTCAAAAATTTGAAGATACTGATGATTTTGGAAATAGGGTTACTAGAGAGTATCTTATGACAACTGGGTATCTTTGGACAGGTCAATATGAAGAGGCTAAACTAGCTATAGAAGAGGGAAGACCTCAATCTATGGAACTAGATGAAGAAACTTTAGATGGACGCTGGTCAACAAACAATAATACAGGTATGGATTTTTTCATAATAAATGATGCAATTTTTTCAAAGCTTTGCATTTTAGGTGAAGATGTTGAACCTTGCTTCGAAGGCTCAAGCATTACCGCACCAGAAGTAAGCAAACAATTCACTAAAATGGACGATGACTTTAAAAAGACATTGTTTAATATGATGCAAGATCTAAAACATGCGTTAAAAGGAGGATACAAAATGGAACTAGAAGATAAAAATGTTGAAACTGAAGTTACTACTGCTATTGAAGAAGAAGTAACTACTGTAGAAGCTCCTGAAGCTGAAACTGTTGAAGAAGTTGCTACTGTAGAAGAAGAAACTATTTCAACAGAAGATACTGATGATTCCATTGATGCTACTCAACCTAGTCAAGAAGAAGAATATACTGCTGCTAACGATGATAAAGAAGAATCTGAAGAAAATAAAGAAGAAGAAGAAGAAAGCGCTGAAGACACAGATAAAGAAAACGATAGCGAAGAAGTAGAAGAAAAAGGTGAAGAAGATTATTCTTTATTAAAACAAGAGCTAGAAACTTTAAAAACTAGTTATGCGGAAATGGAAGCAAAATATCAAGAATTGGTAACATTTAAAGAAGCTGTAGATAACGAAAAGAAGGACGCTTTAATCAATAGTTTCTATATGTTATCTGAAGATGATAAAAAGGACGTTATTGAAAATAAATCAAAATATTCTCTAGATGAAATAGAAGCAAAATTATCTGTAATTTGTGTTAGAAAAAAGGTTAATTTTGATTTAGAGGATACAGATAAAAATGAAGATACAGTAGAAGATGAAGTTATTACAACTTATAGTTTAAATGACGAAGGATCTGCTGTAGTACCAGCGTGGTTAAAAGCGCTAAAAAATACTAGAGATAGTAAGGAATAATTTTAATAAGGAGGATATAGAATATGGCTACAACTATTAAAAGAACTGGTTTTGGACAAGTTGAACCTAATCATTTATCTGCTCAAGGTAATAGACAAATTTATGCTCAATTACCATTAAAAAGCACTATAAATATTCTTGAAAATGGACAATTTATGAAATATGATTATGCTAACAACGAAGTTAACTTAACTGGTGATGGTGAATATATGTTAGTTTTCAACGAAGTAAAAGTTTACGACGAAAGAGAATCATATAAAGATTTCGCTATGATTAAGAAAAATTATGTTGGTGGAGAAATTTATCCAAGATTATTCAAAACAAATGTTGGAGATATTTATACAACAAACTGTGTAGGAGCAGCTAATACATCTAAAGATGCTGAATACGCAGGAATCGATTTAGAAGTAGGAGATAAATTAAAAGTTGATACTTCTACTGGATATTTAATAAAGGACAACGCAGTTGCAACAGGTATGATTTGGAAAGTAGTTAAAATTACTACATGCCCAGATGCAATTCAACCTGCTGTTAAGATTCAAAGAATAAACTAATTAGGAGGAGAAAAATATGGAATTAAAAGATTTAACAAAATTAGCTAAGATTGCTAGTACTGCAAAACCTTCTACTACTTATTCTTTTGAAGGAGAAAATTTTACTGCTTCAGAAATTAATGAAACTTTAAGAAGTGAGTTAAAAGCAATCGCAGGTAATTATCATTTATATGAACAAAATAAACATACAATCTTCGCTTTAGTAGAAGAAACTATCGATGATGTTCTTCCACAAAGAGTATTAGAAGAATATGGTATGTTCGCTGAAATAACTACAGTTGCTCAAGGTGACAAAGCTATTTTCAGACAAAAAGTAAGCGCAGCTTCTAGAAGAAGAGCTAAACAATTCATCACTAAAGTTGGTTTAGCAGGTGTTTATGAAGTATTTAAATTAGATGGAAGAAGCTATGAAGTTCCAACAACTGCATTTGGTGGAGCTGCTCAAGTATCTATCGAAGAATTCTTAGATGGAAGAGTAGATTTCAACACATTAGTAGAAATCGTTATGGAAGGATTAGATGAAGCTATCTATTTAGAAATCGAAAAAGCATTAATCGGAGCTGTTGATAGTTTAGGAACTAATAATAAATATGCTGGTGCAGGATTCAATGAAACTGCTATGGACAGATTAATTTCTATCGCTGATAGCTATGGAAAATCAACTATCTATTGTACTTATGAATTTGCAGCAACTATGGTTCCAGCTGAAGGTTGGGTTTCAGATGCTATGAAAGACCAAAAATGGAATAATGGATATTTAGCAAACTATAAAGGACATAATGTTATTGTATTAAATCAATCATTAGTAGATGAAACTAATACAACTAAAGTTATTGACCCAGCTTACGCTTGGATCATCCCAACTGGATCAAATGAAAAACCAGTTAAAATCGCATTTGAAGGATCAACTCTTGTTGATGACAGAAAAAATGACGATTGGTCTAAAGAAATTCAAGTTTATAGAAAACTTGGTGTTGGTGCATTAATCACTAATAATATTTGTGTATACAGAAATACATCTTTAACAAAAGAAGTAGCGCCAACTGGTTCTATTTAATATAATAGATTAATATAAAAACTTTGGGGAAGGTTTGGCATTTCTTTTATAAGAGGTGTTTTAACCTTCCCCATTTTTTATTTAGAGAGAAAAGGAGTTAAAATTATGATAGATGAAAAGAAAATTGTTAGAGTTACTAACAGAGATAATGGACACGTAGGTTATAGAATCCCAGATTTAAATAACTTAGTTCGTGACTTTAGTGCAAATGAAACTAAAAATATTACTGTTGAGGAGTTAAAGAAGTTAGCTTATCTTCCAGGTGGACCAACTTTAATTAGAGATTATTTAATAATCGATGATGCGGAAGTTGTAAAAGAAGTTTTAGGTGAAGTTGAACCTGAATATTATTACACTGAAGAAGATGTAAAGAACTTATTATTAAGCGGTTCTTTAGATGCTTTAAAAGACTGTTTAGAATTTGCTCCAAAAGGAACAATAGATTTAGTTAAAAAATTAGCTATTGAAATGCCACTTAATGATATTGCAAAAAGAAAAGCTATTTTAGAAATGACTGGATTTAATGTAGATGCAGCAATTATGGTTAATGAAGAAACTAAAGAAGAAGGCGAAGATACTCAAAAGGTAAGAAGAGTAAGTGAACAACCTAAAACTGAAGAAGTTAAACCTGCCGGAAGAAGAACTGCTGCTCCAACTGTTGGTGAAAGCAAATATAAAATTATAAAATAATAAATCTTGGAGGTGTAATATGGAAAATACAATAACTACTACACCTTTTTCTATGATTTATGATAGTTTTCTTAGTAAAATTACTGATGATATGTATATGGAACTAACTGAATTAGATACTTTTAGATTACTAGAAGAATTACTTGATGCGGCAATGCATAAATTTGAATTTCCGCGTTTTGATATCACAGACTATGAGGAAAACTATGTAGATGATGTAGAAACTTATGAGGGTGTTGAAAGTAATAATGAAGAAGTTCCAGCAATTATATATAGCGGTGGCCGCTTCAATGTTGCATTGACTTCAGAAGAAATTAACATTCTTTCAACTTATATGATAGTAGAATGGTTAGGTCAACAATTAGCAAGTGTTGAAAATGTTAGAATGAAATACAGCGGAAGTGATTTTAAGTTTACTTCTCAAGCTAACCATATGTCTAAATTACTTACTCTTAAAAAAGATTATGAAAGAGAAGGATTTCACCTTCAAAGACTTTATAAGAGAAGATTAAAAGATGAAGATGGTATTATGCGTTCAACATTTGGAACTATAATGGAGGAATCCCCTGAAGGTAGAAGGGGGTCTGGATTATGGTCTTAACAACAGGCGCAGAAATAACAAATGAAGCAATTATAGAAAATTTAAAAAAATTAACTAATCAAATTTATAAACTATTACCTAATAGAGAAGAAGCTATAGATTGGCAAACTCCATTAGGAACTATTATAGAAGAAATATCTGGAATGGATAAACTATTAATAGAATATCATGAAACATTATTTCCACTACTTTGTAAATTACAAGGTTTATACGATTTAACTGAAGAAAAAGATTTCTTCTTATATAGAAGAACAATCTTTGAATGTTTGAATTTATTATCTTCATTAAAGGATGGTGTATCACAATGTCAGGATTAGATACAATGTCAACTAGATTAAAATATGCTGGCGGAAATCGCCAAGTAGACAGAATGAATGAAGATAAGTTAAGGAGCTTAAAGAAAGCTCTTTTATATTCATATCAAAGCGCAACTGCAATTCTTGCAGATGGTAGAGAATTTAGATGTTTAATAAATCCTGATCAAATTAAAAACATTTATGATAATAAATATATTTCTATACCATTTGAAGATATTTGTTTAAATGAAAAAGAAATTAGCGCTGATGGTAAAGTTAAAATTAGAAAAACCTCAGAAGGTTTACAAGAAATTGGAATGAAGCCAGGCGATATATTCACTTGGAAAGAAAATGGTTCAGATTGATTAGTTTATTTAAGAAGATTAGAAGAAACTGCTTATTTTAGGGCAGAAATCCGCAGATGTAGATATACAGTTACTATTGATGATACTGATTATAAATGTTATGTTGCAAGACCTTCAACTAATGAAATAGATTGGCGTCATCAACAAGACAAACTTTGGAATGATATAGACTACACATTACAAATGTATATCACAAAAGATGAAAAAACTGAAGAATTCTTTCATAGATTTAGTCAAATTAAGATTAATAATAAACCATGGGAAGTTCAATCTATTGATAGCATGAGTTCTGAAGGAATTATAATAGTTTATTTAAAAGAGTGGTATCAAAATAGTATAGCTGAAGCTAAAGCAGAAGAAGATGCGGCAGCTGAGGTAGTAAGCGTAATTACCGAGGATGAACCTGTAATAGAAGGACCAACCGCAGTTTATCCATATGATAAGAAAACTTATACTATAAAAAATGCAGAAAATGGAACATGGGTTATAGGTAGCTCAAAAGCAAAGATTTTACAACAAGATGATACTACGGTTTATATAGAAATAACAACAGGTAGAAGTGGTAATTTTGAGTTAAAATATGTTAGAGAGAATGAAGAAGATATTATTTTAAATATCACTATTCAATCAATATAGAGAAAAAGGAGTGCGGATATGAAAAGAGATACAAGAAGTACAATTCCGCTAAAGTCATCATTCTTATCTTTTGAAAAAGATGTAGAAACAATATTAAGAGCATTATTTATAGAAAGTTATCCACATAGTGATGGTTTAAAAAGATTACTTGTACTAGGTACTAAGGATTGTTTAGATAATACAGAAAGTCAAATTTATAAAGATAAACTTGAAGAAATGACTTTACCTAAATTAATTCAAGATGGATATATTAAATTAAATCCTAAAATTAGAATGCCTGAACATGAAGAAATTAAATCTTATATGATTTTATCATGTGATAACTTTACTCCAAATAAAGAAAATCCTTATTATAGAGATTGTACAGTTACTTTTGATATAATATGTCATTTAGATTATTGGGATATTGGAGATTATAGATTAAGACCATTAAAAATAGTAGGTTATATTGATGGTTTATTAAACAATGCTAAATTAAGCGGAATTGGAGAATTAAATTTTTTAGGATGTAATGAATTAATCCTAAATGAAGATTTAGCTGGATATTCTCTATCTTATAGAGCTATCCACGGTAATGATGACCGATTACCTCCGCAAGATGAATAATAGATGGATAATGAGTTATTACTTTTGTCAGGTAATGACATTCCATTTATAGAAGCTCAAATTACTATTCATCAACCTACAATTAAAGAAATCGCATATATTGGGGAGGAAGCATTTTTTACAGGATGCGAGTTAATAAATTTTTCTAAAAACATTTTACCAGAACAGGACAAAGTGAATTTAGAAGATAAAACGAATTTTGATATATTAATAGCAATACTAAGAGAGCGTAATGCGGTAATGCAAAGAAATAGGAATTGCGTTGAAATGGTTCTGGCCCTTATTTTTCCAGTGTATACAATAGACTTTACAAATGAAGGAATTGTATTGGAAAGAGAAGAAGAACGCCATTTAATTAATAATGACAATTTTGAAGCCTTTAAAACTATATTCAATAGTATGTTCTCATTTAGCAGGGAGGAAACTAGAGACTATAATCCTAGTGGCGAAGTTGCTAAACGAATTGCAGAAAAATTGCAACAGAGACATCAAAAATTAGCGGAGTTAAAGGAAGGCAAGAAAAAGATTGACATATTAAGTCGTTATGTTTCTATTTTAGCAGTAGGTGAACATAAAGATATTAATTCATTATTAAATTTATCAGTTTATCAATTATTTGATGAATTTGAAAGATTTAAGTTAAAAATGAGTTATGATATTTATTTCCAAGCTAAAATGGCTGGAGCAAAGGATTTAAAGGAAGTTGAAGACTGAATGAAAGATATTCATTCGTAATATAATAAATATTTGAAGGAGGATAAACAAATATGAAATTTGGTGTAAGAGAAATTGCTAACGTAGTATTTAAAGCAAAAGCAGATACTACAATTGGAACATCTACTTTCAAAGCTGGTCAACCAGTATTATATATCGATTCAGCAACTACTTCAACTATTGAAGGTGCAGCTACTACTGTATATGCACAAGGTGGTAGAGGTAATACACGTCTAATCGCATGGGAAGGAGAAAAAACATTAACTTTCACAGTTGAAGATGCAT
>Ga0310690_10009002_pt1 | contig 12578 bp, 11 predicted proteins | sample AusTroGonzalo_MG_2_FD_207661 | JGI IMG/M metagenome (GOLD analysis project Ga0310690, IMG submission 207661) | Bovine rumen microbial communities from tropical cattle in Woodstock, Queensland, Australia - Gonzalo_04 (v2) (version 2) | ecosystem: Host-associated > Mammals > Digestive system >...
CGAGGAAGCAGCGGTGGGTGACATCCCACACCTCCTTGCGGATCACCTCCTTGTCCTCCGTCGGCAGGTCAAAGGCGGCGGAGCAGTCTTCGCGCGGCGTGTCGATGGAGATCTCGCCGTGCCTGTTCGGGTCGCCGTTGAGGATGAAGCCCCGGACATACCGCCTGAGCCACCCCTCGAAACTGCCGCGCCCGCTGTAGAGATCGATCTTGCGGCGACCGAGCATCTCGTTGTAGAGCATGCCCATCAAGTCGCCCGCCGTCATGGAATACTTGCGCAAAAGCTCGGCGGAGCGCATCGACTTCGCCTCGGTGGAGACGACTCTCTCCCAGACAAGCTTCCAGCCGGCGTCCTCGCCGGCTTTCACAAGCTCATACCACTCCTGGTCCGTAATCTCACTCAAAGGTCAAGACTCCCGGCGAAGACGCCCGCCCCTTGCGATGCAGCCACACCGCAGGTTCGTGGCGGCCGCGCACAAATTCGCCGCAGTTGACGGTAGATACACCATTAAGGACTTTGAGATAGAGGCCGGAAATTTCGAGGGTGCCCTCCGCAACAGGCTCGCCTGCGCCATCCTCGACGCGAACCGCCGCGCTTGATTCATCGGACGACCCGGGCGCAAAGACAATGCTCGCCTTCCACTTGCGCGACTTGTCTTTCGACGGCAGCGAGTGGAAGTTGAGAATTATCTGCTTGTCCGGAGGAGTCCTCATCGCGGCACTGCGTCAGAACTTCGACTTGCGAGCTTCCTTCGCCTTCTGCACCTGGTTGGCGGTATCCTTTATCTCGGCAAGGTCCGGCTTGAGCTTGAGGGCCTTCGCGACATTTTCCTCCGCCTCCTCAAGCCGCCCGGTCTTTAGGCATATGAGGGCTATGTTGTTGTAAACGGCAGGTTCGTCCGGGCTTTTCTTGAGGACTCGCTTTAGATACTCCTCGGCCTTCGCGAACTGCTCCTCGGCGTAGTAGCTCATTCCGATCGCGAAATTCGCGTTAGGCTCGTCGGGATCCTCCTTCAGCACCGGCATCGCATAGCGCCGCGCCATCACGAAGTCTGCGCGCTTCATGGCGACCTCCAGCCCTTCGCGGGGAGTAAGCGCCTCTCCGCTCTGGCGGCGAACCCAGTCCATGCGCCGCAATATCTTCACGAGCGAAGGATTGTTCATGTTGAGCCTGTCGGAATAGGCGATTTCCTCTATGGACTCCTTCACCTTCTTCTGCGCGTCGAGGTTGATCGCGCGAAGACGGCTCATCACCGCAAGGCGGAACTGCGCGAAGAGGAATCGGTCCTTGAGAAGCGCGTCGCAGGCATGCCGCCAGACTCCGCTTTCATGCGCCGCGACAATGCGGTCGGAAAGCTCGCGGCAGCGGAGCACCGATTCGGCGGCAGCAGCCGTATCTCCGCCTATCGGGCGAACGAGAAGGCCATAGACGATGGGCTCTATGCGCCTATTGAGCCTAAAGAGCTCAAAGGCGATCTGCACGGAGACGTCGGCTATGCGGCTCGACTTGGAAACGACCCACGTCCGCAGCGCTTCGGCCGCGCCCGCCTCAAGGGTCATCCTGTCCTCGAAGCCGGACGTTCCGAGCTGACGCACATAGACATCGCGCCGCGACGTGCCGCTCATGAGCGAGACGGGCACAATGTCGATTCCGCGGCGCTTAGCCTCTATCCTCAGCCAGGAGTCGAACGAACCATCCGTGAAAAGGTAGCGCGTTCCAAAGGCCTCGTCAAGCGTCTCGTTGACGAAATCCTTCATGATTGAAAGAAGCTGCCTGTCCTCGGGAAGCCGCCGCCCAACCGCCACTATCGCCATCAGGGCAATGGGCAGGAGGAGCATTGCGAGACGGCCGGCGGTGAGGCGCACGCTCTTGACGCTGGCCACCTGCTGCGCAGAGCGGGAGCGCACCGGAACGCCGTCCTCGTCTTCATCGCGGTAGCTCTGGTATAGGACGTTCTCGATATGCTTATAGTCGCGGCAGAGGATCTCGACGCAGAGGACAAAAAGCGCCCACGCAAGGGCCGCCGCGCCAATGAACGCTCCAAAGAGAAGGAGCACCTTCGAGATGTGCACGCCGGCGATGTTCCAGAACCAGACGATCGAATACGGCGAAAGCTGGAGGAAGACTATAAGCCCGGCCACGAAGTAGACTATCGAGAACTTGAACGAAAGGTAGCGGTCCTCGTCTATTGAGGGCGGCGCAAGGAGAAACGTCAGGACAAACGGCACAAGAAAGGTGCCCAGGAAGAGGCACCACCCCGTCAGGTTCGCGGCACCAGTGATCCTGCCGAAATAGGCAGAGGCGTAGAGCGACGGCAAATCGCCGTAGGTGGCGCCCGCCGCCTTAAGGCCGTCCAGCATCGCAAAGGCGAACGCCTCGAAGAGAACGCCCGCTATGAGCGCACCGAGGAAGACGAACGTCACCGACCACTTCGTCTTCTGCATCGCCACGGGATCGAGAAATTCCGCCCATTCCCGAGACTTGTTCGCGCCGAGATACCTCGTCGTCATGAAGACGAAGAAGACGAGCAGCAACCAGCCAATCGGCGTCTCGGCGCAGAGTATGCCGAGCGAGGAGACCGACACGGCCGCCGAGACGAAAGACGGCGCGCGCAAGACGCTGATGTAGAAGCGGAAGGCCAGCAAGACGAGGAGGATGTCGAAAGTTGCCGCCGTGACGCCAGTCGCCGCAATCCACATGGGATTCGAGCAGACGAAAATGAAGGAGGCTGCAAGCGCGGCAATCCGCGCGGCGAGAGTCCTGCGGCGAATGTCCCTCGCGCCGCTTCCAGACGAAAGCTCTGTCATCCCCATGAAAATGCCAAAAGCAAGGTAGCCGCAAAACGCGACAATTGCCTTTGCAAGGAAGACATTCAGCCAAAGGGCCACTCCATAGGGCAGAATGGCAAAAGTGAGATGTGAGAGGTATACCCCGATTCCAGGAAGCATCGAGCCCTGGGGGATCAGCCCCGCCGCAATCGCCATATCGTCCCAGGCATATGGGTGGATCCCGTCAAAGGGCCATATGACCATCAAAACGAAGGCGGCGATTCCCACCGCCGCCGCCAGAATCTTATCGATTCCGAATTTCGTTTTCGTCATAAGACGATCTCCCGTCTCCTTAGACCTTCTTCCGCTTCAGCCCAAGCGCAACCATGCCGAGGAGCATCATCAAGCCGCTCGAAGGCTCAGGAATGACATCGCTCGTCGTAAACTGACTGAACGTATAGGCCGAGGCCGTCGGGTTCATGAGGTTGCCGTCGTAGACAGCGCCGCTAAGTTGAGCATATGGCGTCGCACCCTGCGGGGGCGTTGAAGCCATATTGAAATAGCTCTTGCCAATGGACTCGCTGGCGGAGTTGTAGAGCTCTACATAGAACGAGTAAGATGAGCCGTACCCGTCGATATCAGAGTTCCAGAATCCCCAATCTGCCATATCAGCCGCAGTGACGGCGTCACCAATCTGCGTGCCACCATAGTTATAACCGTTGGCGGACGCAAAGAGCTTGGCAGTTGTCCACGAAGTAGCTTCCCCGCCGTCAACACTTACAGTGTCGTTGACAGTCCACCACAGTTCAGACGCCTGCGAGAACGAGAACGCCGCGATTGCGCCTACAAGAATTAATGCTTTTTTCATTTTCGTTTACTCCAAACTTAAGCGTTAGAGAGAAAGGGTGCCTGCTGCGGCTGCCTTATACCAAAAGCCAATACCAGCTGGAATTACATCCGCGTCCGTAACATCCTTACGCGTCTCCACGTTCTTCCAGCCGCTTGTAGCTTTCTGATAGCGAGTTCCGTTCGCGAGGATGATAAGGTCTTTCTGGGCACCGGCCAAATCACTGACCTTGATGTCGATTTCAGACGTCGTCGGAGCAAGCAACTGATAGCCGACCGAAACGCTCTTAGCCGACTTTACCATGCTTGCTGCAGGAAGGGGCTGCCCGAGGAGCTTAACGCTCGATGCGGAAGTCTCAAGCCAAAACGCGCCACCACGTGGAACCGCCGCATCAGTAGGCGGGTCGCCAGCACCAGCGGTGATACGTGACCCAGTAACGGTCACAACATTGGCCGGAACCCACTCTTTGCTCGCATTCAGCGTGTAGAGGTTGTACTGACCCTTCGTGCCCGTGGGGATGTAGAGCTTGTCAGCCGCGTCTGCTGTTGCGCTCCCTGTAAGCGTATCGGTCAGAAGAACGTCGGCCACCTTGACAGACGACCCACTGGTCTCGGCGTAGCCGTCGAACGGCATTGCTACAAGCTTCAGATTGTCCGTCGTCGTGGGGATCGACGACAACGTAAGAAGCCCAACCGGATTGGATTCAAACTGACCGGCGAAAGCAGACGCCGTAGCGAGAACCGTTGCAATGAGGAATGATTTTTTCATTTTCGTTATCCTTACTTGCGGATGACCTTGAAGAAGTTGGCACCTGCCGTCTTCGGATAGAGGAGCGAGATGGACTCAGCGCCGCCAGTCTTCGCGTCCTTGCCAACCTCGCCGTCAGCCGCGACAGAATCGCCGCCCTGAACCGCGTAGTTAGCAAAGCCGACTGTGTTTTCGACCGTGAGCTTCACGTAATCAGCCCCGTTGACCTTGACGAAATCAAGGCCCGTCACCTTTGGCGCCGGAACGTCCGCCGGAAGCGCGGAAGCGACAGCCCCCTCGACCGCGCCAGCGGCGGCGGCCTTTGCGGAGGGAGCCGAACCCGCGACAGAAACCGTCACGGCCTCGTCAACCTTGCTGGATGCGTTCACGAAGACGAGCTTGCCCTCAGCATTGACACCCGAGACCTTCGCTTCGCCGCCAACGAACTTGCGCGTATCGAGCAAGTAGATCGCAAGCTCTCCGCTCACAACATACTTGGTGTCGGTCGCAATGTTGAACTGAGTAGCAGGGAACGCACCGTCTTTCGCCCACGGGAGGGCAACCACCACCTCGTCGGCGGGATCAACGCACGTTCCATCGACGTTCAGCCCCTCGAACACGCCGTCAGCCGTCCAGACAAGCGCGTAGCACTCGCCGTCAAGAACGGTCTCACCGTCGGCATACTTGTCGGGACCCGTCGTCTGGAACGAGACGGAGGCGTACTCTTCGGCCGCTGTCAGCGCGAACGCCGACGCAATGGCGGATACGGCAATCACAAGCTTTTTCATTTTGTCAGTTCCTTCCTTTCAAAGTTTCTGGGTCAGGGGTTGGCCGAATTATAGTTGACGTTCACCTGCACCTTGAAGACCTTGTAAGACGTGTCGCTCGGGATCTTTACGGCATCAGCACTGCTGACAGGATCACCAACTGCATAGAACGTCCCACCAGAAGAGGTCGCGCCCATAAGCTGATACGAAACCGACGTGCCAGGAACATTCTTGACATCGAGGTTCTGGAAGCTGAGCGGGATATTGCCAGCCCCATCAGTCTTCGTCGAGATCTTGGCAACCGGCTTGGTAGTAGACGTGATTTCTTTATCAAGAGCCTTCTGGCCGAAGACGACGTAGTTCTCAAGCACTGTCTTCCCATTATCAGCTGTCTTCACAAGCTCCGTCGCAGCCGTAGCAGCGGAGCCGCCGCCAAACGCAGCAACCGCCTCTTCGGGGATTACCATCGGAATAGGATCGCCGCCGCTTGGAGGAGTAATTGGGATTTGCTCTGCCTCGACAGCGCACTGAGCCATCGCGAACGACTTCACGTTGCCTGATCCGACAAAGCAATACTGATTGACGCCGGTCTGAGCTTGCGCCGTCTCAAACCAGATGGTAGTAGACTCGCCATATTCGTCGAGGTCGGTATATGTGCTTCCAGAGGTCTTGACCGAGAACTTCACGTATTTGGTGGTGTTCTTGTAGTCGAACGTCACGCGGAGCGAGTAATCAGTCTCAGCGGCAGGAACGGTGAAGCCCTCGAGCTTTTTCCACCCGCTACTTACATAGGCCCAGAAGTTTGTATCAGTGCCGACAACGCAGACGCAGAACGCGGTCTGCGCCCCCGGAGCAGAGATAGGACGCAGATTCTCCGGAACCGGAGCGACCTGAAGCTCGAAGTCGCACTGCACGACAGGATCGGTCGTCCTCGCCGTCGTCGTAAACTCGTTAGAGGTCGCCGCATCGCAATCAATGACAATGTAGCTATTCTCGGCGGTAGGCGGATTTACCCAAGTGCCGCCATTCGTAGTCAGTGTCGTGCCAGACGCAACCGCCGTGGCGTTTGTCACCGGATCGGCGAGGTTCAACGTTCCACTCTGCCCCTTTTCAGGATTAGCCGCATATGCGGAAATGCAGAGACCTGCCGCTGTTGCGGCGGCCAAAGACATCATTGCTTTTTTTAGTTTCACAGTCGTGCTCCTTAGAACTCCTGTTGTTTCGTTATGCGCACATTATACCACATTACCCATTCGGGTGACAAGGGGTTTTTTTAAAAAATTTTTTGCGGCCGATTTTTCATCTGTTTATCGCAGAAGTTCAATGCCGCCTATAGACTCAGCCCATGAGAACGCGTCACGCCAGAAATTGCATGTAAAGCCCGTTGCGCCAAGAGCCTTGGCCTGCGCGAGATCTTCGCGCGAATTTACGCCAAACATGCGAAACTCAAGTCCCGCCGCGCGAACGGCGTCGGCATCGGCGCGCGTCATCTTGCCAACCGTCGTCTTGCAGCCAGGGCAGAAAACCTCAAATCCGGCGTCCTTGCACTCCGCAATCCACTTCTCAGCAACAAACGGCTCTTTAGATGGAATAGATACCAGCCAGACCGCACGGTATTTGGGATACTTCGCCTTGAAGTCCTTTAGCGCCTTATATTTAAAGGACGATACGACGATGTTCTTCTCGGTCAGGCCCGCAGCCTTAACTGCCGCGTCGAAGATGTCGGCATATTGCGGAGAATACCCCTTGATTTCCGCTTGCAGCACTCCATTTGACGGCACGACGGCCAAAATCTGGTCAAGGAGCGGAATTCGATACTCCGTAGAAAGGCCGTCGCGCTTGCCGAGGTTGAGAGAAGCGACATCTTCAGGGGTAAGGTCGGCTATTTTCTTTTTGCACCCCGTGTAGGACTTAAGCTCCCTCTCGGCATGGATGCACACCATCTGGCCCGCCTTCGTGTGGTGGAAGTCAGTCTCGACCCATGTCGCGCCGGATTCATACGCCCGCCTGATGGCCTCTACAGTATTCTGCGGAACTTCACGGTCCCACATGCCGCGATGCGCGATGTTCCTCATCCTGCAAGGCGTTGCAGTAGCCATTGTAAGCGCCGCCATTACGGCCGATCCGGCAAATATTGCAATATTCATGATTCTTCCTTTGTTGTTATGTTAAATTTCCCCAAAGGTGCGGGTCTGACGAGGTGTTTGGCCAGCTGCCGCAGCGGAGATTAGGGGTTACGAGACGGCACAATGAACTGCATACGGCTCGATATCCGCAAGAAGCGGGTGGGTAACGTCCTTTGGCGAGAGTGTCAGAGGCACGCCAACGTCCGGCCACTCAATCCCGAGGGCGGGGTCGTTGAAGCGCATGCCCCGTTCCGACTCAGGGTGGTAGAGGTTGTCGCACTTGTAGCTGAAAAGGGTGTTGTCCTCAAGCACGATGAAGCCATGCGCAAAGCCGCGCGGGATGTACAGCTGGCGCCTGTTTTCGCTTGAAAGGACGACGGCAACGTGCTTCCCAAACGTCGGGGACCCCTTTCGTATGTCAACCGCGACGTCCCACACAGCCCCGTGCACTACCCTGATGAGCTTCGCCTGCGTATGCGGCGGCGCCTGCCAATGGAGACCCCTTACCACGCCCTTGGACGAAAAGCTCTCGTTGTCCTGCAAAAAGACATCGTCAATCCCCGCCTTGCGGTAGCGCTCCGCATTGTATGTCTCGCAGAACCAGCCGCGGTTGTCACCGAATACGTCCGGCTCAATTATCCTAACCCCCGGAATCCCTGTTTCAACTACGTTCATCTGTCACTTCTTTTCCCTGGAAAGCTTCCTCAGGTATTCGCCGTAGGACGACTTGCCGTAGCCCTTCGCAAGGTCGGAGAGCTGCGACTGGCCTATCCATCCCTTTGACCACGCGATTTCCTCTATGCAGGCGATCTGGAGGCCCTGCCTGTCGATAAGCGCGCGGACGAAGTTGGTTGCGTCGGCGAGCGAAGCGTGCGTTCCCGTGTCGAGCCAGGCGAAGCCGCGGCCCATGGTCTCGACGGTAAGCCTGCCCTCCTCGAGGTATTGCCTGTTGAGGTCCGTTATCTCGTATTCGCCGCGGGCCGATGGCTTCAGGGCGGCAGCCTTCCCGACGACGTCGTTGGGATAGAAGTAAAGCCCGACTACGGCGTAGTTGGACTTCGGCTTCGCCGGCTTCTCCTCGAGCGATATCGCGCGGCCGTCGCCGTCAAGCTCCACGACGCCATAGCGCTCGGGATCGCTTACGCGGTAGCCGAACACCGTAGGCTCTGCCCTCTCCGATGCAGACTTGAGCAGCCGCGGCATTTCCGCGCCGTAGAAGATGTTGTCGCCGAGCACAAGGCAGACGTCGTCGCCGCCGAGGAACTCCCGCCCGAGGACAAACGCCTGCGCGAGCCCGTTCGGGACCTCCTGCACCTTGTAGGAGAACTTCATCCCGAGCTGTGAACCGTCGCCGAGCAGCCTCTCGAAGTTCGGCAGGTCCTCCGGCGTCGATATCACCAGGACTTCGCGGATGTCGGCGAACATCAGCGTCGAAAGCGGATAATATACCATCGGCTTGTCGTAAACAGGCAGCAGCTGCTTGGAAACGACCTTCGTAAGCGGATGCAGCCTCGTACCGGCGCCTCCCGCAAGTATTATTCCCTTTCTCGACATGCCAGAATCCTCCTGATGTTTGCTCGGCTTTCGATTGGCTTTCAGTAGCGCACGCGCGGCAGGTACTCGCCAAAATACAGCACGACGATGTTCATCGCGGCAAAGAGAAGCGTGGCCGACATCAGCCACTTGTCGTGCAGGAGCACCGGAACCGGGTCCGCGTCGGACTTCCCCGACTCCACGACGTGGTTGTACCTCGCAAGTATGAAGAAGAGCACCGGGATCGTCAGCGCAAGCTTGCCGACGGCGTGCTGATCGGTCCTGGTTATCGTCCAGAGGCAGTAGAATAGCACCGAGAGCCCGCAGAACATGTAGTAGTGCGCATCGAGGAACTTCTGCGAATAGTACTTGAGGACGCCGCGGGACGAAGTGCCGTTCCCAAGGCGGGCAATCTCGTTCTTGCGCTTTCCGCACGCGAAGTAGAGCGCGCCGGAAAAAATGCAGAGGAACATCCACGAGGATATCTCAACGCCGAAGAAGAAGCCGCCGTAGAATATGCGGAAGACAAACCCCGAGGCAAGGAGGAATATGTCGATCAAGGGGACGTCCTTGAGCTTTGCGCTGTAGCAGACGTTGGTGAGGACGTACGCAAAAAGCGTCACTGCCGCGAGGATCGGGGCGTGCGCAAGAAACGCCCCCGCAAATGCGACGGCGCAAAGCGCCAGCGCCAGCGCAACCGCGGCGGCAGGGCCTACCGCCCCGCTCGCCAGCGGCCGATTCCGCTTTTCAGGGTGGTTCCTGTCGCGTTCACGGTCCATGAAGTCGTTGAAAACATAGACGGCGCTGGACGCCAGCGAAAACGAAAGGAACGCCGGCAGCGCCGAACACAGCATGTCGCGGCGGAACATGACCCCGAGGAAGACAGGGGGCAGGAAGACGAGCACGTTCTTCACCCAATGCTCAAGGCGGCATAGCTTTACAAGACCCGTCATTTGAAGCCTTTCATGTTTTCTCACGTCAATTCTGGTGCTGCATGTCGCAAAGGCGCCGGTATATCCCATTCGCCTTGCAAAGCTCGTCATGCGTACCGCGTTCGACTATCTTCCCCTGATCCATGACAAGTATCAGGTCTGCGTCCCTGATCGTGGAAAGGCGGTGCGCGATCGCGAATACGGTGCGGTTCTGCATAAGGTTGAAAAGAGCCTCCTGTACAAGCCTCTCCGTCACGGTGTCGAGGGCACTCGTCGCTTCGTCGAGCACCAGGATCGGTGGGTTCCGAAGGATTGCGCGCGCAATCGCTATGCGCTGGCGCTCGCCGCCGGAAAGCGCGAAGCCCTTCTCGCCGCATATGCGGGAGTAGCCCTCGGGCTGCGACATGATGAAGTCGTGCGCGTTGGCCATCTTCGCGGCCGCTACAACCTCCTCGTGCGTAGCCGAAGGCGAGCCGTACTTTATGTTTTCCTCTATCGTGTCGTTGAAGAGGATGGTCTCCTGCTGCACAGAGCCGACAAGCCGCCGAAGGTTCGCGACCTTCATGTCTCTAAGGTCGGTGCCGTCCATCGTGACGCGGCCTTCGCGGGGATCGAAGAATCGGGCGAGGAGGCCAGAGAGCGTAGTCTTGCCGGACCCAGTTCCGCCGACTACCGCCACCATCTTTCCGCGCGGCAGCTCAAAGGAGACGTGCGACACCGCGTCGCGGTCGGCCGTGTCGTAGCGGAATGAGACGTCGTCAAAGACGACCCTGTCGTCGAACGACTCCTTGCGCACCGCGTCGGGGCGCTCTGGCAGGCGACATTCCACGTCGAGCAGCGACCAAATTCTCTGGAGCGAGGCACGCGTCACCTCTATCGAGACCTGCAGGTTCGACATCTGCTTGACCGGCTTGTAGATGAGCAGCAGCGGCGCAAGCATCGGCAGGACGTTTGCGATCGTGACGTGGCTCGTGAAGCACCAGACGAGGAAGCCGCAGAGGAGAAGTATCCCGACGGTCTCGACCATCGGCGCCACCATCAGGCCCCAGCGCACCGACCGCATCGTGGAACCGACAAGGTTGCGCATCGCCGCGCCGTATTTTACGTTCTCGAACTCCTCTGTGTCGTACGCCTTGACGACACGGATGCAAGTCAGTATCTCGTGGACGCGGCGGCCGACGACGGAATTGCGCTGGAGGGACTTGAGCGACCACTTGCGTATGACCTTGCCGAGCGTGACGATCGGCAGCATGAAAGCAGGCATCCCGACCGCGATCAGCACGAGCGTCGGCAACATGTGGTGCGTGACGGCATGCCATATTATGAAACCGACCGACACAAGTATCTCGAACGGTGCGCGAGCAAGCTCGGCGAGCATGTTCTGGATCACCGCCTGCACCATCTGCGGGTCTGAGGTGGCGCGCGTCATCAGCTGGCCAACGTCGATCCGCCCGTGAAACTGCATCGACTGCTCCTGTATCTTCTTCAGGAGGTCGACGCGCAAATCGGCAACGACCTTCGTTCCCGCCCACGTAAGGCAGTACTGGCTGAGGAAGAGCATCCCGAAGCGCACTGCGGCGATGACGGGAATCACGAACAACGCAATCAGCAGAAGCGCACCGGTCATGCCGCCTTCCTTCGTCTGAAGGTCGATGCCGCACTTACTGGCGAACTTCTCCGCAGAGGGATACCACGACGGAAGGCTCGCCTTCGCCTCAATCTCGCGTTCGAGCTTTGACTTGCGCAGGTTTGCGCGGTGCTCGGCCTGCGGCGGCGGCTGGGCCTGCGGCGTGGCAGACGTCTCGGCGACCGGCGCGTCTTCGCCGACGACCGCCTCGACTTCATTGGCACTGACCTTCTCAAGCGCCGGCTGTATCACCTGAAATATAGGAAACAGGGTTCCGGCGGTCAGCATCCCCGTCACGATTCCCAGGACAATCCGAAACCTGTAGCGCTTAGCGTACTTCCAAACGCGGCCATACGCTTCGAGAACCGTGTAGTCACGGTCGAAGAACTCTCTTTTGTAGTCGATTCCCATTTCTCAGTTCCTTCGATTCGCCGAGTATTATATTATACCATTTTCCAGCAGTCCGCGCGACGTCGCTACATGCGCGTCCAGCTCTCAGGCACGATGTCGGTGCGCTCGCCGGTCGCAAACCACCGAGCCGGCGCGACGACGACCTTGTCCGGGCTCTCGCCAAGCCACGCACCCCACCAAGAATACGTCGAGTTGGCAATTATGTGGTGGCGGCAAGCCGCCATGAGCGCCATGTCGCAGAGGGCGCTGTCCCACGCCTCGTCGACGAAGACGCAGTCCGCCTCTCCGGCAAAAGCCTCCTTTGTCCACGCCATGTCGTCCGAGAACATGAAGAACACCGGGGCCTTCACGCGCTCGCGCACGTGGCGCATCGCCGCGCGGTAGTAGTCGACGCCGCAGAGCCCGACGGTGTCGGCGAGCTGAACGTAGTCGCCGCGGCGCACATGCAGGCTTACTGCGTTGCGGGCGCGGATGTCTGAGTCCATCGCTACGAGCTTCGCCGGCGGATTGCGCATGCGGAACTCGGAAAGCAGCCGCTCGCGCAGCGGCAGGAAGTACTTCTCGCACTGGAAATAGCCTACGAAATTCGTGGATGTGCGCGAGAGGTATTCTGGGTGGAACACGCTGGGCGTCGGCTCGCGCAGCGTCTCCAGGCGCGGACGCATGCCCAGGGCGCGCAGCAGCTTGGGGCGGCGCACGAGCTTCATCACGCGATCGTGCGGGATGACCGGGACTTCGCAGCAGAACTGCGGCAGCTCGTATTTCCTCATGACCGAGGTCGGGCCGACGGGACCGCCAAACCAGGACACGTCATAGTCCG
>Ga0310690_10009003_pt1 | contig 12578 bp, 12 predicted proteins | sample AusTroGonzalo_MG_2_FD_207661 | JGI IMG/M metagenome (GOLD analysis project Ga0310690, IMG submission 207661) | Bovine rumen microbial communities from tropical cattle in Woodstock, Queensland, Australia - Gonzalo_04 (v2) (version 2) | ecosystem: Host-associated > Mammals > Digestive system >...
CAAGCTGATACGTAAGCCTGTAGGAATGCTTGGGGAACAAAGGAGTAGGTTATTTCCTCTTCTTTGCCTGCCACGGCTTTGTATTTTTCGGCCACAGGCTTCACCGTTGGTTTATAGGCTCCCACGAATGTCGAGTAGTCGCTGTCAGGGTGGAACGTAGTACGGATAACTGTTTGCCCCTCGGTCAGCCGCTTAATTTCGTTCGATTTTCCCGTACCTGGTGCACCATAGTAGATGCGTTGGCGGGGGGAATTGGAAAATTTGTTTCGAGAGGGGTGGTCGGTTGATTCCAATAACGACATCAAAAAAGGCAGAGGGTCTTCAACCCCAGCATATCTAGTAGGATAATCATTTGCCAGCAATGACATAATACGCTTAGTCGATTCAATGCAAGTGCGATAATTAAACGGTGACTCTCCTGTGTATATTTTTGCAAAGACTTGTATGCATTGCCTTAAATCTTCAGATAGCTTCTCGAATCTTTCTGAAATGGAAATAATATCAACAACACGTTTTTGTGCCTCTAATTTAAAATATCGGACACTCCCTTCTCCGGTCTTACTGCTACCACCGCAAAATATATAATCAATCGGAATCAGATAAACATCTTTTGTCGCCGAATCGGACTTATTGCATTTTAGCCACATGGACTGTAACCAATAATTATTTGATGTGAGTATCGAAACATCTAAACTAATTGGAGACTTTATTGTACATGTGGGTGGTAACATGAACATAGATGCAATCAGTTTGCTCGGACTTATCTTTTCTGTGCCAACACCGAGTTTCATTGAACTGCTGCCTTCGCCACGAGGCTTTATCTCATAACGCCCCTTTTCATCATTTAAGAGAATGGAAAAAACGTGACCATTATCACTTTCAATCAGAACTCTAAAGACCCCCGTAAATCCATCAAGAACAGTTGGTGAACTCAACAATCCTTCTTCGTTGACAAACTGACCACCCAAAAATGACTGTCCGCCACCACTATTTGCATTATAACTGAAATGGAAATCAGCTTGGCTGTTTGCGTATGTCTGATACTCGGAAACTTCTGTAAAGTACGTCATTGTCATTTCAATCGTTATTATTATTTTCGAATATATCTATATTTTGAGCTATATATTTAGCCAATGCTGGGGGAACAGCATTACCAATTGCCAATTCCACGTCTGTTTTTGCACCTGGGAACAAAAAAGAATCAGGAAATGTTTGTAAATACCCTCGTTCACGAGTTGTGAGAGCCCTAACCCCGTCTGACAAGTTCGCTTTATCTGCAGGATGTTTTTGATAATTATCGGGTATTGGCCTGTTTATTCCTCGAATCGTAGCAGAAGGTTCGTCAATGGAAAAAACAGCCCGTCGATTATAACTTCTAGGATGCATGTAATAGTATTGTGTTTGTAATGTGTCCCCCAGATAATCTCTAACTGTCATTGGTTTATCCGATAAATCTGCAATGAAAGATTTATCAAAGAATCCATTTCCAGCATATAGTCTTCCAACAAGGAAAAAGCGTTTCCGTTTTTGTGGGACACCACAAAGACTAGCATCTAATACTTTTGTTGATATTCCGTAACCGGCATTCATAAGTATTTCTTTCATTTTGGGCAATGTGGGGAACCGTTCAATATTATAAACATTCTCAAAAACCACCCATGTTGGTTTTACTTGTGATACAATTTCTGCAAACCTTATTGTTAGATTCGCCCTTTTGCCCATTTCTCTTTTCCCTGCGATAGAATAATCTTGACATGGAGGGCCTCCAACAATTAAATCTGGCTTTAATTTTTTGATCATCGTGGTAGAGTCATCTGTGCCAAGATCTACTTTATATATTGGATGTGAGAAATTCGCCTTGTATATTTCTATGGCTGCATCCCAATTATCAAATGCACCCACAACGTCAAATCCGGCTTCCTCAAATCCCAATGACATGCCGCCACAGCCAGAAAACAAATCAACAACTTTCATAAACCATCTATTTGCATTTCTTTTATTTATCTTTTTCAATATACGACAATAGAGCCACTCCTACATATTTTGCCAAATTAACGGGAACTGCATTGCCAATCATCGTATTCATGTCCGATTTCCCTCCAAAGAATACAAACTCTTCAGGGAAAGTTTGTATCAGACTTCTTTCTTTCGGTGTTAAGGGTCTAGATAAGCTAACAGGGGCTGAATCGAGATGATGACCCTTATACCCACTAGGAATAGGTCTATCAACGCCCCGTATAGTCATAGAAGGTTCATAAATACTATATACGGCACGTCTATTATAATTAGTTGGAACTCGAAAATAATACTCTATGCCTAAAGAATCACCCAAGTAATCATGCACTGTCATGGGCTTTTCTGATAGATTTCTGTCAAGTTCATTATCAAGAAAACCATCAACAGCATTTAGAGCCCCTATGACAAACATGCGTTTTCTAATTTGAGGGACACCACAATAGGCTGCGTTCAATATTTTCATGGTTAATCCATAACCTGCATTCTTGAAATTCTCTATTGCCAAGCTAAATGATTTTGTATTGCGTATTGTTGCCACATTCTCCATCACAAAAAAACTTGGCATGAGGTGACATATTGTTTCAGAAAAACATACTGATAGTATTGCCCGACCGCGACTTTCATCTTGATAACCCGCAGTAGAGAAATCCTGGCACGGAGGACCACCAATAATAATATCTGGTTTATATTTTGATATTTCACTCACGGATTTTTCCACATCTGATAGGTCTAATTTTTGAATTGGATGGTCAAAATTTGCTTTGTAAACATTGATGGCAGGTTCCCAATTATCAAAACTTGAAACAATCTTGAAACCTGCCTTTTCAAAACCAAGAGACATGCCTCCACAGCCGCAAAATAAATCAACAACTTTATATTTTTTCTTTGCCATTATTCTTCAAAATAATCGGTATCAAGACGTTTGACTTCATAGGCCTTTCGTGTGCTGACACCTACGTTATACTCTATCATGTACTGAGCAAGAGCAATGCCATCAATTAAGACGATTTTGCTTGACGCCTTACTTACGGACTCACGCGCTCCCAAAGAGAATGTGCTTGTCGTGACGAAAACTCCTTTAGAAGCTTTCTGTTCATTAAGCGCACCGATGAATTGCTGAATCTCCGGTTTGTGAACAGGAGAGCCTTCTTTGTATCGCTTCGCCTGAATGTAAATCCTATCCAATCCAAGGGCATCTTCGGGAATGATTCCATCCACTCCGTTGTCGTGGCTTAATGGCGTAACCTTGGCAAGTTCTTTGTTTGCACCTCCATATCCCATGTTGAGCAACAGATCAAGAACAAGCTGTTCAAACTTGGCAGGTGACATCTCACGGGCTTTTTGAAGAATGTCAGCAGCAAGATCATCATTAATTTTCTTCATGGCCGCCTCCAATTGCTCCGTGGGAGTCAATTCTTCGCTGGAAGTTGCCGTTTCGATAGGTTCATCAGACTTTTTCGCGGTAGTGACTCCTGCGTATGCAGCATATTCGGGATATTCCATCAAGTCATTTTGTCTAAGGTCAGAATGAGACTTCAGATAATCGGCGCCTCGCTTTGTAATCCGGTAGATTCCTTTCTCGGGAATCTCAATGAAGAGGGCACGGCGTAACCATTGACGACACCAACCAATGCGGTCATCTATTTGGAATGCGGAGCCACCCCTTGTCCTCAGCTGCCTGTCTTCGTCCGAGAGGCCGAAGTGTCCGATAAGTTTCTCTTTCATCTCCTTACTGCTAATATCCTTGTCCTTCAACTGCAGAAGGAACGGATAAAGGAAATCTTCAAATTTGGGTATCGCCATATAATAGTTCTTATTGTATGTTAAATCTGATAATTTTGCGCTGCAAAATTACGCTTTTTCTGCGACATAGACAAATGCTGGCAAGCAACGTATTTATTATCAATTGCTTTTTCGGTTGGAACCAGGTTTGTTCCCAACTGAATTTGGGCATAGGTTGCCATCATATATATGGTTTGTCTTGTCCGAGAGACTGTCTGCCAATTCCGGCAAAAGTGTCAAATGCCGCTGGAGGGTTTTCCCCATTGTCTGGAGATTGCTCCAGCGGCATCTCAGCCTGGGCGGTCGGCGGGGTGCGCCGCATCAGGTCACCGGCGGAGGGGTGGGGCGATGCGGTGGCGGTAGGAGGCGATGGCGGCGGCGATGGCCTCGGGGGTGGAGTAGGCGGAGTGGGGGACACCGGTGACGACGAGGCTTTGGGTGCTGACGGCCACACGGGAACGGAGGCGCCGCGTGTGTATCCATGTCATGCCGCCGACAATCGGGCTTCCTGCACCAATGCAGTCCTCGACAGCGGTGAAGGCGGACAGGAGCTTGGGACAGTCCGACAACGGGACGTTGCTGTAGGCATTTATCTGCAAGACAGCACAAGTGATCTGTGCATGGGGCTGTCCGTCGGTCGAGTTGTCGAACTGCTTTGCCGCCAGACAGAGAATCCTGTCGCCATGGGCAAAGTCGGGGTTGTTTTCCACGATGGCACGACTCAGCTCGCCAATGGTCGTTGCGGGGGTGAGGGAGAAGCCCTCGCCGAGCCGGATGTCGGTACGCAGCCGTCCGTCGGCAGACTCGACAACATCTATCATGGGCAGACTGCCCGTCGAGACCATATAAGGCGCCACGACACATGCGCTGGCACGCACCATCTCGGCGGTCAGGTAGATTCCCCGGCCCAAAAGGTTGTTCGACATGAACATGTTGAAGTCGGTCTGCCCAGGCTTCTTGCGCTCGTAGGCATCCCTCAGACAACCGTCTGTCGCCTTCCAAAAGGCCACAAGGTTGCCCCAACGGAGGTTGTTCTTGAGTTGTGTGTCGGAAAGCCGCTTGCACGAAGGGGTTTCCTTTTTCTGTTTTCCGACTGTGATTCCAAGGCGTCTGTAGAAGGTCCACTGCCCTGCCGATCCAGTCAAACCGGTTGTTAATCCTCTTAATGTAGACATGGTTGTTGTTATTAAAATTTCGCTGCAAAGATACAACCTGCCATACCCCACAGAAGGGCCTTTGTGACGTCTACGGGCAAATAAAGACGAATAAAGACGTTCCGGTGTCGCCACGGATGGTTTTCGCGCCTCTAATGAAGCCTCAAAAAAAGACAAAAAGGTCTCTCTGACCCCTATTTTCGCATTTTTTGACCGCCCCGCGTGATGAAAATCACTTGAAAAGAATTGAAAGACCTATATAACTACTTGAGAAACAAATTTATCAAGCAATTTATACGCTATTTTCCCGCCTTTTGTCGCTCCTGGAGCGTAGCCGAGCGACAAAAATGCGGCTAAAATCCTATGCTAAAGCGTGTTAAATCCTGAACAAATCATAATCTACTGTGGGTCAAATGCTTTGCAATGGGTAGGGCGGCACAATGGGGACGGCAAGGCAGAGGCAGGGAGGGCCGCAGGAAGATATTTTTCCGGGACAGGGCAATTTTTTCCGCGGGACGGCGTTATGAGAGGAGTTGAATAATAATAGAATAATAAACATACCATGACAGAATTCGAAAAATACGCCACTAAGCATTGTGGCATCAGCAGCACCACGTATGCCAAGTATACTTCGGCCATCAACAATTCGCTCACGCCCTACATCGTCGAGGAGCGCCAGCTGAATGTGGCCCAGATGGACGTCTTCAGCCGCCTGATGATGGACCGCATCATCTTCCTCGGCACGGCCATCGACGACTACACGGCCAACGTCATCCAGGCGCAGCTGCTCTTCCTCGAGAGTGTCGACAGCGCGAAAGATATCCAGATCTACCTCAACTCGCCTGGCGGCTCGGTCTATGCCGGCCTCGGCATCTACGACACAATGCAGTACATCCGTCCCCGCGTGGCCACCATCTGCACGGGTCTCGCGGCCTCGATGGCCAGCGTGCTGCTCTGCGCCGGCGAGAAGGGCATGCGCAGCTGCCTGCCCCACGCCCGCGTGATGATACATCAGCCCATGGGCGGCGCCGACGGCCAGGCCACGGATATGGAGATTACCGTGCGCGAAATCCTCAAGCTGAAGAAGGAACTCTACGAAATTATCGCCAAGCACAGTGGCCAGCCCTTCGAGCAGGTGGAGCGCGACTCGGACCGCGACCACTGGTTCACCGCCGAGGAAGCCAAAGCCTACGGCATGATCGACGAAGTGCTCTCACCCAAAGCCCAATAAGCCATGATAGTGAAGTTTGTCAACACCTCGCACCACCCGCTGCCCAAGTACGAGACCTCCCAGTCGGCGGGCATGGACCTGCGGGCCTTCCTGCCCGACGGACCCGTGACGCTGAAACCCCTGGAGCGCGGACTGGTGAAGACGGGCCTCTTCATGGAACTGCCCGAAGGCTACGAGGCGCAGGTGCGCCCCCGCAGCGGCCTGGCCCTGAAGAAGGGCATCACCGTCCTCAACAGCCCCGGCACCATCGATGCCGACTACCGTGGCGAGATATGCGTCATCCTCATCAACCTCAGCCATGAGGAGTTCGTGGTGAACGACGGCGAGCGCATCGCCCAGATGGTCATCGCCCGCCACGAGCAGGCCGAGGTTGTCCAGGTCGAGGCCCTCACCGACACCGAGCGCGGCGCCGGCGGCTTCGGGCACACGGGGAAAAACTGATACATGATACGGCACGCCCATACATTGCTATTGCTGGCGTTGCTGTTGCTGTGCGTGCCAGCATGGGGGCAACCCCTGAGGACGGGTGCTGAAGAGTTCTTGGGTAACGAGTATGCGCTTGGAGGTCTTCCTCGCTTTGCCGTGGTGGCCAACCAAACCTCTATTGTCGGGAACATCCACCTGGTAGATACTCTGCTGGCATTGGGGGCCGACATCAGGAAAATATTCTGTCCAGAGCATGGCTTCCGCGGCACGGCAGCGGCGGGTGCCCATGTGGACAACAGTACCGACCCCAAGACGGGCCTCCCCATCATCTCGCTCTACGGCAAGAACAAGAAGCCGACACAGGAGCAGCTCGAGGATGTGGATTATGTACTATTCGACCTGCAGGACGTGGGCTGCCGGTTCTACACCTACCTCTCCACCTTGCATTATGTCATGGAGGCATGCGCCGAGGCTGGCATACCACTTGCAGTCCTCGACCGCCCCAACCCCAACGGCCACTATATCGACGGCCCCGTGCTGGATACCACCCATTACCGCTCCTTCGTGGGGATGCACCCAGTGCCCGTCGTCTATGGCATGACCATCGGCGAATACGCCCAAATGATAAACGGCGAAGGATGGCTGAAAGGAGGCATCAAGTGCAATCTCGTGGTATTCCCCATGCAGGGCTACCGCCGCGACAGTACATATACCCTTCCCGTGCCCCCTTCCCCCAACCTGCGCAACGCCCACGCCATCGCCCTCTATCCGAGCCTCTGCCTCTTCGAGGGCACCCATTGCGGTGTGGGAAGGCGTACAGACTTTCCTTTCGAGTGGGTCACCTGTGGGCAAGACACCCTCGACCTGCGTGCCGAGTTGGCCCCGTCGGCTTTCAGTCTGAAATACCTACAGGAGATGTACCGCCGCGCACCTCAGGGGAAATTCTTCCTGCCGAAGAACAACTTCTTCGACAAGTTGGCGGGTAACGGAGACCTGCGCAAACAGATAGAATCCGGGATGTCCGAAGAGAAGATACGCGCCACATGGCAGCCGGACCTCGACCGCTTCAAGGAGGTGCGCAAAAAATACCTAATCTATCCCGACAACCTATAGCTCCATCAGGCGCATGAACGCCGAGGGGAAGGGAGTCTCGAACTGCAGACGTTTGCCCGTCACGGGATGACGGAAACCCAGCCGGAAGGCATGGAGCGCCAGCCGCGCGATGGGCGAGATGTCATCCTTGTAGCCATACATCGGATCGTGCACCACGGGGTGCTTCTCCTCCCGCAGGTGGACGCGGATCTGGTTGCGCCGACCTGTCTCCAACCGCAGCTCAAGGAGGGAATAGCGGCGGGAGGTCTGGAGGGTCTTGTAGTGCGTGATGGCCAACTTGCCGCCGTTGTCTGTCGGCGATGAGAGGACGCAGTACTGCCCGTCCGTCAGCCAGCTCTTGATGGTGCCCTCGGCGGGTTCGAGATGACCCCAGGCGACGGCGACATAGGCGCGATCGTAGACTGTCTCCTTCCAGTCGGCCTCGAAGCGTTGCGACACCTCCTTCGACTTGGAGACCACGAGTAGGCCCGACGTGTCGCGGTCGAGACGGTGGACGATATGGGCATGACACTTCTGGTGGGTCAACTCGAAGTAGCGGTTTAGCACGGTGATGACCGTCTTGTCGCCCGGATTCTTGCTGTAGGAGAGGAGACCCTCGTGCTTGTTGACCACCATGAGGTATTCGTCCTCGAAGACAATGTCGAGGTCGCGGGGTTTGCAGCGCTCCTTGTAGCCGGACTTCTCGATGGTAATCACCATGCCGGGCTGGAGGGGGAAATTGTACTGGCTCACCCTGCGCCCGTCGACGCAGACGGTGTGTGCCAGCAGTTCCTTCACCTTGTTGCGGCTGCTGTCGGGCATCTGCTCGATGAGGAATTGGAGCAGTTCGCCCGGCTTGTCAACTTTGTATTCCTTTTGTTTCACGTGAAACACTATTTTTTCTCGTTATCAACAATGTTCATTGGGTTTTCAACACTCCTCTCCGTAGAGGTCGAGAAACTCGTAGGGGTTGCCGACACTCTCGATGAACTTCATCATGTCGGCGTTGGAAATCACCAGCGAGGCGGTGTTGTCGTTGGGGTGGAAGCTGACCTTCTCGGCCTTGCGCAACTCGTTGTCGATGAAAAGGGTCACCTCGTGGTTGGTGTCGTTCACCAACGTGAAGAGGGATACCGAGCCGGGTTTCACGCCGAGGTAGCGCATCATTCTTTCCGGCGAGGCAAAGGAGAGTTTGCCCTGATGCAGCATGCGCTCTATCTGGTGGATGTCCATCGCGTGGCGCGAATCCATGATGACGAGGTAGTGGCGGTTGCCTTTGTGGTTGCGGAAGAAGAGGTTTTTGCACAGCGTGGTGCCCTCGCCGCGGTAATATTGGGCGGCAATCTCGATGGTCGGGGCTTCGGGATGCTCGTAGTAATCGAACTCGATGCCCAACCGCCGGAGGTATTCGTAGACTTGCGGTTGGCCCCTCATTTCAGGATACCCAGTTGTTTCGACATCTCGAGCATGCGGACGATGGGACGGCGAGCCTTGTCGATGGTCTCGGCATCGAGGAGGATTTCGGGCTGCTCGTCGCGCAGACAGGCATACAGCTTTTCGAGCGTGTTGAGCTTCATGTAGGAGCAGTCGTCGCAGGCGCAGTGCTTGTTGTCGCGCAGGGTGATGAACTCCTTGCCGGGATTCTCGCGTTTCATCTCGTAGAGGATGCCCGTCTCGGTGGCCACAATGAAGCGCTTGGCGGCGGAAGCCTTGATGTAGTTCAGCATGGCTTTGGTGCTGCCCACGAAGTCGGCCACGGCCAGCAGGGCCGCGTTGCACTCGGGGTGGGCAATGACAGGGGCGTCGGGGTAGTCTTTCTTCAGGGAAACGACGGCCTCGGCCTGCATGGCATCGTGCACGGTGCAGACACCGTTCCACAGGAGCATATTGCGGCCGGTGACGCTATTGATGTAACCGCCCAGGTTCTTGTCGGGGGCGAAGATGATTTTCTGGTCTTCGGGCAGTGAACGCACCAGTTTTTCGGCGTTGCCGGAAGTGCAGATAAGGTCGGAAAGGGCCTTGATGCCGGCCGAGCAGTTCACATACGAGATAACCATGTGGTCGGGATGCTGGGCCTTGAACTTGGCGAAGTCTTCAGGCAGGCACGACTCGGCCAGCGAACAACTGGCATCCATATCGGGCAGCAGCACCTTGCGCGAAGGATTCAGGATTTTGGCCGTCTCGGCCATGAAATGGACACCGCAGAAAACGATAATGTCGTTGTCGCAGTCCTGTGCCTTCTGGGCCAGCGCCAGGCTGTCGCCCACATAGTCGGAGAGTTCCTGTATCTCGTCGCGCTGGTAGTAGTGTCCCAATATGACGGCGTTCTTTTCTTTCTTGAGCCGCAGGATTTCCTGCTTCAAAGTATCTGCATTCATAGCTGTCCTTGTTTTGTTTTGAAATTGCAAAGATACGAAAAAGAAACGGATTGCCAATAATTATTTCTTTATTTCTTCTTTAATATGTTTTTTCTTTCTATGGTTGTCAATATTGTTGATAAACCATTTTCGGGTGTTGCGGATGCTTCGGGGTTGTCAACAGATGCTAACAATGATGTCGGTTTCCAAGTCTTTCATGCTCAAAAAGTCGTTTGTTTGTCAACAGGCGGTGAACAGTGCTTTCCACTCCTTATTGTGAATAGCCGGAACGGCACTTAGGCTGGCTTTTCTTTGTTCAAAAACGCTCAAAAAAAGGTCGCTTTTCAACACTGAAGTGGCCTCGGAAAGTTATCATTTTTTTGTCGACAGGATTTCAAACCAATGTCAACAATCCGTGTTGATATTTTTTATCCGGTTGATTCTCTATGTCCTATCTCTGGGGGTTAAAAACTTGTGTATATTTTAACCTGTTTCAGCGTGAATATTTTACGCTTTTGTCGTACTTTTGTACCTTCAAAATAATATCAACACACTTGTTTATGAAAGAAATTATCCCTATAGCGTCCGACCATGCCGGATTTGAACTCAAAGAGGTGGTGAAAAAGTATCTCGCCGACAAAGGTTTCGAGGTGAAGGACTATGGCACTTATAGTGCCGACAGCTGCGACTACCCCGACTTCGCCCATCAGGTGGGCCATGCCATCGACAGCGGCCTCTATGCCCGCGGCATCGTCATCTGCGGCAGTGGCAACGGCGTGCAGATGACCGCCAACAAGTACCCCGGTGTGCGCTGCGCCCTCTGCTGGACACCCGAGATTGCCCACCTGGGCCGCCAACACAACGACTGCAACGTCCTCTCCATGCCCGCCCGGTTCATCCCGCAGGAAGTGGCGCTGCAGATTGTCGACGAATACCTCAACACGCCTTTCGAGGGAGGTCGCCACCAACGCCGTGTGGAGAAAATCAGCCAGTGCATCAAGTGAATACGCCAATGTCAGAATCCCCGCTTACTTCCGGCGACCGCGAAGCATTGTGTCGCATCTTTTCTTGCATTGACAACACCACCCTCGAAGGGTGCGACACGCGGGCCCGCGTTGAACAGCTATGCTCACGTTCCCTCCAGATGGTCGACACCGCACACGGCATTGGCCCTGTGGCCGCCGTGTGTGTCTATCCCGTCTTCGTGCGTCAGGCTCAGCAACTTCTGCAGGGCAGCGGCATCCGTGTGGCATCGGTGGCGGGAGCCTTCCCGGCAGGACAGTCGCCGTTGCATGTCAAACTGGCCGAGGTCCGCTATGCCCTCGACGAAGGGGCCGACGAGATTGATATGGTCATCAGCCGTGGCGCCTTGATCGAAGGCGACGAGCAACGGGTCTACGACGAGGTGGCAGCCATCCGCGAATGCTGCCAGGACCGCACGCTCAAGGTAATCCTCGAGACAGGCGAACTCCCCTCCCCCACCCTCGTCGCGCGAGCCTCGGAACTGGCCATCGCGGCAGGGGCCGACTTCATCAAGACCTCCACGGGCAAGATTGCCGTCTCCGCCACCCCCGAGGCCGCGAAAATCATGCTCGACACCATCCGCCACGAGCACCAAAAAAGTGGAAAGTGGGTCGGATTTAAGGCCGCCGGAGGTATCTCCACCCCCGAACAGGCCCTTGTCTACTACCGTTTGGCCACTTCCGTCTTTGGCGAAAAAGAGATTAGTAGTCAGTTTTTTAGAATCGGGGCCAGCCGACTCACAGAACGTTTGTTTTCATTTTTAACACAATAATTCTCTGTATTTGGATTTTTTTTCGTTACTTTGCACTCTAATATTTTAACATAATTGTTTCGATGAAACCGCTACAAAAGAAGTTGGCTCGATACACGGCACCGCAGGAAGCGAAGGCCGCAGGTATTTATCCGTATTTTACTCCCATCTCGTCCGAGCAGGACACCGAAGTCATCGTCAGTGACAAGAAAGTCCTGATGTTCGGCTCCAACTCTTACCTTGGCCTGACCAATCATCCCAAGATCAAGGAGGCCGCCATGGCTGCCATCGCCAAGTACGGCACCGGATGCGCCGGTTCACCCTTCCTCAACGGCACCCTCGACATCCACATCCAGCTCCAGAACGAACTGGCCGAATTCCTCGGCAAGGACGACGTGATGCTCTTCTCTGCCGGCTTCCAGGCCAATTCCGGCACCATCCCCTGCGTGGTGGGCCGCAACGACTATCTCATCTACGACGAACTCGACCACGCCTCCATCATGGAAGGCAAGCTCATCACCTTCGCCAACACCTTCAAGTACAAGCACTGCAACATGGACGACTTGGAGCGCGTGCTCCAAAAGATTCCCATCGAGGCTTCCAAACTGGTGGTCACCGACGGTGTCTTCTCCATGGAAGGCGACGTGGCGCCTATCGACCGCATGGTCGAGATCTGCGACCGCTACCAGGCCACCCTCATGGTCGACGAGGCCCACGGCCTCGGCGTCTTCGGCCGCGAAGGCCGC
>Ga0310690_10009005_pt1 | contig 12576 bp, 10 predicted proteins | sample AusTroGonzalo_MG_2_FD_207661 | JGI IMG/M metagenome (GOLD analysis project Ga0310690, IMG submission 207661) | Bovine rumen microbial communities from tropical cattle in Woodstock, Queensland, Australia - Gonzalo_04 (v2) (version 2) | ecosystem: Host-associated > Mammals > Digestive system >...
CGCCCATCTGCGGCGGGAGCGGAGCGCCTCGCAAAAAAGGAGCGAAAGCATGACGGGGAGCGAAAGAAGCCCATTGCCGCACGTTGCCGCCGCGCCGAGCGTGAATGCCGAAGCATAGGCAATGCCCTCCGCACCGAGAGAGGAAAGCAAGGGCACAAACGCCGCGATCAACAGATAATACGGTGTGATGCCGTATCCCATCACGGAATACGCACCCGCGCCGAACGCAAAGAGATAAAACATGGCAAGCACTCTTTCCCCACCCGTAAAAAGCAAGGCGCGCGACCTCTTTGTGCCCACGAGTTTGGTGGCGGGCAAGGCAAAAAACGCCGCAAGCGACATATTGAGCAAAAAGTGATACAGCGTGCCGCTCGGCAAAAAGAAAATGGTGAATAATTGCCCGAAAAATGCGAGTAAAACAGCGTAAAATCCGTGCAAGCGGCGCTTGCGTAGATGTTGCGTGAGCACGCCTGCGCCCACCGTCGCCACAGCAAACAACATCTGTAGCGCGCCCGCGAGCGTGAGGGCGGAACGCGAGAGCGCAGAGAGCGTTGTTGCGCCGAGAAAGACCACCGCCGAGACCGCAAAATTGCCGCCGAGCGCTATGGACGAAACGAATACGACAAGATAAAAAGGGGCAAGGTCAAAGGGGAATGCCGCCGCCGAAAGGAGAAAAGTCAACGCAAATGCGAGCGGCGCAGAGAGGATCGCCCGCTTGAAAGAAGTGTTCATAGGGGAAGTGTAGCGCGCCTTTCCGTGCAAAAAACCGCACTTTTTGTCGCGGCGCTACCTTCTTTGTCGCAAATTCGACGAGAATCCTTCTCATTTATCGACGAATTCTCGCGAACGTTCCGCAAATTGACGGCTTTGCCGTCGTTGTGGATATAATTATCCGTAATGCCCCCATAGGGTGCAATTTATGCTCTTTGGCGCAAGTCACGGCGGGAATTTCCGCCAATTAATTCCGGTAGATCTGTCAATTCATTGTCGGTATATTGCCTTTTTGTAAAACGAGCGGTATAATGTATTTATTACAAAAAAAGGGGACGGCTATGGCTGAAACTGTCAGAGAACCCAAACAAAAGCGCTCGATAGAGAAAAAGGAGCGCATTATAAAAGCCGGCTACAAGCTCTTTGCGGAAAAGGGGTATTTCAACACCAATACTGCGGAGATCGCCAAGGAAGCGGGCGTTTCCACCGGCATCGTGTACGGATATTTTCACGATAAGCGGGACATTCTCTTGGAGGCGATGGACATTTACCTCGAGAACGTCTTCACCCCCATCCTTTCCCTCTTGGACGGCATCACCACGTTGGACTTCCGTCTCATTCTCACCAAAGCGATAGAACACGCCGTGGAGGCGCACCGCAACAACGCCGCCATGCATACCACGCTCCACTCCCTCTTTACGGAAGATGAGATCGTGGACGCAAAGTTCTCCGCCATTGAAGAGGAAATGACCAAAAAAATTTCCGCCAAGCTGGTGGGGCTCGGCTATCCGGAGGAGAACGTGTACGAAAAAGTGCACACCGCCATCATGGTGGCGCAATCCATCGCACACGAAGAGGTGTACGACAACCACAATTACATTGATTATCGCCGCATGCGCGAGATCGTTCTCAATATGCTCATCGGGGTGTTTTGCTAAAAGCAAAAAGCGGGCGTCGCAAGCGCGTTTCACGCCGCATTCTCCCGCTTTGAAACAGCCGTAGGCAGAAAATAAACGCCTACTATTCCAACTTTTTGGATTCTTCCATGACCGCTCGATAAATGGCTTCGAGCGCGTCTTTTTTTTGTGGCTCCGTCGCAGCGGCGCGCACTTTTTCAAGCACGATTGCCTCGCGCGCGGCGTTCAGAACGGGGAGCCCTTGCGCTTTTTTCACCTCGCCGATCTCCTTTACAAGGTCCAACCGACGGGAGAGAAGCGCGGCTACTTCACGGTCAATGCTATCTATCTCTTTTCTGAGCGTTTCAAGGTCTTTCATAGCTTTTCTCCTTCTGCCATCGCATCCAAAACGGCAATCGCCACCGCCGCTTCCACAACGGGCACGGCGCGCGGCACAATGCACGCGTCGTGTCTGCCTTTGATCTCTATTTCGGCGTTCTCCCCTTTCACAAGGTCCACCGATTGTTGCGGCGCGCCGATGGAGGGGGTGGGACGGAATACAACGCCTATCGTGACGGGCGCACCGTTGGAAAGTCCGCCGTTCACGCCGCCCGCATCGTTTTTTACAAGTTTCACCTTGCCGCCGGCCATACGCAAGGGATCGTTTGCCTGCGAACCGCGCATAGCCGCCAAACCGAAGCCACGCCCGAATTCCACGCCTTTTACGGCGGGGATCAGATAGAGGAGCGACGCGATCTTGCCTTCCAACGAACCGAACGAGCCGCCGCCCACCGCACCGGGCAGTCCGACCACAGCGCATTCCACCTTGCCGCCGACAGAGTCTTTCTTTGCCGCCGCTTCTTCAATAACGGAAATCATTTCCGTCTCTTTTTCGGGGGTCCAAAGTCCCTTTTCGCCGCAAGAAAGCATTTCGGGGGTCAGTCCGTGTTGATAGGTAGCGCCTTTCACGCCGCCGATCTCGCTTGTCCAAGCCGAAACCGTCACACCGTGCGAGGAAAGTATCTCCTTTGCCGCATAACCGAGCACCGCAAGGGGCGCTGTCAACCTGCCGCTGAATTCCCCACCGCCCGAAAAGTCCAGTCTGCCGTCCAAAAGGTGCGCCGCATAATCGGCGTGCGAGGGACGCGGAATGCCGTAAAGTTCGTTGTAATCCCCGCTTCGCACATTGGTGTTTTTGATGACGGCGCAAAAGGCGTCGCCCACTTGCACTTCGGGAAGGTCCGCTTCGATGCGTTTGGTGGAATAGGCGGCATTCTTTGCTCTGCGCCTATCCAAAAAACGCGCGAGTTTCTCCTTGTCCAAGGGGGTTTTGGGCAATCCTTTTGCCGTTACGCCCACTTCGGGCGCGTGCGACGTGCCGTACACTTCAAACTCAATAACGTCACCTCTCCACTTCATACTTGCCTCCTAACGCCGCAAAGTCTTCCCAAAACTCCGGATAAGATTTGCGAACGCACGTATAGTCCGTGATGGTGCTCTCCCCACTCGCAAACGCGGCGAGAACTGCCTCGGACATTGCCATTCTATGGTCGGAAAAACTATCAAACACGCCGCCCTTGGGCGCGCCGCCCACGACAAACAGGGAATCCCCCTCTTCTCTCGTGGAAATACCCGCCGCGCGGAGCATTTCGCGTATAGCAAAAAGTCTGTCGCTCTCTTTATCGCGGAGCCTGCCCACTTTGTCAAAGCGGCTTTCGCCCTTGGCGTACGCCGCAAGCACCGCGAGCACGGGGGCAAGGTCGGGGATCGCCCCGATATCCGCACGGAAGGCTTTGAGCTCTCCTTTTTTCACCGTTACGCGCGCGCCGTCCGTTTGGACCTTTGCTCCTGCGGCGCGAAGGACGGAAAGAACTTCCTTATCTCCCTGCACCGACGTGAGATCAAGCCCCGTGACCGTGACGCCCTTACCGAGCGCACCCGCCACCAAAGGAAACGCCGCGCCCGAAAAATCGCCCGGAACACCACCTGAAAAGGCGTGATATTTTTGCCCGCCTTTCAAATAAAAACCGCGGTCCGTGCGCTTTACTTCGATCCCCGAACGCGAAAGAACGTCGAGCGTGATATCCACGTAAGGCGCGGACACCATTTCACCGCGGAGCACGATCTCGCTGTCCCCGTCCAAAAGCGGAAGCGCCATCAAGAGCCCCGTCACAAACTGCGAGCTGACGGTTGCATCTATTTGGAATTCACCGCTTGCAAGCTTGCCGCAAACGCGGCTCCCTTCCGCCGTCACGCCGTGCGCGCGCAAAGAGGCAAGCAAAGGTTCCATCGGACGTTCTCCGAGTCTGCCTTCCGTTATAAAGGTGGCTTTTACGCCGAGCGCTGTGGCAAGCGGGAGCAAAAAGCGGAGCGTACTGCCGCTCTCCCCCACGCATATCTCGCGCTCCGAATCGGAGGGCATAAAAGCGCCGAACGAAACGGTTTCTCCCTTAAAAGTCCCTTGAAACCCCAAGGAAACGAGCCCTTCCGCCGTGCGACGCGCGTCGTCCGACGGTCCAAAGAAAACGGAGCCGCCCGAGAGCGCCGCCGCAATGAGCATACGGTGCGCGTAGGATTTGGAAAGGGGCGCCGCCACTTCTCCCGAAAGAGGGGCGGAGCTTACGCATACGGTCTTCATCGTTTGTCTATCTCCCGTTTCACACGGTCGCCTTCCGCAAGCAGGGCGCGGAGCGCGTGTTCGTCTCCCGTTTTCAGCGCGTCGCGGTAGGCGGTGAGCCGTTCGATGAGTCCTGAAAGCTCAGCCTCCAAAAAGTCCCTGTTATCTTCCATCAGCTCAGACCACATATCGGGGTTCAACCTCGCCACACGGGTGAGGTCGCGGTAACTGCCCGCGGAATAGCCGCCGTGCTCGCGCGCCGCCTCGCTCTTGATAAAAGCGTTGCTGACCACGTGGCAGAGCTGCGAAGTGTAAGCGATCATTTTGTCATGCTTGTCGGGGGTGGTGACCACCACCGAACCAAAGCCGATGGCAAGATAAAACGCCTTGAGCTCCGCAAGCGCAAAGAGGTCTTCGGTCACGGGCACAAGAATCATAGACGCGCCCTCGAAAAGGCGCACGGAGGAATGGTCCACGCCGCTGTATTCCCTACCCGCCATCGGGTGTCCTCCGATGTAAAGGGGGTCGGGGTACTTGGCGCGGAGACGCTTCATCGCCTGCGTAACAATTCTCTTATTGCCGCAAAAATCCGACAAAATCGCGCCTTTTTTCATATAGGGCGCGTATTCTTTCGCCGCACGCTCGAATGCCCGCGGGAAAATGGCAAAGACCAAAAGGTCCACATCCTTCACGTTGTCCGTAGTGAGCGGCTCCGTATAGGCCTTGGCAAGGAGCGCCTTATCCATTACGGCAGGATCCCTGTCCGCGCCGTACACGCGGTACCCTCTCTGCACAAGAAGTCTGCCGAAGCTCGCGCCCATCAGACCGAGCCCGACGATTCCGACGGTCTGTATCATACGTTTTTCCTCACCGCTTTTACAATCTCATTCACTTCGGAAACCACCTCGCGGAATTGCTCGGGACGCAAAGATTGCGCACCGTCGCAAAGAGCGCGCGGGGGATCGTTGTGCACTTCTATCATCACGCCGTCCGCACCCGCCGCCGCACTCGCTTTGGCAAGCGGCTTTACAAGGCGCGCCACACCGCTGGCATGGCTGGGGTCCACGATAACGGGCAAATGCGTGAGCTCTTTTAAGACGGGCACCGCGCTGATATCAAGGGTGTTTCTGGTGTAGGTCTCGTAGGTGCGAATGCCGCGCTCGCAAAGGACCACGTCGTGGCACCCTTCGCTCATCAGGTATTCCGCGCTCATCAGCCATTCTTCCATCGTGGCGGCAATGCCGCGTTTTAAAACGACGGGCTTGCCCATCTTGCCTACCGCTTTCAAAAGCTCAAAGTTCTGCATATCGCGCGCACCGATCTGCACCACGTCCACGTCACGGAAAAGGTCCATGTGCATTTCGCTCATGATCTCGGTGACGATGGGGAGCCCCGTCTCCTCTTTGGCGCGGAGCAAAAGGCGAATGCCCTCGCCGCGCAAGCCTTGGAAGGCATAAGGGGAGGTTCTCGGTTTGAACGCGCCGCCGCGAAGCATTGTTGCGCCCGCTTCCTTTACCGCCTGCGCCACCTCGATGATCTGCTTTTCGCTCTCCACCGAGCACGGACCCGCGATATAAGCAAAGGTGCCGCCGCCGATCGTGGTGTCGCCCACCTCAACGACGGTATCTTCGGGGTGGAACTTACGGTTCGCCATCTTGAAAGGCTCTTGTATACGCTTGACGTCTTCCACGATGTCCAAGGAGCGCACGAGGTCTATATCCACGCGGCTCGTATCGCCCACGAGTCCCATCACAAGGCTGTTTTCACCCTCGCTGATGTCCGTCTTAAGCCCAAGCGACTTGATCCATTCCGTCAGATGCTTGTATTGTTCTTCGTCGCGGTTTTTCTTGATAACGATGATCATATTTATCTCCTTTGGGGGCAACCCCCGTTTCTTTTTCTATCCGGCACACGCCTGCAAAAATAAAAAGCAGCCGAATGACATCGACCGCTTTTTAGAACTCTCTTTCTACGCTAAAAACAGCCGATGTATTCAATCCGCGCGGTAATAATATGCGTAATAAAAGAAAGCAACCTTTTTCATATACAAAACTACGCCAAAAGCATCAATTTGTCGTACACAATGATGGTGACGAGGTCTACGATGTAGAACACAGGCGCCAAAACGAAATTCAAAATCGCGCCGAGAATGTGACCCGAAATCGCTCTCTTAACGATTCCGATGATTACGTTGGTAAAAGGAATGATTGCAAGGATTAAATTGATAATTCTGCCGAAACCGTATACGCCGCCGGAATTTTTGGATTTTGCCATAGTTTTATCTCCTTGTTTTTGATATTTTGATTATAACACGCCGCAAGCGGGCTGACAAGCATTTTTTGATTTGGCAGAGCCCCGCACGCGTCGAGGTTGCACGGCAACGCCGCGTTAATTCCGCATTCCGCATTAAAGCAAGGCGGGTAGTGCCGCGCAGAATTTCTAATTCCTACTTAAATGTGCTCCGAGCTCACCCGTTTGTGAAAGCGACGATTGTTTTTTCTTTTTTTGTCACCCTGCGCAACGCCGAAGGGTCGCCGATTATTGTTTTTTATTGAATATGCGGCGATTCCTCGGTACCTCGGAATGACAAAAGAGGATTAACTGCGCCGCGGACCGTCCACTATTCCCGATTATTTTAACTTGTCCACGCCAACGGGCACGTTCGATTCGCCTTAAACCAATCGGTCTCTTTGAGGATCTTATCGCTCGCCGCGCAAGTGACCGTAACGTTGCCCTCCGAACTTGTGACCGTGATATCTCCGTTTAGAGAGGCGTATCCGCTACTCTCCTCCGTGCTCACCGTAGTAACGTACACATAGACGGTATAAGGCGCAACGCGGTCGATAAAGTCCTGCGACGGGAATGTCCTTGCGGGATCGTCCGTATATTCCGTACTGCCCGCGCAGCAACAGACGCACACGATCTTGGGCTGTATCACTTCAAGAAGCGTAGTGGTGGTTGCGGTGTAAGAGCCATGGTGTCCCGCCTTAAAAAGCTCCACCTTGGGTAGGTCGTTATTCTCCACAAGAGAGGCCTCACCCTCTTTTTCAAGGTCGCCCGTGAAAAGGAAATTCTTGTCGCCGTGTGTGAAAAGCACGCAAACGGAATAGTTATTCTCATCCTTTCCGCTCTCATACTCCGAATAATACTTTTGATAGAGCACCGTCATCGTCATGCCCTCGCCAAGGGTGTAAGTGCGCTGTGCGCCGCTTTCGTTATTGTAGCATTGGAGCGCGGTGTAATGCTTGTATTTGGTGGGGTCCGCCGCCACTTCCGCGTCGCGCTCGGCTACGTATTCGTTATAGATGGCGCTTGTGGCTTTGGTCAGCGCAAAGTCTATGATGACCTCGCAATCATAATATGCAAAGATGCCGGGGGATGCTTTTGTGCCCACAAAGCCCGCGATGTGGTCTTGATGCGCGTGCGTGGCGATCACGTATTCCAGCTTGCCGTCCGTGCAGTATTTATCCACGTAGCTTGTGATCGCGCCCGCGCTACCCTTACGAGAACCTGCGTCGATCAAAATGTCTATATCGCCCGCTTTTATGTAAGTGCAATCTCCCGTGTACTTGTTGCCGAGCTCCAAAAAGTGAAAGGACATATCCTTGTCCCCATAGGTAGTTACCTTGGGGGTGTCGTCCGTATTCCCTTGCGGGGTCTCGGTGGTCTCCGTCTTGCCGCCGTCCGATAGGCTTGCCTCCTTGTCCGAGGAGAAAGAGGTTGTAATCTTCACGATCAAAGAATCCACCGCCGTATGTACTTTGTCCACCTTGAGATAGAGCACCGCGCCCACCGCGATGATCACAACGAGCACTATGATAAGAGCGGCGACCAAGCCTCTGTGCTTTTTCGCCGCTTTGACCGCTTTACGTACCGTACTTTTTTTGACGGGAGCTTTCTTTGCCATATTTTCTCCTATTTTTGATATCCGTGCGGATTTTTACTTTGGAAATTCCACAAACTCTCGCACATATCGTCTATGCCGAGTTTGGCTTCCCACCCGAGCTCCTTCTTTGCCTTGTCCGCGCTGGCGTAGCACGCCGCAATGTCGCCGCCGCGACGGGGCGCCATCTCCTTGGGCAGAGGTTTGCCGCACGCTTTTTCAAACGCCGCGATCACTTCGAGCACGCTGTAACCGACGCCCGTGCCGAGATTATAGATGAACACGCCCTTTTCCTCCAGCTTTTTGATGGCGGCAACGTGTCCCTTGGCAAGGTCCACCACGTGGATATAGTCCCTTATGCCCGTGCCGTCCTTGGTGGGATAATCGGTGCCGAACACGCGAATACAAGGGAGAATGCCCGTAGCCACTTTGGCGATGAAAGGCGCGAGGTTATTGGGGATACCCTTGGGGTCCTCGCCGATGAGTCCGCTCTCATGCGCGCCCACGGGGTTGAAATAGCGCAGGAGCACCACGCTCATCTCTTTATCCGCAAAGGCCGCATCGGACAGAATACGCTCGATAAAGAGCTTGGTAGCGCCGTAAGGATTGGTGGCGGAAAGGGGAAAATCCTCTTTCACAGGGAGACTTGCGGGATCGCCGTACACCGTCGCGGAAGAGGAAAAGATGATCTTCTTCACGCCGAATTCCTTCATCGTCTCCAAAAGGGACAACGTGCAATCGATATTGTTGCGATAATACATTACGGGCTTTTCCACACTCTCGCCCACTGCCTTGAGCCCCGCGAAATGAATGACCATATCGATGGGGTTTTCCTTAAAAATGACAGAGAGCGCCGCTTTGTCCGCGACGTCCGCCTTGTAGAACTTTACTTTTTTGCCCGCGATGATCTCCACGCGGCGAATGGCCTCTTCACTGCTGTTGGACAGATTGTCCGCAATGATGACGTCGTGTCCCGCCGCCAAAAGCTCCACCACTGTGTGACTGCCGATATATCCCGCGCCGCCCGTAACGAAAACTTTCATTTTTGTGCTCCTTTTCCCTATGGGAAATCTTGTTATTTTTAATTATACATTATTTTGCAAAAAAACCGCAACAGTATTCCGGAAAATGCGGACAAGCGAATAGAAGCTCCGTGCGATTTCCTGTCATTTGTCATCCCAAGGTACTCGAGGGATCTCAACCGATTGATAACAAGGTTGAGATGTTTCGGCAAGCTCAACATGACAGAATAGATAGTGAGTGCGCTTTCCAGCTATTCCGCATTATCAGTAGCGGAGATGGGCTGCGGAGGCTATAGGGAATGAGAGCTTGCGAACATTCACGAGGCGAACGAGCCTATGGACGCTACTCACCGCGACAATACGGAGTATTGGAGCGAAGCAAGGCACCCCGCTGTGTCTTGCAGTAGGAGCTTTCCCGAAAGCTTCGGCAAGAAAAGCGGAACGTGCCTTGCCACGTTCCGCATTATTCTTCTTCCTTGACTTTACGCGCACGCTACGCTATGATAATAGATATGTTCCGCACGCCGAAGTATACGGAACGCCCTCGGCGCGTATTCCGCCAAGGGAACCGAAACCACTTTGACAAACTAGCGTCAGGGGACAGAAAGGCAGGTAATATGGAAAAGAACAAAAAGGCAGAAATCATTCGCGCAATAAAGTACACGCTGTTCGCCGCCTCGGCGGGCATCATTCAGATCGGCTCCTTCACGCTACTCAACGAGTTTTCGGGCATGCCCTATTGGCCCTGCTATCTCATTTCGCTTGCATTGTCCGTGATATGGAACTTCACCTTCAACCGCAAGTTCACCTTCCAATCCGCAAACAACGTGCCCATCGCGATGCTGAAAGTGATCGGATACTATGTGGTTTTCACGCCGCTCTCCACCTTGTGGGGACACTTCCTTGTGGAAAAAGCCATGTGGAACGAATACTTGGTGGAAGTTTTGACCATGCTCATTAACTTTGTGACGGAATTCCTCTTCCAACGCTTCTTCGTTTTCGGCAAGTCCATCAATACCAATGAACGCGCGAAACGCCAAGCGGAAAAGGAAGCCGAGAAAGAAGCGGCAAAAGCCGAAAAACCGACCGACGCGGCGGCCGAGGCAAACGCGGCGGCCGAGGCAAACGCGACGGAGAAGGCGGACTTCTTGGCGGAAGAAAGAAAACGCGAGGAAGAATAACCTCGACCTCCGAGCCGCACTTCTCTCCCTATCATCGAAAGTCGCCGATATCCTCGGCGACTTTTTTCATCTCGGACCGTTCGTTTGTCCCCTCTTCGCCTCGCACGCGGGGGGAATAGAAAAAAGTTACCAACAATTATTTAAGAAATTTATTCCAAAAAGCCGAGGCGCGGTGTTATAATCAAGGTATGAAAAAGACTCGGGTGATACTTTCCATCTGCATATTGCTATGCGCGGCGCTCACGGCGACGCTTCTTTTCGCGTGCGGCGGGAGCTATACCATCACCCTTGAGGGCGACCTCTACCCGGGTTCTTCCCTCACCCCCGTCCTGTACGCATCGGACGGCACGCCTCTCTACGTAGACACGGGCTATACCGTAACCGTCACGGAGGGTACGGACGTGGCAAGCGTGCAGAACGCCTTCGTCACCATCGCCCAAACGGCGCGCATCGGTGACGCCTTCACCGTGCAAGTGAAAGGCGCGTCTGCCTCTGCTTCGGCACGTTTTATTGTGGCGGCGCCCCCCGTATCCAAAGTGACCGTCCTGTGCGCCGACCAAGCGGAAGCGGGCGACACGCTCCTTCTTTCCGCAAAAATATCTCCTTCTGTCTATGACGGCAGCGAGGCGACCTACGCCGTTAAGAGCGGCAACGCCACCCTGTCGGGCAATGCGCTGACCGTTTCTCCCCTTGCCGACCACGACGAAACGATACTCGTAACTGCGAGCTTCGATGGCGTGACAAGCGTGGAGAAACGCATTACCGTCACCACCTATCAACCGCATGAGATCACCTTGACCGCAGACGAATACGCTTGCCTTGCGGGGCGGTCGCTCACCGCGGTTTTTGCCGTTGATCCCTCGTACGCAAGCTACCCCCTGTCCGTGGAGATCGCCAAAGGCGCGGCTTACGCCGAGTACGATGCGGAGACGGGCACGCTGACCATGAAAGACGACGCCCAAAAAGGCTCGGAAGTGGTGCTACGCGCCACCTGCGGCTCCCTCTCGAGAGAGGCGACCTTCACCGTGGACAATCCGCCCGCGCGCGAGATCACCGTGCAAGCAAACGGCAAAAACGTCTCTCCGGGCGAAGCAAAAACTTTTGCATACGCACTCTCCCCCGCCGACGCGGACCGCACCAAAGTGCGCGTCTACTTGGAGACGGGCGAAGACTACGTGGAATGGGCTGACGGAAATACTTCTTTTACCGTGAAGGGGGATGCTCCGCAAGACGCGGAGATCACCTTCCTTTTGGTTGCGTCAGACAAAGTGCAAACTTACCTGACGTACACGGTGGAAAAAAGAAAGGCGGATAGCATCTATATTGAAACAAACAGCCCCACCTCTTACCTTGCAAGCGGCAGCACTGTGACCTTTGAACCGCCCGTCGTCTCCCCTGTGGACTGGAAGGGCGACGTGACCTACACCGTGCTGGAAGGGGCGGAACTCGTGGATGAAAAGGACGGCGTTTTCACAGTAAAGCAGGGCGCGGGCATCGGCACGGTACGCGTGCAAGCGATAACTTCGGACGGCGCAAAGAGCAACGAAGTGAGTTTCACCGTGCGCGGCAGATATTCCCGCAGAGTGTATTCCTCTTGGAATAACGTAAAACTCAGCCCGTCGGGAGAAAACGACAGCATATGGATGGTATTGCCCTCCACGCTAAATGCGGCAAACCTCACCATTCTTGTGCCCAAAGCGGTGACCGACCTCATCATCGAAGGCTTTTACGACGGAACGGAAGCCACCGCTTACAAAAACCTGTATTTTTATTTCCGCAATGCGGCGACGCGCACCGTCACCTTGAAAAACTTTGCGACGATGGCAACGTCGGGGCTTGGCGGCACGATCATGGACTTTGGCACTTCGGGCACGACCAACCTTGTGCTCGTGGGCAAAAACGCGATATATGCGGACTCCCCTTATTATCTCAACAACAGCGACGAATCCGTGAACGGCGTTTGGTACAATGATGCCTCCCCCTCCAATAACACCATCGCGTGGAGAAGCGGCAAATACGGCTATAACGGGACCAACGGCGGCACGGCTATCTGCGGATACGATCTGCTCTTCACGGGAGACGGCTCTCTCACCGCGGCGGCGGGCGACGGCGCGGACGGCACGAACGGCGGCAACGGCGCAAACGCTGTATATAATCCCGAAGTGCTTATCTATTTATCGGGCAACGGCGGCGCGGGCGGCAACGGCGGCGACGCGGGCGCGGCGATACGCGCCTATCAAGTGACCTTCTCTTCGGGCAACGTGAC
>Ga0310690_10009006_pt1 | contig 12575 bp, 4 predicted proteins | sample AusTroGonzalo_MG_2_FD_207661 | JGI IMG/M metagenome (GOLD analysis project Ga0310690, IMG submission 207661) | Bovine rumen microbial communities from tropical cattle in Woodstock, Queensland, Australia - Gonzalo_04 (v2) (version 2) | ecosystem: Host-associated > Mammals > Digestive system >...
ATGCTAAAATATCTGTTTGGTGACAGAGGACCACATCTACCGCTCAAATATATGTAGTTGTAGTAATGCTGAGCAGCCGCTTCATAGTCACCGCTGAGCAATAAGAGGTCGCCCATCACAATCGAGACGGGGAACAAACACATGCTGCTGTGACATACGAAGTGTGAATTCTCAGGGTCTTCATCGCCATAATTGTTATAGTTGGGCATACCTTGATACAAATCCTGATACTGTGGGTCGGAGAGTTTAATTTCCACCGGTTCTACCTTTTCCAGTTCGGGGATAAGAACCTCTCTCAGTTTCTGGATGGTTAGCTTCTGGTCGGATTTTGAGGCCAGGAAGCTGTTGATATCGTCGGTCGAAAGCATCGGTTCCGTATAGAAAGGAACCCTTTCCTCGCCGTAAGCGTAAAGCAACTGCATATAGACCCAAGCACGGATGGACTGCACCTGAGCATATTCTTTCATCATATACAGTGCGCCAGTGCCCTTTGTACGCTTCGTGTCGCACATGGCAATGTAGGCATTACAGCTATTGATGACGTGGTAATAGTCTCGGATTCTGAGATAGGAGCAAGCACCGTCCTTCCACCACTTTTCGGGATCGCCTGTCTCGCCGAAATTCACGATGGCAGCGATGCTATCGCTGACGAAATTTGTCTCGTCAACGAGGTCTCCACGGCATTCATTCAGAATGACGTAACGCTCGGCAATGTTCTGCAGGGATTTGAGGATGCCCCAATAGGTGTATAGTGAGTCCTCGGCTACAGTATATGCGTGACGTTCACTGTTGGGAGAGAGCATGTCCTGACAGGAAGTGGAGAACATGCCCAACATCATGCTCAGCAACAACATGCTTATGATTGATTTCCTTTTCATTGTATTCATTCCTTAATTATGAATTATGAACTATATTAGAGATTAATCGTAACACCGAAGTTAAAGCTGCGGCCACTGGGGATGAGCCCAGTATCCACGCCCTGATAGAGACTGCTGTTACGGCAACTCATCTCAGGATCGGTGCCCAAGTACTTAGTGATTGTAAAGATGTTGTTGGCCTCGCCCCAGAATTTCAGTCCAAGCAGCCAGCTGTTGCTGTATGGAACCTTATAAGTGAGTCGGACATTCTTCAGTTTGAGATAACTGCCGTCTTCAATCCAGCGGTCGCTCATACGTTCGTTGTTACGCCAATCATCGCTGTTCGTGTAACAAGCCTTTGGCATGTCTGTATTCTGACCCTCGTAAGTCCAACGACGCAGGGCGGCAGTGGTCTGATTGTATGTTGTGTTAAGGCCCTCAATCTCGCTGCGCTGGTAATTGTAGATATCGTTACCGAGGCTGTACTTGAAGTTAACATCGAGACGCAAGTTCTTCCATGACAGACTGCTGTAAATATTGCCATAGATGTCGGGGTTGGGATTGCCGATGACCATCTTGTCATTTTCGTCGATGATACCATCATTGTTTCTATCAACGAAGCGGACATCGCCAGCCTTGAAGTCATAGTACTTCTTGTCCTCATCCTTCAGACCGGTGGGGTATTTGAGATATCCCAGCTTACCCGCCTTGCTGGCTTCTTCATCACTGGAGAAGACACCATCGGTCTGCCAGCCCCAGAAACTGCCCAATGGATGACCGACAGCCGTGAGGACGTTTTCCTGGCCATAGACATTGTCGGTACGTCCATGAATGACATCATAGTCTCCGTTTTCGTTCTTTTGATTGATGTAGTAGTTGGTATTGTCGGGAAGCTCGGTAATCTTATTGTTGTAATGTCCAACGGAAGCACCCAGCTCCCACTTCCAGTTCTTGTGATTTATCAGAGCTGCGTTTGCCCGGAATTCAAAGCCCTTGTTCGTGAGAGCACCTTCGTTGGTCCAATACCTGCTCATGCCTGACATGTAGGGGAGTTCACTGATAGTAAGAAGATTGCTGGTCTTGTTCCAGAAGAGATCGAAACCTGCAGAAAGACGATTGTTCAGGAACACGCCTTGAAGGGCTACATTCCACTTGGTCGTGGTCTCCCATTGAATGGCACTGTTCTCGATATTGTTGAGATAGAGACCCACGGTATTGTTGGTGACCTTCATACTCTCCCAGTACGTGCGGGATGCATAGTAGTCAAGGTCATCATTACCACTCTGGTCAAATCCAGCGGTCAGCTTGAGATAGTTAATAGCACCGCGTGTCTGGGGGAACCACTTCTCGTTGGTGATAAGCCATCCGAGCTGTACAGAGGGGAAGATACCCCAGCTGACACCAGCCAGTTTGATACCGGCATCAGTGTTTGTGCCAAAGCGGCTGCTGGACTGCATACTCACCGTTGCCTCGGCAAAGTAGCGGTTGGCATAGTTGTAGTTGGCATCAAGATAGTATGCCATGTCAATCCAGTTGTCGTTGGTTCCTCCATAGTTGAGGTAAGCCATGTTCTTGTTCATAACGGGCAGCTTATCGTTCTCGTTGTTGTAGCCGCGCATGAAGTTGTAACTATAGGAGTAGTTGTTGTAGCGCCAGCCGCCAAATACATTGACGGTGTGGGCACCGAAGATATCGCGCCAGTCGAGCCGCAAGTCATTCTGCAAGGTTGTTTCCTTGGAGAAGAGAGTTTTCTGGACGGCATCAATATAACCCAAATCCTGCAGGAAATATTCCGTTGTACCATTGACAGGCAAGAAATACTTTTCGCTGTTACGCGTCATCAAGAAGTTGAATCGGTTGCTGATGCTGAATGTCCTTGTCACTTGGTATTTGGGGCATACATTCAGGTCAATCTGCGTGCTCTGGGCAAAGTTCTTACTCTCACCGGGGGAGTTTTCAAGAACCCAATAGGGGTTGCGAAGGGCTTCGTTGATACCGTTACCTATCATGAGCGGGAACTGGAAAGGATTGTTAACGTAGCTGCCACCGTTGCTGGCATATTTGCCTGCATAGTCTGCAGAGAGGTGCAGATAGTCGCTGGCTGGCTTGTAAATCCCGTTCGCCCTGTCCGTTGCGCTAGCAACATCATTATAATAATATGAATAAGGGCTGATGAAAGGAGCCTGGATGAGACCAAGCACGTTGGTAGAACCGATGTTCTGCATACTGTAGTCTTCGCTCCATCCATTGTCCAGAATGTTATAGCTTACCTGATTGTAGGCAATATCCAATTCCGTACGTACCTTCGAAAATACCTGAATGTCGGTATTGAAGCGGAGGTTCAGGCGACTGAAGTCAGTGTTCTTGCCTGTTGATTTGGCAGAGGTATAGCCCAGAGAAAGGGCATACATACCGATATCGTCACCACCCTCGACATTGATCTTGTAGTTCTGAGTCATTGCCGTGCGATACATATCTGTCTGCCAATCCGTATTGTTGTTGAAGACATTGCGGTAATAGTTGGAAGGACTCTTATCCAGGAACGGGAAATGGCTGAGAGTGCTTGCGGACATGTTCTTGACCGTGCTGACCATATCACTGAGATAACGGCTGTACTGGTCGCCACTAAGCATCGAAAGCTTTGTGGGGGCAAGTTCCACTCCGCCATAAATGCGCACGCCAATCTTCGTTGCCATGCTCTTGCCGCGCTTGGTCTTGATAACAATGACGCCATTGCCTCCCTTGGCACCATAGAGGGCTGTACCATTCTTGATAACCTGCACGCTCTCTATGTTCTCAGGGTCAATACCGGCAAGAAGGTTGTTATAGAAGCCCTCGTGCATGGTCTCGCGGTCATACTGGGGGTCTATCATGTTACCGTCCAGAATAATCAGAGGCTGCGCATTGGCATTGATGGAGTTCACGCCACGGATGGACATATATGACCCGATGCCGGGAATACCATTGCGCAATATGGTGTGAACATCACCTGCCAACAAACGCTCAATGTCCTGGTCAACGGAGACACTGCTGCTCTCGTCAACATAGACAGTCTTCTGAGAAACAATGGAAGTCCCGTCCGTAAAAGAGCTATTGAAGGCAGTGGAAATCAAGTTGGCATCGGCCACTCCCTCTTTAACCGCCACCTGCAGAGGATTGTATCCCTCGGCATAGATATAAACCGCATCAGAGAAAACAGGAATTGACAACTTATAGGTGCCGTCCTCTTCGGTGAGGGTTGAGTATTTCTCCAACCCGAGCGCCTGAATGCGGACACCGCCCATCGGCTCGCCTGTGGCATCATCAACGACAAGGCCTCTGACCTCCTTCATCTCGTACGTCTTCTCTTTCTTTTCCTTGGCAGCCTTCTTGACAACGGTCGCCTCTTCCTCGTCGAACTCATCCTGCGCATAGACATTTGTCACACAGAGACAGGAAAGAGCCATGAAGCATAGACTTATACCTAAAGTACTATGCAAGAATGTGTTGTTGAATATCTTTTTCATAATTCTACTATCTTATTACTGTGAGACAAGCTAATCCTTTCTCTTGAGAATGATTTTGTCTATCACAAGGTCAAACACATAGCCCTCTTGAGCTTTCTTCTTAGTGGTGGTGTTTTCCAAGATCAGCGTCGGATAAGAGTAGCGCATATTCTTATATGAGAATGGGAACTCAAAGTTCTCCTTGACAGTGATTGTATCAACCGTCAATCCATTATACGTCACATCCTTGGAAGTCAGAGCTTCCTTACGCTTCTCCTTTGTTCCCTGAGCATAAGAAATGTATGCCTTGAACTGATATTTGCCGTAACTTGCTATGCGAGCAATAGCATCAGGGTCTATGCCGTTCCTTTTACGCTCAACCTGCACGTCCGTCTCGTCCTCGGGATTTACAGTTATAGTTTCCTCTATCTTATAATAGTTGTCACTGATTTTGCCATCAATAGCAATATCCAGATACCAATAGGGAACAAACACAATCTGAATATCGTATTTGCCGCTCATGACCTGAGCATCGGGAACGTATGCTGTGGGGCTGTTGCCAAAGAGCTTAATCTCTACGAACGGACCTTTTTCTGCAGACTGACGTTGCAGATAATAGAAGTTATTGTTGCTGACATGGCCATAGAGGTCGGTGACGTCTTTGTAGGTAAGATTCGAGAATGAGTATCTCTTGGAGTTAACACCCCAGGCTGTACCCGTATTTGAACTTTGCTTACCTACATTATAGAAGTTGTAGGGTGATTCTATTTCCACCTCCACATCGGGCGTGTAGAACTGCGATGGGAAGCCCCAAGAATCAACCTCGTATGCCAGACCGTTACTCATTTCTATCGGATCCACGTTGAAGAGGCTGGAAGGTTTCCAGTCGCCGATAGAACGGAGTGTGTCGTTGAAGGTATTGAGCAAGTATTTCTTCTTGTCACTTATGTCATCCAGCAACTCCTTTTCCTTCTGGAACTTCTCAAGTGTCCAAAGCGGCTCTTCACGTTTCTTGGGCTGTTTGTGAACATTGAAAACAAGTGGAGTAATAAGATCCATCTCAATAGACATCTTCTTCAGTGAGTCAGCATCTATCTTTACGGATATAGGAGTACCATCAATGCCATCGCTCTCAACTTTGTTCTCGTAAGCGGAAGCATACTTGTGGGAAGCCTCCAGCTTTGCGTATGCTTCATTCCACGCCTTATCAGTAGGAACGAGCATTACGAATGCCGAGTCCTCGCTGTTGATGGGAGCACCAAATCCCTCTTTTGCCATCTGCCATTGCTGTTCTTCAGCGTAGCTCCTATAAGCGAACAGCATGTTGGACGTGAAATAGACGCTATCCACATAAGTTGGGTTACCGTTGTCGTCCGGCAAACCTTCGATACTGGAACTTGCGGAGAAATAAATGGTATCCCTATCAACAACGTACTGACTGATTTTAGCCTCAGGCTTTCCGAACTTGAGATGCTCGTAAAGGTTGTAACGGAACGGAGCTACCCCCTTGAGCACATGCATTACGCCATTGGCTGTAGGGATGTTGTACTCGCCAAGGGGAATTCCCTCTAACGTATGGTTGCTCTTGTCGAAGCTGTGGTTCTTGCCATTAATCATCTTTACCGTGTCAACTCCCGGGTCGGAGATGTTGTGACGGAAAAGGGCAATGTGGTTTCCCAAGAACTGATGCTGGACATTGTAGCCGGCCGTCATATCCTCACTTGCGAGCATCTGCATCCACTTCTGATACTCCTCTTCAGAGAGTGCACTGTTATCTGGAACCCAAAGCGTGTTTACCTGTCCGCCGTTGAGGATGTCCTCATAGCTGTAGGAGGCAACCTGGTGGGTATTATCCTTGTAGTACTTAGCATGGCGGACGATGTCTGCAAAGCGGCTGTACTCGGGATTATCCTTAATCATATCCCATAATGTGGACGTCGTTTCTGTGACGGATCCATCCCCGTCATAATGGTCGTCCCATGTGTCGGTACAACCTGGGAAAGCCGTCAAGACAGCTCCAAATACGATTGCACCGATGTATCTGTTTATTCTGTTATTAGCCATATTGTTTATGTCTTAGATAACTGATTTCTGTTTAAATATCTCTCTTACCGTTCGTATTTAGACTTGTTCCAAACGGGATTCTGATCAAGGGCGCCTCTGCTGGCCTTCACCTCCATCTCATAGATTGGACTATAGAGGCCATAGCGGTTCTTGAAGCGATTCTTTAAAGTAGTGGCAAGGCTAGCATTGCCTCCCGTTCCCAGGTACATATCAACCATCGTCACCATGCCAGTGTAACCGTCTTCTACATCGGGCACCATAGACGTATAGCCATACTTGTCGCCATACCTTGTCTTAAACTCCTCGTCTGTCTCTCTGGGGTCCTCTTTATCACCATTCTTGCCGTTTTTCTTTGCACCAGAACTATAACGCTCTGCGAAACGAACCAGGTCAAACCACCGTTTGCCCTCAGCGAGAAGTTCTATCTGTCGTTCATTCATAACAGCCTTGACAGCTTTGTTGACCTTCACGTCTGTCTTGTTCTCTCTGTTACCGACATAAACGTCAGTGCTTATTGTAGGCTTGTCGCTACCGTCTGTGTAGTTACAATATGAGCGGCAACGGATGGCATTGCATATTGCCATTGCCTTCTTATAGTAGGAATTGGATTCGCTAGTACCAGCAAGACAAGCGTAAGCCTCGGCCTCAATAAGCATCACATCGGTCATGCGATAGACAATCCAGTTGTTGTACTTGTCACTCATATATTTCACTGAGTTAATTTTACCGCCAGACCCACCTGTCATATCCAAGAAGCCGGAAAGGGGCAGGTGATACTTCAAACAATAGTAGGAACCAGTGCCTGAGCCTGAGCTGCTATTATTCGTACCGGTATATATCTGAGACTGGCAGCTAACCCAGAGACGAGAATCCCACCGGCCGTCCCCTTCAAGCTTGGTGCTGTAGAGTTCGTCGAAAGCACTCTCATTAACAAGCAGGTGCGTTCCCGTACTATAGCCGAATAGACTATTGACAATGGAATTTTCCAGTCCATCATTCTTGCTATACTGAATCTCGAAGATGCTCTCAAGACCATTCTTCATACGGAAGGTGAGTGTCTGAGCCTCCAACATTGGAATGACAGAGTTCTCGGCTCCAAGGAAATCATTCTTTATCATGTCACAATACTTGACTTCATTGTTCTTCAGAGTAGAAAGTCCCCAATCGTAGACCTCATCTTTGACAAGAAGGGTGGAAATACTAAAGTTCTTTTTTTCCTCCTCGTTCTGCTTAGCTAAGAACATGAGGCTGGAATCTGCCTTTTGAACTGCCATTCTGTAGTCGTTATCCACATCGTGGCTCACTTCCTCGCCATTAATCAGGTCGATACCCTTCTTTCCATGACGACCTTCGTGGAGCGAAGCACGCCAGAGGTACATATCGGCCAGCATGGCATAGATGGCACTCTTGGTAATCATGCCTTTGGAATCGCGCTTATCAGCGAAGCGATTGCGTGCATCATTCTTCACGCGCTCACAGTCATTGATAATGGAGTCAAGGATAACCAACTGGTTCATGAGGGGGAAGTTCTCGACCTCAGAATCCTTGTTGATGACCTTGGTTGTGTAGGGTACGTCCTTGAAGGCACGAATCAGATAGAAGTAATTCAAGGCGCGAAGGGCTGTCATCTCTGCCCTCATCTGAATCCATTCGCCACGTGTGAACTGCTTGTCACGTTCGAGGACTTCCTCGCCGTGCTGCAGCACCTTGTTACAATAATTGATAGTAGTATAGACACCGCCCCAGTCGAAGACATTCATGCTGGAGTCGGGCATACCGTTCATGATGTCAACGTACCGGTTGTGTGTCTCTGTAGCATCGGCATCACCGCGGAAGGCACCATTTTCCTTATAGCTGTCTGCGCGAAGGTCGCCCCACAACACAAGCTTTGAAACGGTACTTGCCATCTGGCGATAAGCTCCATTGCGCACACCTTCCAAGTCGTTCTTGTCTTCCCAGAAGTTCTCTTCTACGACACGGTCCTGCGGATAAATGGTCAGCCACTCCGTACAGGATGACATGCTGAAGGCCAGAAGACCCGTGAGGCAGATTGTCTGATATATATTCTTATAAATTTTCATAGTCGTCACAATTTTAGAATCCAAGAGTTAAACTGCATGTGAAGGACTTTGTGCGGGGCGTACGGTTGTTGTCGTTAGCCACGGCAAATCCCTGTGGAGATACATCGGGGTCAACGCCCGTATATTTGGTCCAGCACCAGAGGTTGTCCAAGGATGCAAAGATCTTCAACTGATTGATGCCATACTTTTTGAGTTTCTTGGCATCAAAGTCGTAGCTCAGCTGGATGTACTGCAGGCGGAGATAGTCACCGTCCTCGACAAAGCGGTCACTGGGCAGCGAGTTGAAGCTCTGGAAGCCCTTGACACTGCTCAATGCACGCGGGATGACGGTCTCGTCGCCATTCTTGCGCCAGCGCCATGTTGTAGCATAGCTCTGATTCTTGTTGTTCCTCATACTCTCCAGATTCATTCGGGCAGTATTTACAATCTGGTTGCCGATACGGAAATTGAAGCCGGCATTGAGAGAGAACCTGCCGAAATAGAGATTGATGCCGAAGCCACCGTTACACTTGGGGTTGGAATTGCCAAGATATACCATGTCATAACGGTCAATCTGTCCGTCATGGTTGATATCCTCATAGATGGCATCACCGCCCTGGAACTGGTAGCGGTTGTTCTCGTTGTAACAATAGTACATGGGCAGCGGCGTACCTTTGGCATCGGTCAGCATGCGTCCGTCGGCATCGTATGCGATAGGACAAAGGGGAGTTGCACCCGGGCTGAGGTACTGCAACTGGGTTCCCTGACGGCGTGCGTCGGCTGCGGCTGTATTGATGGGATTGCCCTTGGAATCATAACCTGTTCCGGTGAGGTCGTCTTTTGAAACACGGTTGCCGTCTGCATCCACTTCTGCATAGCCATAAGAAGCGATAGAAGCGGTGGTGACACCATTGTGTTCGTAATCGTACTTATAGACGCCAAGATAGCGGAGACCATAAATAGAACCCAAGGCATTGCCAATCTGTACACGCTGATTGTATTCCAGGTTCTTGGGCTGATATGTCTCGGAGCCGTTCAGGCTCTCCAGAATAAGAGGATTCATCTCCTCGACCTCGTTAAAGTTCTGCGCCACGTTGCCACGCAGCTTCAGCGCGAACTTACCAATCTTACAAATCTTGGAAGTAGAGAAATTGAGCTCCCAACCCTTGTTGCGGAGAACACCTGCATTCACCTTGGCCAGATTGGAGAAGCCGTTGGCACTGGGGATACGGAGGTTGTCCATCAACAAGTCTGTAATCTTATGGTCATAGATTTCACCTTCGAAGGTAATCAGGTCCTTGAAGAACCCGACATTGAAACCGAGATTCAGCTTGCGTGTCTTCTCCCAGCGCAATTCACTCAGCGACAGGTTTTCCGGTCTGATGACCTGGTGACCATTGTAATAGCCGCTGGTAGCATACTTGTTGAACTGGTTATTACCCGCACCACCATTACCGGTGATACCCCATGAACCACGGACAGCCAGCATACTGAGCCATTTGCTGCTCCACTTCATAAAGCCCTCATCGATGATGTTCCAACGGGCACCGACGGAGGGGAAGAAACCATATTTGTGGTTGCGTGAGAAGGCTGTGCTGCCATCCCAACGGACTGAACCGTCAATAGAATACTTGCTCCTGAAGGAGTAGTGAACCTGACCATAGAAACTCTGGCTTCTCCATTCATAGTTGTTGGAGTCTGCACTACGGAGCAAGGCCACGACAGTGGGGTCTGTGATGCCATTGGGCACATTCCACAAGCCAAGCAGCTGAGAGCTACTGTTTCCGATTGCCATTTCAAAACGAGCCAGGGCACTCACGCTATGGTCGCGGTTCTTGAATGCGGAATAGTATCGCAGATCATGACGTGTGGTAAACTCGAGGGACTTGCTTTCGTCGTTGCTGACGTAGTTGCGCTCGTTCTCGGCAAGAGCGGCCTTGTTGTCGCCACCCCAGACCCATTCCATGGGTCGGAGTTCGCTGGGGCAGTACTGGTCGTTACTGGTGTTGTAGATATTGAGCTGCACGTCGCCCACATAGTTGAGGCGGTGCTGTTCGTCCGTCTTGCCCAGCAACTTGTACTCGACATTGAATTGCGGAGTCAGGTTGTACTGCTTCTGCTTCCACCATGCCTTCATGGCACGTGCCACGGGGTTACCGTTCACGAACATGTCGCTGAACTCATATGATGTCATCCTGCCGTCATTCGGAAGCTCCTGGGTGCTCTTAGCATAATAGACAGCAGCCAGTGGCAGCATGTTGAAATAGTTGTCCGTAGCAACATAATTACCGTCTTCATCCCTTCTGTACTCATAAACACTCATGTTGGGCATGGCATTGTATGCACGAGCGAGGATGTCGTTACCGTAGTTCTTATTATTGGTGGTAAAGGCCAGGTTGATGTTGCTCTGGAATCGGATGCGGTCGCTGACCCAGTAGTCCAAGGCTGTAGAGCTTGTGAAGCGGTCGAGTTTCTGGCCGATGATGGATCCGGTGCTCTTGTCGTAGTTGGCACTGACGCGGAACGTAGCTTTTTCGCCACCACCCGAGAGGTTGATAGTGAACTTATGTTCCTGACCGAACTGCTGAACCTCCTTCACCCAATCGGTGTTCTTGTTGTAATGATTATATATATAAGGTAAGCCTTCCCTATAATCCAGTTCATACAATGAGACGTCCTCGTGATGGGGATTGTAATAGGCTTCCTTGAGCATCATGGTGTAACCGTCGCCGTTAAGCATTTCGTAGCCTTCGGGCTGCCAGGTACCCTTGAACTTGTAGGTGAAGTTGACACGTGTCTTACCACGATGACCGCGGCGCGTCTTGATTTCAATAACACCGTTTGTGCCGTTAGCACCCCACTTGGCGGTACTTGCAGCATCCTTCAGGACCGTAATGCTCTCGATGTCCTCGGGGTTAACCTGAAGCAGGGTTGAGAACTGCTCCTCATTATCCATGTTAGCGAAGTCGTATCTGTCCTTTTCATCCTCAGGGATTTGGAAGATATGGTCGTTGAGGACAATCAGAGGCTGTGCATTACCATTGATGGTGGAAGTACCACGCAGACGCATGGTTGTGCCGGAACCGAGGTTACCAGAGTTGGGCACGATGTCAAGACCGGCAATCTGACCCTGCAGGGCCTGGTCAACGGACTCGAATGCAAGACCTTCCAGTTCGTCCATCTTGAAGTTCTGGACGGCTCCGGCATATTCACGAGCAGGAATCTCAAGGCCGGTGGTGGGTGCGTTCTTCTTACCGACCACTGTGATCTCGGTCATCGTCTTGGTGTTGTCCTGCAGTGTCACTTTGAAGACACTTTTGCCACTTCCTATCTTCTGACTGAACTTCTTGTAGCCGATATAGGAAATCTCCAACGTATTGTTCGGGTCCTTGATGTTCATGGTAAAGTTACCATTCATATCGGTGATGGCCTGACTGACAATACGGTTGTTCTTATCTTTCTCTACGACGTTGGCACCGATGATGACGTCAATATCATCAGAAACGGTACCGGAGATACGCCGTTGCTGTGCGCTTGCGGGCAGTGCCATAAGTGCAACTACCCAAAGCAGTAAAAGCTTAGTTATTTTATTCATAGTCGGTTGATTTTATCGGATAGCGTATCTCTTTAAGTACTTCTTTGCTTTCAAGGTTGTCTCCCAGGTCTTGTCATGTCTGCCACCAACAACCTCCGTATGGTTCAAGTAACCAGGGATGGAGTGTATGACGGCAGCACTGGATGAACTGATGGTAATACCCTTCATGCTGGCATTGATAGGCGATGAGCTGCAGGAAAGATCGCGTGCCAGGATGTTCCTGAGGTCATTGCCAGCATTGTCTGTAGTGATAGTTGTGAAGGCACCTGTCATGCTGTTCCCATTGTTCTTCCAGGTAACATCATCACAAACCTTGAGGTCAGTTCCTGCACCGTTAGCAACACGAGCAACGTGAATCTTGCAGAAGAGTTCAAGCTCCTTGTCATAGCTGGACGTCACCATCTCATTGGCTGCGAGCACAGTCTTGTCGGCAAATACAGAATTGTCGGCGAAGTGATAGCGAACAAAGTTGGTCAGATAGGTAATCTTAGCCTGAATTCTTATACTATCCTCG
>Ga0310690_10009007_pt1 | contig 12574 bp, 23 predicted proteins | sample AusTroGonzalo_MG_2_FD_207661 | JGI IMG/M metagenome (GOLD analysis project Ga0310690, IMG submission 207661) | Bovine rumen microbial communities from tropical cattle in Woodstock, Queensland, Australia - Gonzalo_04 (v2) (version 2) | ecosystem: Host-associated > Mammals > Digestive system >...
CTATCTCAGTATTACTATTTTGATTTTCAATTACTAAATGTGTCATGTGTTCGCCATTATTTTATCAAACATCGTGAAAGATTTATTATTTGGAATACTAACTATTTCCAAAGAAGTTATACTTGCAGAATGGTCTACAACAACCTAAGCAGGAGTAAGAACAGTAGGACTATTAAGACTTATCTATGTAGGAGTACCTAATTCATACTTAGTCAACTTAGCACCTGTAGGAACAGCAATGTTGATACTCGTACCACTAGCATCTACTTGTTCAATATCTGAACACATTGTCAAATCTATATCCGCGGTAAGACCAGAACAATTCTAGCATGACAATACTTTAAGTTTAGTCATATTAGAGAAGTTCATCTAGTTCACAGAATCACTGTTTATTGTTACATTACTAGTTATCAACGTACAACCATCCATTATAATACCTTCACAATTCATAAGGTACTTGAACAGATAATCATTGTTGTATGTAGTAAAGTTAGGCAACTCTGATGTATATGAAGTAAAGTCTATACTATGTCTAAGAGCCATTAAATCTACTTTATACATATTATTTCTCCCTAATGGAGCACCAAATTGTGCTTCCCATGCAGCATTAATCGGGTTGAACATGCTGACTTTGGCAGAAGAAACTATAATGTCGTTGTCGTACTGCACAACAAGCATTGTTGAAGTAGTAAGCTACTTACCGGATGTAAATGTAGAAACAGCAGTAAGTTCATACAACTATGGTGTTTCTGGCATTATTGTATCCGCTGTAACCTTTATACCATCTGTAGTAGTACTCTTAGCAAGTTTGATGTATGGATCCTGGAATGTAGTTAATACCGAACTATCGCCACCTGTTGTATATGTCACAGACGCATTATCAGACAGTCTTGTAAGTGTATATGATGTACTACGAATCTGTCCAGAATACGTTTGATTAGAATCTACAAATAGACTAGCGGAAGCATTTGTAGCAGGGAATGCTATAAATCCTGGAGCTGTTCTCAAAGATACATTGCTTTCTGGAGTATTGTTTATAAACATATCCGTTGGATAAGATGCTGCTATAACATGTATAGTTGTACTATATGGTACACCTGATATAGCTGTATATACCTTAGCATCATAATCATGTCCAACTGTAGATTGTATAGACTAAATATATGCTAGACCGTCGATACTTTCAGATGCTTGAATAATACTCAATCCATTATATCTACCAGAACTATCATTACTTCCTACAGGACCAATAGACCATTGATAATCTGTAGCATCGTCTTCAGCAAGAGAGAATCTCGTAGCATTAAGAGATGCACTATTGCCTTCGATGAGAGTTATGTTACCATGTTCATCTACACTAACATTACCTCCAATATTGATCTGTATGTACTGACGCTTATGGTCAACTACAAGACCCGATGAGTTCTTAGTAAATACAGTATCTCCAAACCAGCTCTTGATCATGTTAAGTTGTTCAGCACTAAGTTCCTCACCAGTATCCTTTAATACTAGGTAACCCTTAAGACTTGTTTGATTACCAAGTTGTGCGATAAGTGCAAGTTCATCGTAAGTAAGGAGATTAGTAGCGCCTACTGTAGTATCAGACCAGTTGATCTTATCCATTATAAGATTATACTGACTTAAATCAGCACTAGCTGCTACAAGGCTTGCTAACCAGTCCTTTACAAACATAATAGATTCTACTGTAGAACCTGTAGTACCCAAGAACTGTAAATTATGTACAGTAGTAGGAACGGTTCCTATTTTTATATTATTTGGTCTGTTATAGCCGTATACCTACTCAAACTCAGCATGAACATCATCCTGTGTGTTGGTATGCCAGAATGAAATAGATTCCCATGTAGAATTGTTGAAATACAGCGTGTATACTGTATCGGGTAACTCTATGTTAGTGAAGTTATTACCAGACTGAGAACTATAGAATGTAGTCAAACCAGATCCCATAGCTTGTACTTCCTGTAATTCACTTATATTGTTGTTATAGATGAATGCATTCATATCAGTTTGGTTAAGCTGACCTCTGATGTTCAAGAATTGCAGATTCTAGAATACATTTGCATTACCTTGTATCTGACAACCCAGAGAAGCCAACGTACCAGTATATCCAACACCATTTGGTTCTACTGGGATACCTACATTAAGTCTCTTTAACGGAGATCCCAATACTTCTGAATATATACCGTTTAACTCAACACCATCAAAACCATGTGCTATCTCACTAAGATCAATCTCCTCCATGAAGTTTGCTCCATAGAATTTTAATGGGTTTTTGGTTTGTGAGCCAATCGCCATGTTGAATTCAAGAGGAGAATTCTTATTGACCAATCTAGTTGCTTGCAAAACACCATCTTTGTCTACAGACATGTACGTCTGTTTATTAGGAGTTATTCTTACATACTGATTAGACCCTTCTGTGACATTTGCACGTACATAAATATAGTGATCCTTATAATCTCCGCAGAACCATTTTGCGTCATAATAGTCCATTGAGTTGCTCAACCACCAGTGCCTGTGTGTCATTCGTGAACCCTACAACCAACTGAGCCATGTTGGGTCGCCGCCTCCAGATTCTACATATTTAAAGAACCCGCTCTCGTTGTACATTATTTCACACCATTTCGCAGCATATTCGTTGTCGAACATATTGGAAATGTTATCATATGTAAGTCCTGCTACGTAAAGAGCGTCTGCTACTTTTGGAACAACTCCATTGATCCATTCATCCCAGGCTTCAAGTGCATCGAATAGCCAGTTAGATGTCACAACATTGCCATTACTATCTGCACTTCTACCAGAAATTGCGTAAGTGGTTACAGATCCTGGAAGTTTAGTATTACGATCAACTGGGGGATTAAATGCGATACCACCATCGTTTTTATTACCCAAGGCAATATCCATATCCCACGGCTCATAATGCCAGTGTTGACCATCGTATGTCTTAATCTGAGCATTACGTTCAAGAGAGTCGACAAGTCCGAATCTTAATACAAATATATAATAAGCGGCCATCTTATACAAATCAAGATGCTGTGCCGCCTCTGCTTCGAACTTGGCTTGGTTATTTCTAGTACTTACAACCCACTCATGGAAATCTATAAACGGCTAAACTTTACGTAAGTATTTAGAATTTGCATTGAACTTATTTATACCATTTTTAGCGTCATCTTCGACTAAGTCATCTCCATCTGGATAAATCATTTCAAACGCCTACTCCCAGTTATACATGTTTACAGTCTGCCCATTATTGTCTACCGATACAACATCGGTAAATCCCTGATGGGTCATATATGAAGTAAACGGTATATTAGAGCCTACCACTTCTATGCGAAGTACGTCTTTATTATCCCAAACAAGGTTGGCATCTGTATCATCATCTTTATGTGTATTAGTTAAACAGAACGGATCGGAAGGTATTGCATATATACTACGTTCTCCATAACAGAAATCAGACTTCTTGTCGTCCATCCATACATATTGCCCTAAGAATGTACGCGTCCTGTTTCCATCCTCATCGTAGTAGAATACTGCGCAGGGGAATGAATCCGGTGCTACTCGTATGTCATAAGGAAATTCTGCTGCTGTAACGTTGTTCCAAAGCGTGTTTGCTTTCGACGGAACGTTACTATAACCTTCTACCCAAGTACTATCTTCACCTATTGTTGTATCATTGTGATGAACTACTTGGCTTGTAGAGAACAACTGCGGTTCTGTTCTCAGCTTAAACTCGCCGTCAATCTGAGCATCAAACCATGTCTTCTGTATAAGTCTCTCAAGTCCTCCGTTATGTACACCAGATGAGTCTGCGTAATTGGCTTGCAATACAAACTTATTTGCAGGTATGGAAGGCTTTCCACTATCGGTAGCCTGCTTCATCACATACCTATTCTTGTTGAGAAGAAGGTCGGATTGAGACGTTGTTTCGTATAAAGGAACGGCTCCTTCTTTGGATTTGTTCAGCCAAAACTTCATTGAGGTTATAGGATAGTTCAATGTAGACTGACCATGCTTCCTAATCTATACGTTATTTATCTTGAAGTTTTTACTTGTGTCAGAAGGACAGAATCTTTCTATAGTTACGTTTGTTGCAGATGTATCTTTATCTGATTGTCCACTAAGTATTCTAGACAGGTTTCCAGATATAAGTATAGTATCAAGCTTATTCTTACATAAGTCAAAGCTTATGTGGCTAGATCCATCAAGTATATTATTTCTGTCTGCAATCTAGGCTTTATCGTCACTATCATACAGATAGTTGTTATAAGCATCAGTATAACTAATAGAATAGTTATATACTCTTATATTATATACTCTAACACCCGATCTAGTTCCACCTATCTTAATAGTACCTTCTGTATTGAAAGATTTACCAGATGCTGACGCAGCTCTTTCTAATATACCGTTGTTGATGATATAAGCAAGACCCGACTCTACTGTATTGAGAGATTGATCTTCAGGTATACTATTTATAATAAATGCAAGCTTAAGTCTCTCATTTGATTTATAATTCGTATGAACTACCTCGTTATTACTGTTATCATATAATGTAGCAGTATCTGGCGTTATCTCTATACGTGCCCCGTATTGATTACCTATTACAATAAGCTTATCAGTTTCATCTGTAACTTTCTCAGATTCAAATTCGATCTCTATAGTCTTACCTGTAGTAAAATCAAATGTACTGAACGGGCTGAACTGTATAGTAGCATACTCACTCTATCCAGCCGTTCTAAAGCTATTGTTATACCATCCTGAGTTTGTATTCCACTGAATACCTGTGAACGTTGTTGAAACGTTTCCTGAGACATCCTACCATACATTCTTATCTGCACTATCGTTTGTTCTACCATATGCAGATACTTTCATCTCGTAGAATCCTGTTTCGTTTACAGTTACCTTGGTGTTACGTGTTATGTATATTGGGAATGCTTTTATCAGTGTATTTCCAAAATACGCACACAAGAATGTCTCATGATCTTCCTGCGTATATATTGTAGGTATAAATGACAATGTTGGAGCTTTCTCCTGATTATCTGCGGTGGCTACCGATAGAGTGATTGGATTTTGATCATCCATACCATCTAATAGTTTCCATGTTACAGATATAGACGTATTAGTCTGCAAACTATCTGTGTAGTATCCCCATTGCAACTATTGGGATTCGTACTGTACCGCACTCAACATAAGGTTGCTAAGTGGGAAGTTACCATTGTTAAAAGATGTAGCAATATTTATAAATTTACCAGTGCTACCTACAACACCAGATGCTACTGTAAACGTATAATACAACAGATTACTATTAACCTGTGTGTTACCGTCATTATATTTTGCTTCTGCCCATATTTGAAGACTGTGTGTTCCTTCAGATAGAACAGACTGCAATCTTGCTATTTGTGTTATCTTTGTCTGAGCATTCTCAAACACGTCATACACGTAATCTTTTCCGGTACCGCCATCATCAATCTTTATATAGATCTTCGCAGTACCTGATATGTTATTTCTTTCGAATGTATATGGTACTTGGATGGGAACATTTGAAAACTACTTTTCGTAGTATTTGAATGTACTCGTCAGAGATATTTGCACCAAAGATACAGTAAACGATCTAGAGTTTCTAGCTCCGCTCTAAGTACCTATGCATTGTATTGTTACGTGGTTATCTCCAGGTGTCAAGTATTGATATATACTAAAGTCGGGGTTTACGCCTTTGTTATACCATCTTGTAAATGTAGATACACCACCCTCGGAGTTTTCTATAGTATATGTCGCGGACAAACTTTCCGGTGAATCCCCTTCATCGTTTGATATATGCCAAGAAAAAGCAATGCGCGCAAGTGTACTATCAGAGTCTCCGTACCTTATATATTTACTATCAAACCCACCACTGTTTGTGGGAGTTAATTCGAGTTTATAATCGCTTGGACGTACAAAGTTAAACAACTCCAAGTCCTAATTATCTGTAGGGTTTTCTCTCCATATAGCGTAGGAATCCTAACTAGAGAACATTCTATATCTATTGTTTGCCGTATCTTCAAACATGAAGAATGGTTCTTTTAGTTTTCTTTGCAATAAATCCCTAATAGAACCGCCAGATACCTAAAGACCGCCTGTTGAACTAACTCCGGTTATTTCATTTCTACCAGATACCCAATCTACAAACTCATTTATTCTACCTTCGTATAAACTCATATGTTATCTGTTAATCGGTCCATGCTGTGTTATCTGCCCACGGATAATCATCCATCCAATATCCATTTGCGTAACAACACAGTTGATCAGTTAATTTACTCCAATTTAATTTTAAGCCGCTATATGCAGCTATAATACTCTTAGATCCACTATAAACTCCTGTTATATTATGTCCGTTTATATGTATCATAAGTCATCATGCTGCTGCAGGCGTCCAATCGAGTGAAGGATTCTGCGATTTAATATAATTTACTGCTACAATAATATCGTTCCAAGTGCAAGTAGGATCCCCCGAAGCAATGATATCATAGAAATCATCTGCTTGCTTCACATATTTATATGCTGTAGTAGGATCATTTTGATCTGCTTTATCAGATGCTTGTGTTGTACGTGTAGCTAATTTGATTACACCATCTTTTTTAAATCGATATTCTGGCGTATAAATAGATGTTTTCTCAGTATTGAACGTACCAAATTCAAGACCATCACCACCACCGTGCTCGAACTTAATCTTGTTTTGATTGTGATCGCTGTCTTCACCCTTAGGCTGAAGAGCAATACCACCGTGATCTTCACAACGAAGATCAATGGCCTATGCACGTACCTTCAAATAACCTTTTGTATTTTTAGCTCTATTTACGTTAATGTCAAGAACATTAGCATCGTTGCCTGTCTTATCTTTAGTAGTGAGAGTAATTTCAGACATGTTTACTTGAAGTTTAGCAGGAACGTCGGAATTACCAGTTCCATCCATAACTTTAATAGATACCTCGTCAGTTTTACCTTCACCTCTATGATCTCCGTAAAGCATAATATCGTCACCAGGCTTGATCTGAATATCGTCGTTAGACTCAATATTTACTTTACCTTTCTTACCAGATGGAGTGTTTTCTGCTGTAGTCTCAAGACAAAGATTACCTTTATCATTCATATAAAGATAGGATGACATATTCGCACCCCCACCGTTTCCAGCACTAGCTCCAAGTTCGTTTACGTCTGCTGCGAGGGCGTTCCACTCTGTGTGCGATAGAGTATCGCCACTCTATTTATTTGTAGTATGATTTAAATTCATATTATGATAATGTTATTGGGAACGTCCCTCCGAACGTCCATGAATTAGTTTCTTCGTATGTAAAATAATAAGTATTGTTATCTATCAGATTCTGTCTAACCAGGCTGTCATACTAGGCAGTACTTAAAGTTATCATATTATAACCGCCTGTAGCTTCCTCTTGGCCATTAGACGATCCTACGTTTATTGTAGCCGGCTCGCTTGAATTAAAATCTGCATGTTCAGGATTATATACGTCCTTCTTTAATACATATTTCTAGTCTATAATTACCTACAGAGCAGTAAGGGCGTTCGTTACGTCTGAGGCGTTTACATAATAACCTCTTCTTTGATACTGGCTATTTATATCCTGTATCAACCTATTAAGTTGATCAGTAGATACATAACTACCTTTTGGTTGATATGAACTTGCGACATCTGCGAACGTAGTATAGCTGCTCAGATCTATTTCTGGGGCAACATTACCTATAGTAACCCATGCATTGTTTATATATTTATGTTGGGTATATGTACGCTGATCTCCATCTATATGTTCTAGAATATAAATCTTATTGGCGTTTATACTAGTAGTAGGTAATTCCTGCACAAATGTAAAAACGCTAGTGTCCAATGTCGTGCTTATGACATTGTTTATGATAGATATACCGCTACCAGGAGTAAGTACATCTTGTTTACCGCTCAAAGCTTCAGTAAATTGCTCTTCAGATACAGCGTCTATATCTACTACCTGATTTACAATTACTTGCTAAGTAGGATTAGACGGGCTTATGATTATATCATTACCACCGCTAGACGTATTATCAGTACCCCATTCACCGAGTCTAGGATGATACACTTCTGATTTTCTTACAAAAGTATCGTCTACATATTGTTTAGTGGCATAAGTGAGCCTAGCTTCCTCCGAAGTTAAATAACCACTAATGGTTATTGAAGGAGCAACTGAACCCAATTTAACCCATTGATTGTTCTTTACGCCATATGACTCATAAGTATAAGTATCATCTATTCTTGTCTCCAGTATATAAATCTTATCTGGGCTTGCTTCACTAGGATCCACTAACTGGTTTACTATTACGTATACACTAGTATCCAGAGTAGGTTTATCTTTAAGATCCCTATAAGAACCAGAAAAAGCAATATCGTGTAAGTCTGCTTTTAATGTATACGGAAGTAAATCGTTGCTTGTTATATAAGTAGCACTACTTGCATTACCTTCAGAATCTGTAAGTGTGAGGGTTCCACCGTTCTACGTTATCGTAAATACGGTGTCATCTTTAGCGTCTTTAAATACCAGTACTCCACTTGTAATAGACGATGTACTACTTCCGTCACATACATACTCTGCGCCATGTGCCCATATACGAAGCCTATCTTGAATAAATACGATAGCGTCTTCAGGTATATATCTCCTGTTAGCTAAGAAGTTATCGTATGTCTTAAAATTAAAAAATCTTCTATTAATCATTAGAGCACTCTTTTAAATTTGTATATATACGGTTCGAGGCGACCCTTTTGGGCCGCCCCTCCGTTGGTAACCTTTGCCATCCTATGCACGCCGGTTACTGAGGCTTTTATAACGTTATTATTATGCCTCCTCAGGGATGTTTGCTTCCCCGCCGCTTGGGTCGTTGGGTTCCTCAGAGTTTGTAGACATGTCTTCATTTTCCGGAAGACTCTGATTCTCCTCACCTGCGCTTTGTTCTGTAGTATCAATAAGCTCGATGAACTCTACGTCTTCAATCTTATTAATCACCAATTGAGCAATATGCTCACCCTCTTTATATACAGCAGGAACTACATCTGTAGTAGTGATGAATTTCACAACAATCTCATCGTCGATGTTGCCACTAATAACCTTAGGTGCATCAACCATGCGGAGAGTTTTAGAAGCCAATGAATCTACTGGACGAAGAATGCCCTCGTATCCCTCTGGAATCTCAACTGACAAATTGGTGTGATAAACAATCACAATCTGGCCACGCTCGTTTACATCTGTAGAAACGGCTACGCCCGTCAAATTGTATCCTGCTCCACTAGTCGTGGAACGTACAGGCTGTACAGCCTTATCTGAAAGTTTCTTAAATTTAATAGTCATCTGCTTATATATTTATAAATATTATTGGTCGCCCCACCATCGAGTCGAACCCGGACCTGGAGGGTTAGAGCCTCCCGTGCTACCGCTACACCATGGAGCAGGTCCCAATCTGGGAATCGAACCCAGCAGTTTGATATTCTGTACCGTAATGGGACTCAACTAACTTTTACTTTATTCTATGGTTTACACGAGGGTCCAGATGGCCATCTGAATCTCAGCCTCCCTCGTATCGGCTGTATCATTACTTCTTCCTGAAAGGATGTTTAACCCAACCCCAAGCTCTCTTATACCAAGGCTTCTTGGGCTTCATGGCCTTCTTAAGAAGTGATTCAAGTTCATTATAGAGCTTTTCGTCCTTAATCTTAACTGTCTTTGCCTCAAGCTCTGTAACACATTTATCGATGTAATCAAAAGCAATCGTAGCGCCGATGTTTACAAGGAATAGAATCTCGTCTTCTGTAATAGCTACACCCTGTGTGGCTTTAGCTCTAATAAATTCAAACTTAATGTCTTCGCAAGTCTCAGCCTTTGTGAGATCTACAATAAACTTAGGTTTCTTTGTCACCTTCTTGGTAACCTTCTTTGTTTCTTTCTTCATGTTTATTAACCTTTACAACATTCACAATTATCGCAAGGAACACATCCAATGTCAGGATTTCCAAGGTTTTTAGCTGCCCATTCTTCCTTACGTTTCTGTTCCTTCTCGTCGAAGTCCTTAATATTCTCTACCCATCCAGCGCTCTTAGCAACAACAATATGATGTTTAAAATCGTCTCTGTAGAATACAATGACAATGTCATCTGCTTCTGCGTAGAGCTCTTCTGTCTTTTCGCCAGAGCTGTATACAATTCTTGTAGGTTCTGTGATTAAGTATATATCTCTAATAGACTATACTTTATTGGGCATTGGTTCTGGATTCATGCCATCATTTATACAGATGCTTCCAGTGTATGTCAAATATAAAGTTTTCATTTACTGTATTGTCTTTGTTTATCTTCTTTGTATCGTCGTTTCAACTTGAACTTGAATAATTCGTTAAAGAGTATGTCGGATGTGTTTTCAGATTTCATTAGATTTACTGTCTCTTGGAATACATGTTTGCATACTGTGCTTACTGTTTCTTTATCCAAGTTCAAGTTCTTCGCGACTTCTTTTATGACATCATCAATGTTTATCATCAACTTTGCCTAATATATCGAATGATCTTAATAATCTACTGTCTTTCAAAAGATCGAAACGCAAACCTGCTGTTTCTCTAAATATAACAGTATCGCCAATCTTGATCTCCGCAACTCCCAAATCGTCTTTAGAGTTCTCGTAATACAAAGGACGTTTTAAAACAATACCTCTGCGATAATCGGAATCTACTTCTTTAACCTCTGTTTCAACACGATCGAAGTCTTGTGCTTCAATACCATTTTCATCTTTTGCGGGTGTACCAGTTGGAACAGGTTTACTGAATTCTTTCGTTACTTTGATCGGATCCAGGGGTTTTACCAAGAAGTAATCCAAAAAGCTGTATTTAATCTGATTGGATACATCTTCAGCTAACACCGATTGATCAATTATTTTATCTTCTCCCATTACTTTCTCAATGTTTTAAGATGATTAAGTACACTCAAAATGTTTGTAAGAACTGTAGTCTTCTCAACCTTCAAACACTGTGGTTGGTCCGCCATCTCCATATCAATTCTAGAAAGATCGCCTTGATATTTGTTAATCAAGTTATCAATCTCATCAAATACATTGACGAAAGAAGTAGCCTTCTGTTTAGACTCAACCTCCTCAAGGTATCCTTCTTTGATCAGCTCTTTTGCATAATCAAGCGAAATAGTGAAATTTGAATTGTATGTAGAGTTCAGCTCGTTGCTATCACCAGCCTTATGAAACTCTTCACTGCGTTCGAAGATATAGAACTTACCGTCCTCAGAGAGTGTGAGTGTGTCACCTATCTCCAAGACAAAGAATGGATCTATTACTCGTAATATTTTACTCATGTTTATTTTATCTTAAAAACGCCGGCATAACGCAAAAAATCAAAATTTGGTTGCAAATAGCAATACAAATTGCAACTTTTTTAATATTTTTACCGTTATTGGGCCAAACTTCCATATAAGAACCATTAAGAAGGGGGGACTATAGGGGGGTTATTTAAGGAGTTCTATAGACTAATATAAGCTTATATAGACTATATAGACTTTCAATTATCGTAGAACAACTATTAAGTATATACAGCAATATCGTATGAAGAAGAAACTAATAATAGACAAATATACTCAGCCTATATTTCCTCCTTATGATTTATATATTCTTATAAATGCAACTAAAGAAGATATAAAGAACAATTTTAAGTGGGGAGATACTGATGAAATAGAAGACGATGAATTAAACTGTAATGGTAAGGGAGTAGTTTATTCTATCATGATGAAGAAAGATGATCCTAGAGAACAACTTTGTATAGTCATAGATCTACACCCTGAATACTTCGATCATAATAATAAGAATGATTATGTAAACGCAATAGCACATGAAGCTAATCACGTTACATTTCGTATGTTAAACTATTGTAGTATAAAACTAGATGATAGTACTTCAGAAGTATTTGCTTACGTACAAGGTTGGGTCACTGAGTGTATTTATAAAAGCTTAAAGAAGAAGAGAAATGAATAATATCGAATTAAATGCTATACTATTCTATGCAGACTTCTTGAGCTTAAAAGCTATATCATAGCCTGTAACAGACAATTGTAAGTATTTCTTTGTATACGGATGCCCAATAAATGCTGCGTATATACTAGATTTAGAGCCTATTTATGACTCAGAAAACAAATATCTCTTAGAAGCCTATTAGCAATACATGCTTATCAAAGAGTAGTATCAAGAAGACGGAGTTATGAGCTTCATTGGAGATCTATGTCTTATACGAGCATGTGGTATGGTTGATGCCGAACGTATGCTGTAGTGGATACACATGTTTAGTACAAAACAAGAAAGAAAATAGGCATTCTACGAGTACAGAGAATGGAAAAATAGTATAAAACACACTCATCAAGTATTAGACGAGAATGGAAACCCCCAACAATTACCGTGCACAACGTACTTCAAACACGCTGAAATAGCACTTAGAAAACGAAATATACCTCAAAGCATTGCACATGTTTGAACGATCTTAGAAACACTTATTAAAAATCATTGGCAAT
>Ga0310690_10009008_pt1 | contig 12573 bp, 7 predicted proteins | sample AusTroGonzalo_MG_2_FD_207661 | JGI IMG/M metagenome (GOLD analysis project Ga0310690, IMG submission 207661) | Bovine rumen microbial communities from tropical cattle in Woodstock, Queensland, Australia - Gonzalo_04 (v2) (version 2) | ecosystem: Host-associated > Mammals > Digestive system >...
CGGCATCGTCATCGTTTGACAAAACTTTATGGAAAAACTCGTACTGACCTGAATAAGGGGAGGTCTGGAGGTATGGGGATTTTCCTGCCGTGAAAATTGTTTTGGCGTTGAACTCCCCTTGTTGCAATGCTTGCGTGACCACAACGCTGACATTTCCCGCTTGATTGTTATGCAAAAGATGCCAAATTTTGTTGTTTGGGGCAAAATTATCCTTATGGTCGTTGTAAATCAACCAAAAATCTCCGTCATGCATAAAAACATCCGGTGTGTTATGATTGTAAACCTTATTACGAATTTCAGGCGTAGAAGTTGCTCGCGGATACGCGTAGGTGGTCAGCACCTCGCCTTTGTCTGAGAGGGTTGTTACAAATAGATTACGAGAAACGTAACCCATGATGTCATCAACGCCGAAAGATGCGCCAATGGTGACCGTTGTGCCCACTTGGGTTCGGTAATTCAGCTCACCGACCAACATCAACTTGCCGTCATTCAGTTCTTTTATGTCAAAAATGTAGGGGAGGAATTTTTCGAATCCACTATTGAACTCATTATATTCATACCTGAATTCATCATTAAAAGGAAACTCAAAAGAAGACTCTTCTTTCTCCACATCGCCATCCGGAGAGACAAAATAGGTGATCAATTGTTCAGAATTACGATTGTTCAGGCACGGCACCCCACAAACCACAAATCTGCCGTCTTTCAGCAGTGCTTTTCCGCAATCAAACAAGGCTTTGGCTCCAAATCCTTCCGCATAATTCCAAATATCCCCATTATTGTAAACCGAAATATGAAGTGAATCTGTCTGATGCAGGTAGGCATTATAATAACTGCCGTATTCCGCCAGATAAGCAACCCCTTCATCAGACAAATAGAACGTCATTTCATCGTTGACCACCCAGTTGGCGTTTTGGCGCTGATGCCATAAAAGCTCTCCATTGTTCTCAAAAACAGCAACATCCTCAACATGCGAGATTTGTTTGTAGGATTTTGGTTTCAAAATGGTCAGAATGGCGAATTTGGAATGGTCTGGAGAGAAGACCGTACTGCAAAAAGAATACTTGTACCCTTCCAACGGCACTTGATAGAACGAGGTGAAAGGCAATTTTTTGATTGCTTTGTCAGAAACGATAGCGGGAACAGGTGCTTTAAGGTAATCCACCGATTTTGTTTTACTGTCCATGCCCCGCTTGACGGCAATCACCTGATCATTATAAAGATACGCAAAACGACAATCCAAATCGTCATCCAATTTTTGAGTTTTGATGGAATGGGCGCGCTTATCGTAACGATGAATCAAAAAATCTTCGTAACCGCCTGGTATTCCGGGTTGTAGTGTCGCAAATACGATTTGGTCATCGTTGTCATCCAAAACCCATAAGCGTGCATTCCGCTCCATATCCACGGTAGGGCCGTTGAGGGAGGTGTTTTGAGCAATACTCATTGAAAACAATGTGCCAAGAAATAATGCTAAAATGCCTGACTTTTTCATAATGATGATAAATTTGAACGGCAAAAATACACTTTTTCTATTTCAAAAAAAATGTACTTTTGCCGATTGAATCAAAAACTAAAAAATGAATAACAAACATCTTTTTACCGCTATTCTCGCCATCCTGCTGGCATCAACGGTTTACGCACAAGTGCCCAACATCGAGATGGTTCACGTGCAGGGCGGGCAATTCATGATGGGTTGTACAGGCAAACATGAAGACTGCAACGTCAATGAGGCACCGGCACATCCCGTGATTCTTAGCGGCTACTATATCGCCAAATACGAAGTGACTCAGGAACTCTGGATGGCGGTGATGGGCGGAAAGAACCCGTCCAAGGTCATCGGCGACAGCCTGCCGGTCACGCAGGTAAGCTGGTATGACGCCCAAACTTTCATCGGTAAATTGAACGAGCTTACCGGCAAGAAATACCGTCTGCCCACGGAAGCGGAATGGGAGTTTGCCGCCCGCGGTGGCCAGTTTTCCCATAATTACGACTTTAGCGGTTCCAACGAATTGGAGGAGGTGGCTTGGTGCAAAAAGAACAGCGGGAATGTGCCCCACGCGGTCGGCACAAAGAGACCTAACGAGCTGGGACTCTATGACATGAGTGGCAATGTGTGTGAATGGTGTTTCGACGGCTATGACACGTATGAATGGAACTCCACAAAGATTCTGGAGAATCCCACCGGATACAACTTGAGCCAATCCAAGGTCTATCGCGGTGGCTGCATGACCAGCTACTGGGATGTATGCCGCGTCTCAACCCGAACCCCCAATCTCCCCAACGCCAAGTTCAATTTTGTCGGATTCCGCCTCGCCATGGATGAAGAATCCAAATAACTAATGCCTAATGCCTTTTGCCTGTTAACTTGTAACTTGAAACCTGAAACTTTTTTATTGACTACAAGAATAAATTAAACTGTAATATATGATACCCCGTTATTCGCGTCCGGAGATGAGCGCCGTCTGGACTGAGGAAAACAAATTCGGTGCCTATTTGAAAGTGGAAATCGAAGCCGCCGCCGCGTGGAGCCAACTCGGCGTGATTCCGGCTGAAGATGTGCAGAAGCTGAGGGACAAAGCCACCTTCGACGTGCAGCGCATCTACGAAATCGAGAAAGAAACCCGTCACGACATCGTGGCCTTTACCCGTGCGGTGAGCGAGAGCCTCGGCGAGGAGAAAAAGTGGGTACACTATGGGCTCACCTCCACCGATGTGGTGGATACCGCCAACGGCTACCTTATCAAGCAAGCCAACAATATCCTCCGCAAGGACCTCCAACGGTTCACGGAGATTCTCAAGAAACGAGCTTACGAGTTCAAGGACACGCCTTGCATCGGGCGCACACACGGTGTACATGCCGACATCACCGCCTTGGGACTAAAGTGGGCGTTGTGGTTCGAGGAAATGCGCCGCAATGTGGAGCGTTTCGAGATGGCCGCCGCCGATGTGGAGTGTGGCAAGATCAGCGGTGCCGTGGGCAATTTCGCCAACACCCCGCCGTTCGTTCAGGACTACGTTTGCGAGCAGCTGGGCATCCATTCCGCCCGCATCTCCACGCAGGTGCTGCAGCGCGACCGTCATGCGCACTACATGGGCACCCTCGCGCTCATCGCCTCCACGATGGAGCAGATGGCCATTGAGGTTCGCCACTGGCAGCGCACCGAACTGCGGGAGGCGGAAGAGGCTTTCGGCAAGGGACAGAAGGGTTCCTCCGCGATGCCCCACAAGCGCAACCCCATCGGCAGCGAGAATATGTGCGGATGCGCTAGAATTTTGCGCGGCTACATGATCAGCGCCTACGAGAACATCCCGCTCTGGCACGAACGCGACATCTCCCACTCATCCGCCGAGCGCATCATGCTCCCCGACGCCACCATCCTACTCGACTATATGCTCAACCGCTTCGGAAACATCTTGGAAAACCTCGTCGTCTTCCCGGAGAACATGCTGAAAAACATCTACTTGACCCACAAGGTCATCTTCGCGCAGCGCGTCATGACCGCCCTCATCAACAAGGGATTCTCCCGCGAGAGCGCTTACGACCTCGTGCAACCCATCGCCATGAAGGCCTGGTTCGAAGGGCAGGACTACAAGGAACTGCTCTCCCAAAACGAGACGGTCATGGCCAACTTCACCCCCGAGGAACTCGACCAATGCTTCACCCTGGACTACTACCTCAAGCAGGTGCCCGCGATTTTCGAGAGGGTATTCGGGTGTTAATTATGAATATCGTAGAGACGCACGGCCGTGCGTCTCTACAATGGACGTATGCGATACGTCCACACAATCCTTAAACCCTAAACCTTAAACATTAAACCAATCTTTACATTATGAATAACCTTCACATTTTAGGAAACACCAACTCCCTCTTCAACGAGTTCATCGCTGAGGTGCGGAGCGTTGAATTGCAATCCGACAGCATGCGTTTCCGTCGGAATTTGGAGCGCATCGGTGAGATTTTCGCCTACGAGATCAGCAAGCGGATGACGTACGAAGAACAAGAGGTGGTGACGCCGTTGGGTATCGCCAACGTGCCGCGACTGAAGGAGAAACCGGTGCTGGCCACCATCCTGCGGGCTGGTCTGCCGTTGCATCAGGGCATGCTCAACTACTTCGACCACGCCGACAACGCCTTCATCTCCGCTTTCCGGAAATACTATCGCGACGGCACCTTCGAGATTCAGATCGACTACCTCTCCTCGCCCGACCTGGACGGGAAGACGCTGATTCTCTGCGACCCGATGCTGGCCACTGGACAGTCGCTCGCATTAGCTTACGAGGAGCTGATGAGCAAGGGCGACCCGCTGCACACGCACATCGTGAGCGTCATTACCAGCCGGCAGGGCCTCGACTACGTGATGAGCAAGCTTCCCTTTGACAACTGCACCTTTTGGGTAGGGGCTGTGGATGAAGAACTTACCGCACAGTCCTTCATCGTGCCGGGCCTTGGCGATGCCGGGGATTTGGCGTATGGTATCAAAGAATAGAGACGGTATTTGCAATTGTTGAAACGTAAACCACCTGTCGTAGAGACGCACGGCCGTGCGTCTCTACATACCCCTTAATGAATCATTATGGTTTTCAGCAGTAACGTATTCCTGATTCTGTTTCTGCCCATCTTTCTGGTATGTTATTTTGCATGTCCGGCAAGATGGCGGAATCTCGTTTTGCTGCTGTTTTCCATCGTTTTCTACGCCTACGGTGCCCCGACATTCATTCTGCTGCTTCTCGGTTCTACCGTCATCAATTTCTATCTGGTAAAATGGCTGTATAAGACTGATAATCTTACATATAAGAAGCTTTTTGCGGGGTTGGCCATCACGGTCAGCCTCGGGCTTTTGGGCTATTTCAAGTACGCGAACTTTTTTGTCGATAACCTGAATGCGGTGCTTGGGGCTTTAGGGTTGCAGCCGTTCACCTTCGCGAAAGTGCTGCTGCCCATCGGCATTTCCTTCTTCACCTTCCAGTCCGTCACCTACGTGGTCGATACCTACCGCAACATCCACAAACCGATGGAGCGATTGACGGACTATATTCTCTACATCCTCATGTTCCCGCAGCTCATCGCCGGCCCTATTGTGCGATACTGCGACATCGCCGACGAGATTCAGCACCGCGAGCAAAACTGGCCGGAAATCCTCCAAGGGTTCTACCGCTTTGTGATCGGACTTTGCAAGAAAGTTTTGGTTGCAGATGTCATTGGACGTCAGGTGGATATGCTTCTGACAGGCGATTTGCTGACCATGGGCACCGGCACCGCCTGGATCACGATCATCGCCTACACGATGCAGCTTTACTTCGATTTCTCGGGCTATTCCGACATGGCCATCGGATTAGGCAAAATCATGGGGTTCCACTTCCCTGAGAATTTCGACAATCCTTATAACTCCGCAAGTGTCAGCGAGTTCTGGAGACGTTGGCATATCACCCTCGGTACATTTATGCGCAACTACCTGTACATCCCGCTCGGCGGCAACCGCCGTTCCAAACCGAGGATGTATTTTAACCTTTGGGTGGTCTTCCTGCTATCCGGACTCTGGCACGGCGCGAGCTGGAACTTCGTCCTATGGGGTGCCTACCACGGTTTTTGGCTCGTGTTAGAGCGTATCGGATTGAGTAAATTTTATGAAAAGATAGGTAAAATCCCCAGCGTCATCCTCACGTTCCTCATCGTGACAGTGGGCTGGAGCATCTTCCGCATCGAAAACATCGGGGATGCTTTTACCTTCATTTCCAGGCTGTTCGCCTTCGATTTCCAATCGTTTATACCCATCCAAAGTCCGCATTTCTACGTTACGCTGGCCGTGGCATTGGTCTTCGCGTTCATCGTTCTGTTCCCCTTTGGAAAAAAGTTGCAAAACACCGTATTCTATACGGATTTCTCCAAAAAACAGCATCTCTCTGTATGGTCCATCAGCATGTTTCTGCTCATTTTTTGCCTCGCCGCCCTCAACGCGACCGATTTTAGCCCGTTCATCTATTTCAGATTCTAAGACAAGACTATGCGGAAACACTTCTATAAGATATTATTCGTCAGCACAATAGCGGTTTTGATGCTCTTCCTGATCCAAACCGTCACCGGCTTTTTCACCCTCAAGCCGCTCAACGGAGCCACCACTGAGGCGGAAAAACCGAAGCTAACCCTCAAAAGCTATGCGGACGGTTCTTTCCAAAGCGGTATGGATTGGTATTTGAAGGACCATTTCGGTTTCCGGGAATGGCTGATCCGACTATACAACCAGTATCTTTGGAGCTGTTTCCATGAGACGAACAATGCCACGGTGATGCGCGGGAAAGGCAAATGGCTGTTTGAGGAGGTGTCCGTCAGGGATTATTATGAGAGCCTGATGTACAAATATGCCGACGACACGACCGAGATGAAACGGATTTTGGAAACGGAGGCGCTCCGTATGTGGAAGGTTCAAGAGTTGCTGAAAGAGTATAACATTCATATTTTCGTGGACATAAATCCTGGGAAGCATGTGATTTACCCGGAGTGTCTGCCCAAAAACAGGTCTTATTCACGTCCTGAGGGCCTTCGCGCTTACGATTACCTGAAAAATCGTTTCGACGAACTCGGCGTGAACTATATCGACTTGGTGCCGGTTTTCAAAAACAGCAAAGACACCGTTGATTATCCTTTGTTTACGAGAACGGGCACGCACTGGAGCAATATCGCCGCCGCCTACGCCTTCGATACCATCGTTAGATATATGGAACACCTTGGGAACCAGAACCTCGTCAATCTTGATATTTACGAGAAGCACCATGGTGAGACCCGCCCTCCCGACAACGATCTTGAACTAATTCTCAATCTGGCTCTCCCCGTCAAAACGCCCCGGAACTTGTATGGTGTGGTGGGCGTGAAAAAAGACACCCCGACTGTCAAACCGCATTTTGTGGCCGTGGGCGACTCCTATTACTGGAATATTCTCAACAACCTCCCGATATGGGAGATTTTCCAGTCGTATCCTTATTGGTATTACAACAGCTCCGTCTTTGGCGACAACGACCATTCGACCACACTTGAGGTTGATATGGAGCAGGAGCTGATGCGACACGACTATATCATGCTTATTTACAGCACGGTTACGTTGTACGAATTCAGCAGCTACTTTTTACCCAGAGCCTTGCTGCATCTTTGCTACGACAAAGCCACTATTGATTCCGTGGCTCGCGAATTTGTTGAGACTACCATCCAGCACAACCCGAAATTGTATAACGAGGCGCTGCAGGTGGCTGAGAAGACCCAACGGAGCGTGGAGGATGTCCTATATGATGATGCCTTATATCTGTTCCGCATAGAACCGGAGAAGTATTTCAGGGAATTGCGTGGGAACAAAATGCCTACCTCCCGGAACAAAGACCTGAAAGCCATCCGGGAGAGCTTCACCTCAGCTCCTTCAAGCAAGTGAGCGGCAAGCGTTTCCTCACTTCTCCCGCAGAGACACCGCAAATCCCCCGCACGGGGCCATTCGAAGCTTCAGCGCGTTCTTGGCCGTGACCACCTTTTTCGTAATAGTGTAAGCTTGGGTATTGTAACTATCGTCCGGCAGACCGCTGGCATCCTTCCCATCCGCATAGATGGTGGCCTCGTATTTCACACCCGGCTTCAGGAAATCCAATTTCACCTCCACCTCGCGGGCGTTCTCGTCGGTGATGCCGCCGATGTACCAGACGTCACGCGGGTTTTGTAGAGACGTTGCGCGCAACGTCTCTACGGTGTCGGGAATGGCATACACGAATCTTGTGGCACCGGAAATCACCCCTTTCTTGCCGTCCGGCAATTGCCCAACGCCGTCTGCGGCCTTGTTCAATGTGGATAATTTCGGATGGCGAGCCGTCACGATATAGGCACCGGGTTCGGCCATAACATAGATGCTGGTATCCCAATCCACCGCCACGTCCTTGATAAACTGGAAAGCATCCATGAAGGGCTCGTAATGTTCGGGGAAGTCGGCGGCCATCTGCAGGGGCGAATAGAAGGTGACGTAAAGTCCCAACTGGTTGCAGATGGTGTGACGCATCTTGTCGCCCTTGTCCCAGCTGACAATCTTCTCCATGTCGGTCTCGAAGATGCCGGGGGTGTAGTCCATCGGGCCGCCTTGCAAGCGGGTGAACGGCAGGATGGTGGTGTGCCCGGGCTTGATACGGCCGCGGAATTCGGTGCCCATCGCGCTCTCGTTGCCGATCATGTTGGGCCAGGTGCGGCAAAGTCCCGTCGGACGTACAGCCTCGTGTGCATTAACCATAATATGGTGCTTGGCCGCCTCCACAATGGCGTAGTGATAGTGGTTGATGATGGGCTGGCTGTAGTGGCCTTCGCCATGCGGCAGAATCTTGCCCACATAGCCGCTCTTCACAGCATCATAGCCGTATTGGTTCATCAGGTTGTAAGCCGGCTCCATCCAATGTTCGTAATTAATGGTGGATGAAGAACTTTCGTGATGCATAATCAGCCGGATGCCCTTCTCGTGAGCGTATTTGTTCAGTGCCGGCAGGTCGAAGTCAGGGTACGGGGTGAGGAAATCGAAGACATAGTTTTTCTCCTTGCCGTACCAGTCTTCCCAGCCGATGTTCCACCCCTCGATGAGCAAAGCATCAAAACCGTTGGCTGCAGCGAAGTCGATATAGCGGCGCACATTCTCGTTGTTGGCGGCATGGCGTCCGTGCGGAGTAGCTTTTGTATAGTCTGTCACACCTTCCGCCTCATACTCAACCCCCGCATTGCCGGGCATCCCGAGCCGCACCGAGGGGAAGTCGTTGGTGTAGCTCCAGCAGTTTTTGTCGGAAATCATCTCCCACCACACGCCCATGTACTTCACGGGGTGAATCCAGGAGACATCTTGAATGGCACATGGCTCGTTGAGGTTGAGAATCAGGCGCGAGGCAAGCACATCGGTGGCTTTCTCACACACTTGCACAGTGCGCCAAGGCGTGTGGCACGGGGCCTGCATCCGCCCTTTGTAGCCAGTGGCGTCCGGCGAGAGCCAGGCACGGAAGACAAAGGTCTTGTCATCGAGGTCGAGGTGCATCGTCGGATAATCCAGTACCGCCGCCTCGTGGATGTTCACGTACAGCCCGTCGGCGGTTTTCATCTGTAAGGCCGTTTGCACGCCCGTGGGCGAGAAGTTCTTCCACGGCCAACCGCAACCCTTGTGCGCATCGTCATAAAGCCCACGGATTTCCGACAGTTTCGACTCGGTGAAGTTGTACTCCTGCGTGTCGTAGTCGCCGGGAATCCACCAGGCAATATGGTCGCCAGCCATGGCAAATTCGGTCAGCTCCTCCTTGATCCAGAAGTAGGAGAGCGCATTCTCCCTCGGAAACTCGAAGCGAAAGCCGAGACCGTCATCGTAGAGACGGAAGCGAATCTTCATCACAGTAGCCTTCTTTTCAGTAGAATGGTCCATGCTTTCCACCGACCCGACTGGTTGTTCCAGGGTTACCAGCATCTCGTTGTAATGATTTCGAATATGCGCCTCCTCGCCCCACACGGGCTCCCATGTCTCATCGAACGTGCTGTAAATCTTGTCTTTGAGCGCGAAAGCGTGCGCCAGGTCGTCGCGCCATTCGAGGGTGAAGCCCATGCGCGAGGGCAGCACCACAGGCTTTCCATTGCGGTTGAGCGCATACTGCGGCTGCCCGTGTACCACCGCGAATGTGAGCTGCAACTGCCCGTCAGGACTTTGCAGCGTCAACGCATCTGCCGGCATGGCGGGAGCCTTGGGGTAGTTCTGGGCGAACGACGGCAAAATGAGAATTGCCGCGAAAAACAAGATGAGAAGATATGTTTTTTTCATAATCGGATTATTTTCTGATGGCAAAAATACAATTATTTTCAATCGTCAGATTTCCCGCACCGAAACCGCGAATCCCCCGCACGGGGCCATCCGAAGCTTCAAAGCACTCTTCGAGGTGACTTTCTTCTTAGTGATGGTATAAGCTTGAGGTTTATAATTTTCTCCAGGTAATCCGCAGGCATCGGGGGCGTCGGCATAGATGGTGGCCTCATATTTGACGCCGGGTTTCAGGAAATCGAGTTTCACCGTGACCTCGCGGGCGTTCTCGTCAGTGATGCCGCCAATATACCAAACATCACGCGGGTTTTGTTGAGACGTGCCATGGCGCGTTTCTACGGAATCGGGAATGGCATACACAAAACGTGCAGCACCGGAAATTACCCCTTTCTTGCCGTCAGGCAACTCCCCTACTCCGTCGGCGGCCTTGTTCAACGATGAAATCTTGGGATGGCGGGCCGTCACGATGTACGCACCGGGCTCGGCCTCCAAATAGAGGCTCTTGTCCCAATCCACCGCCACATCCTTGATAAACTGGAAGGCGTCCATAAACGGCTCGTAATGTTCGGGGAAGTCGGCGGCCATCTGCAACGGCGAATAGAAGGTGACGTAAAGTCCTAATTGGTTGCATATTGTGTGGCACATCCGGTTGCCCTGCTGCCAGCTGACGAACTTGCCGATGTCGGTCTGGAAGATTCCGGGGGTATAGTCCATCGGGCCGCCTTGTAGTCGCGTGAACGGCAGGATGGTAGCGTGCCCGGGATGGATCTTGCCCTTGAACTCGGTGCCCATCGCGCTCTCGTTGCCGATCATGTTGGGCCAGGTGCGGCAAAGCCCTGTCGGGCGAACCGCCTCATGGGCATCAACCATGATGTGATGCCGAGCTGCTTCCGTCACCGCATAGTGATAGTGGTTGTTGATCGGCTGGCTGAAATGGTTCTCGCCATACGGCAGGATGTCGCCCACATAGCCGCTTTTCACCGCATCGTAGCCATATTGGTTCATCAGCGTGTAAGCCTTTTCCATCCAACGCTCATAATTCGCAGTGGAAGAAGAGGTTTCGTGGTGCATAATCAGCCGGATGCCCTTCTCGTGGGCATACTTGTTCAGCGCGGGAAGGTCGAAGTCAGGATACGGCGTGACAAAATCGAACACGTAGTATTTCTGGTTGCCGACCCAGTCCTCCCAGCCGATGTTCCACCCTTCGATGAGGACGGCGTCGAAGCCGTTGGCGGCCGCAAAGTCTATCACGCGGCGCACGTTTGCATTGTTGGCGCCGTGATGACCGTTGGGCTTGGCATGGGCATAGTCAGTAACGCCCTCGCCTTCATCGCAGGGCAACCGCACAGAGCGGAAATCGTCGGTATAGTTCCACGAACTTTTGCCGGTAATCATTTCCCACCACACTCCCATGTACTTCACCGGATGAATCCATGAAACATCCTCAAGGGCGCACGGCTCATTGAGGTTAAGAATCAGTCGCGAGGCCAGCACATCGGTGGCTTTTTCGCAAACCATGACGGTACGCCAGGGAGTATGACAGGGAGCCTGCAACCGACCCTTCACCCCCTCCGCGTCCGGGGTGAGCGCAGCACGGAACACAAGACTCGCCGTGTCAATCAGCAGGTGCATGGTTGGGAAGTTGAGGGCCGCCGCCTCATGGATGTTAAGATACAGTCCATCAGCAGTCTTCATCTGCAAGGCAGTCTGTACGGCGGAGTTTGAGAACACGCTCCAGACCCCATCGTATGTACGGTGCATCTCCTCAGCACGAGCGGGAATTTCCGACAGCTTCGACTCAGTATAATTGTACTCCTGCGTATCGTAATCGCCAGGAATCCACCATGCTGTATGGTCACCGGCCATGGCAAATTCGGTCAGTTCTTCCTGTATCTTGAAATATGTCAGCGCATTCTCATACGGAAACTCGTAACGGAACGCTAAGCCGTCGTCGTAAAGGCGGAAACGAATCTGCATGACAGTAGCTCGGGGAATCACCTTGCCCTGCCAGTCGAGCGCCCCATGCTGTTCCAAAGTCACAAGCAGCTCGTTGTAGTGATTGCGGATGGTGGCTTCTTCACCCCAAACCGGCTCCCACGTCTCATTGTAAGTACTTATCTGCGTGTCAGTTAGAGCAAAGTCATGGTCAAGACTCTTGCGCCCGATTAAGGTGAAACCAAGCCGAGAAGGCAGCACTATGGGTTTCCCGACGCGGTTGAGTGTATATTGCGGCCGGCCATCCACTAACGAAAATCTGAATTCCAGCTGCCCATCTGGACTTCTCAACAGTGGCATAACGGTCTTTGGGGTTTGGTTCTGGGCAAAAGCGGGCAAGCAAAGACATGCTGCAAATACCAGGATGAGGGCGTAAAATCGTTTCATAATCCACGTATTATTTCAAATTCTATATGTCTTGTCGCATTCCTGGCGGATTTAACGCGACAGGAATGGCACAACTCCTAAGACGCTGCAAAAATAACCTTTTTCCGAAAGGCGGCGATTGGTCCGTATTCAAATTTTTGTACATTTGCAAACTTTTTCAAATTGTAGTAAATTATTGTATATCAACGTATTAATTTATAAAAGTATGAAGAAAGGACTTTTGGCAGGAATTAGTGCCGTGATGTTGCTGGCGGTATTCGCCATTCTGTTGGGATGCACCCCGGGCGACGAACACATGACTAAAAAGGACGGCGTTTATATTGTGAACACCACCAAATTGGGAGCCGACGTGCAGGGCTATAATGGTCCCACACCGCTGAACATTTTCATC
>Ga0310690_10009011_pt1 | contig 12571 bp, 11 predicted proteins | sample AusTroGonzalo_MG_2_FD_207661 | JGI IMG/M metagenome (GOLD analysis project Ga0310690, IMG submission 207661) | Bovine rumen microbial communities from tropical cattle in Woodstock, Queensland, Australia - Gonzalo_04 (v2) (version 2) | ecosystem: Host-associated > Mammals > Digestive system >...
GACTGTTCTTCAGCCGGCTGTACAACTTCCGGCTGTATGATCTCTGACTGCTCTTCTGCAGATTCAGCCGTCGTTTTCGGAGCCGTATATCCGCAGGCCTCATCCGTCTCATTGTCAGTCCGGTATACCGGCGCTTCGGTGCCTTCTGTCTGCCTGCCGAACTCCGGTGCGTTGTAGATCGGTCCGTGCTTCGGTTCCTGATAGGCATTTCCGTCCGCCTGCTGCATATAGGTCCCTGTCTGATATCCGGCATAGTTCACCTGGGAACCGCCTGCATTTTTCTTCTTAAGATATTTAAGGATAAAGAATACAGCGACCGCGGCAGCGGCGGCAATGATCACGATGATCAGCCATACCGGGAAACCGCCTCCTCCGAAACCGCCGAAGAGACCGCCTCCTTCCACGTAAGCATACATTTCCGTTTCATCAAAATCAACGAGATCCCACGTCAGCGTATTCCCGGAAACGCTCGTAGCATTGCTGTCCGTGACCGTGTAAGGGAATTTGATAATGATCCTCATGTCGAGTTTTCCGAAGCTCTCCAGATCGGAAATGGAATAGCCGGACTGTCCGGAGATCTGGGACTGCACACCGGATATCGGTGCCTTGAAGACCATGATCTGTTTTCCGTCCTCTTCCTTCACCGTAAGAAAGTTCTTGCCGAACATATTGTCAAGCATGGTATTTCCCTTAGTGATATCCTGGATCGTACCCTTCGTTTCCATACCTTTGTATCCGTCGGCCGAATAGGGAGTGACCGTAAAGCCTTCCTCTTCACCGGTATCCACATTGGAAAATGCACTCTCACCGCCAACCATATCATAATAATCTTCATCAATGCCCGTCTTCACGTCCAGATCGGCGGAAAGATCCTCTTTAATATCCAGATTGACCACAGTCTGCAGGCAGCCGCTTAAGAGAAGCGCCAGGAGCAGCGCCGGCACAAGTATAAGGATTTTTCTTGCTTTCATAGTCGGTCTCCTTTGTATATTCCGCTTTTGTGCTTACTCATTACAATCAGGAACATTATACCTCGACAGTTCCTGCCTGTCAAAAAACGAGGGCCCGCAGGCCCTTTATTCCTCGAACTTCCACATCAGGATATTTTCAGATTCCGTGACCAGCACGGCCGTCCTCTGCTCGAATTTTTTCCACTTGCCTTCATTGACCTTTCCTTTTTCAAAAGTCTTCATGATACGCTCGATCTCTTCGCAGTCGTTCTTCAGCTGCATCCTGTAGGGAAGGCTGACGTCCACGCCCTGCTCCTTCATCCGCTTTCTGGTTTCTTCAATCAGCTTTGACGCTCGGATGACCGCGAGCTTCCGCTCGGTCGGAAGATAATTCATTTTTTCGTATTTTACGGGTGAAAGCAGCATATTATTCTTTCTTCCCCCTTTTCTTTTTTCTCCATTTAGTGTACAAATATAAAGGCAAAAAATCAAGGCAGGGAAAAAGTTCCGGTCCGGAACGTCAATTATGAAATTCAGATATGACAATAAAATGATCTTTACAGAAGGATTGCGTGACGCCGTTCCGATCGCGCTCGGTTATTTTGCGGTCTCTTTTTCTCTCGGGATCATTGCGCGATCCGCCGGATTCACGCCGCTGGAGGGCTTTATTACCAGTTTTCTGGGCCATGCTTCGGCCGGAGAATATGCTTTTTTCACAAGCGTGGCGGAAAACGCGACCCTGATCACGATGTCTGCGGCGGTCTTCGTCGCCAACGCCAGATATCTTCTGATGTCCTGCGCCCTGAGCCAGCGGCTGCGTCCCGGTGAAAAAATGATACACCGAGCGATCATAGGCTTCGGCCTTACGGATGAGATCTTCGGCATTACGATCGCCCGGAAAGGCTTTATCAATCCCTGGTATACATACGGCGCCATGACCATAGCCTTCCCCTTCTGGGCCGGCGGTACGGCACTCGGTATCTCGGTGGGCAATATTCTGCCTGAACGTGCGGCAAGCGCACTTTCGGTTGCGCTTTACGCGATGTTCCTGGCCATCATTATTCCGCCGTCAAGAAAAAGCCGCGCGATCGCGGTCATTGTGGTCATTTCGTTCGCGGCCAGTTACGCATTTTCGATCCTTCCGGTGTTATCCGGACTCTCTCCCGGGATCAGGACGATCATTCTGACAATAGCCATCGCAGCCATTGCTTCTGTGATCCGGCCGGTAAAGGAGGATCCGTACAATGAGTAATGCTGTTTATATCCTCGTCATGGCCCTCGTATCCTTTGCGATCCGGTTCCTTCCGATCGCATTCATCCGGAATCAGATACAGAATACGTTCATCCGCTCGTTTCTTTATTATGTGCCGTATGTGACGCTGGCGGTCATGACATTCCCCGCCATCCTGAAAGCGACTGATTCGGTCATTGCCGGCGTCTGCGCGTTTGTTGCCGGCATCATTGCCGCCTGGTTCGAATTGAGCATGTATAAGGTCGCGATTATCTGTGTCGCCGTCGTGTTCGTGCTGGAGTTCCTGGTATAAAGACAAATTAAAAGGGCTGCCCGACTTTTCTTCTTTCCTGCTTCTACGTCGTCAGACAGCCCTTCTAATGAAAGATCTGAAGTTTCACTTCATAACCTCCTTATTAAGTTTTTCTTAAACGCTCTACTTTCTCTGAGGCAACATCTATATTATCTCAAATGAGTAAATAAATTTAGCGTGCCGCTAACTATTTCATTGGTCCATACCTCGCTTTCAGCAGATTACGTTTAATTCTTAAAGATTTTTCTCTCTTTTCTTTTCTTGATTGTATTGTAAGATAGATCCATCGTATTGTCAAGTACTTTTTTGAAAAAATTTACGTTTTTTTCAAATTGTCAGAATATTTCTTATTTTTGATAAAATTCGCACACAGCCATGCACCCAGAATCGCCGCAAAGATCACAAAAATGACGACGGACGCGTTATACATGGTCGCCACATGCCAGCCTGTACGCGAATTCATGCTAACAAGATTATATCCGCCGGCTGATACCCTTACCCAGATCATGTGAATCAGGGCGACCAGCGTGGCAGCAGCCACGGCAAGAAGAATTCTTTTTTTGACCTTAGCTTTGATTCTCATCATCTTCCTCCTCTTCGACCGCAGCTTCCGTTCTGATCTCCGGCTTTGCTTCAGCCTTGACTGACGTGCTGACTTCATTCCTGTGATCGGACCTATTCCTGTGATCGTGCCTTGCAGCTTCCTTCCCTGCGGGCCGGATCCTGCGTTTCCGTTCGGATCTGAAGAAAAGCAGGATCAGTTCGATGACCGTCACGGTCACGACGGAAATTGCCAGAAGGATTATCAGTATGTTCTTCTGCGACCAGAACACCCGCTCTACCGTTACCGTCTTCTCGGTCGTATTTCCCGCCTCGTCGGTGGCAGTCAGCGTGAACTGGTTCTTCCCAAAGCCCAGGGGTTTTCTCAGGTAGAAATTTCCCCCTGCCAGTTCGACTTCTTCTCCCAGGTATTTTAATACCGCGTCTTCATCTACGGTTCCCTTCAGGGTAATCTCCTCGTCGACCGTGCGGACGTCATCCGTCTGTCCGATGAGGATGAGTTCAGGAGATATCGTATCCGAATCGATCAGGACTTCAGCCGCACGCATTTTTCCGTCTGCATCGGTCAGAAAGACCATGATATCATTTCCGTCCTCGTCGAGCGGCACGGTATACTGGTCGGAAGCAGTCTCATTCACTTCGATTTCAGAGCCGTTCTTGTATATTTTCAGGCTGTACGGTACGTCGCTCTGCACTTTGATCTCCGCCTCCGACGAACCGGTGACTGTTTCAGCCGGCATTCTGATTTCGGCATCGGATGTTTTTAAAGAAGTGCTCTTCACAGGATCGAAACGTCCGAGGATTTCTCCTTCGAAAGACGCGACACCGATCAGGTAACTCCTGTGTCCTTTCGGCAGATAGACCGAACACGGGGACATGAAACCGTCAGACCGTGATACCAGTTCTCCCGTGTCGCCGTCATACAGCAGCACAGAGCCGGGCATCCCGCCGTTCCACATCAGGAACAGGTCGTTCTTTTCCACGCACATCAGAACGTCCGTGAGTTTATCCTGCCGGTTCGTGTTGTCATAGAAAAAATAATCGTCGCAATACTTATACCCTGCAATCCCGCTCGTACTTACAGCGGAAATGTAAAAAATGTAGTATCCGCTGTCGATATCCGGCATATAAACGTCCACGGCGCCGTGGGTTCCGCTTTCGATCTCCTGTACCAGAAGACCGTTGAATTCGCTGCGGTCCTGGGCAGCATAGATCCTGACATATACGGTGTCAGTAACATTGCTAATATCCCATTCGGCCCTGTAGATGCCGTTGCCGGTCTCGCGGAGCGAAAAATTGCTGATCAGCGGGCTGTTCTCAGAGACCGTCCCGGTCCGTTCGGGCTGCGGGACACCGTAGACGGTGTTCTCCGACAAGGCGAAGAACGGCAGCATCAGCGTTATCACGAAAACAATTATGAAAATGTTCCTGATCTTTTTCATGATCCGCCTCCCGCATACGTTATGCTGTCTGAAATGCCCACTGCATTCAGAGTGATGGAAAATACTCTTTCGGATATTTTGTCCGTTTCGGCAGTTGCGGTGAACATGGCCGTGTAACGGTAATTCATAAGCTTGGAAAGCTCGCCGGAGAATATGCAGAGCTGGTCGGTAAAGGGCACGTGCATGCTGATCCCTCCGGTGGACGAGCAGAGCGAATCCGTGTATCCGTCCTCACCTGATCCGATACGGTATGCGAAGACCTTCACGCCCGCGCTTCTCGCCCGGTTCACGATGTCAAGAAGCTGCTCCTCCGAAAGGGTACATCCGTCGGTCACGTAAACGATCACGCCTTCTTCCTCACTGCTGATCCCGGCCATTGTTTCCAGAGCCGTAATCAGACAGGAGTAAGCCGAGACCGCATACTGCGCATTGAGGTTCCTGATCGCATAGCGTACAGCCTCACAGTCGTTGGTCAGTTCGTCCTGAATATAAGCCGAACTGTTGACGAAAGCGAACTTTTCCGCGATCCGGTCGTCATCGGTCAGATTGTACAGCCCCTGTTTGATCTCTTCCTGATCATCTTCTGAAAGCGCTCCGCTCTGCAGATCCATGACAAATACAGCCGAACGGCCGTCGTAACTGTCGGTCGCCGCGAGCTTGCAGTCCTCGACCGGTACGTCCATATCGGTGAATGTAAAGTCGTCCGCGTAAAACTCTCCCGGTGATCCTACGATATTTTTCTTCTGCACGTTCAGAGAATAATAGACCTCGGATTTCGGATATTTCGAAGTATCTGTGCCGGTGGTCTCGATCCGCGGCAGACTGTCGTAAAGCATGGCGGCAATCACCTTACTGGCGTTTCCGTTGATGTTGTCCTCACCGTAAGTGAAGATCATACAGCTGGCATTGTTCAGCAGGACCAGGGAATCGGAACAGAGGGCAGAGAATTCCGGACTGCCGGAACGGGCGTCGTCCTCATCTATTTTCTCCAGATCGTCCCTTATGATGATCAGATCGTTCCGAAGGGGCGAGGAATTGTCCAGTACTTCGATCCGGTTCAGGAGCGCCATCATATTGTCAAGCGCTTTGTCGTAGTCTTTTTTCAGAAGTCGGAGCTTCATAATTTCCAGCGCGATATAGCCGTCATTGTCAAAGCCCTGCTGCTTCTTGAGCTCCAGGAAATTGATAAGGCGCTGATAAATGACGCCTCTGGCCTCGTCATAGTATTCTTCCGCCTTCTCGAGATTCCTCTCAATAGCATCCACATCATCCCCGCCGGTCTCCATCGCAGCAGCGTAAGCCTCCAACGCATTATCCACAAGCGGCGCGATCTCCTTGTCATCGGTTTCCGCCAGCGTTTCGCTTTCCTGCGAATAAGCGGCCTGTGCGAGGACGTCGGTATAAAGGACGTAATTGGCTTCCGTTTCCTTCTTTTCGATCAGGATCTGGGAAAGAGCCGCTGCCGAATCATATTCTTCCTGCGTAAGATAGTAGCTGATCGCTATTTTCTGCACCACGTCATAACCGTCAAATGTTTCCAGCAGATCTGCTATTTCCGTCGTGTTCACGCTGCCCGCCTCGCCCGAACGGATATTCCGGTCGGCCTGATACAGCGCCTGCAGATCATCGGTCTCCTGAATGCCGGAAAGGGCATAGGCGTTACTGATCAGCTTGCTGATATCGGAACCGGAGGTCTTACGGCCGTTCAGATCGTTCACGGCTATCGTATTCAGTTCCCTGACGATATTCTGCAGTCCGGCATCATGGCCTTTCTGGTCAAGATACTCGGAGGAATCAAAGAAGAGATCCTTGCTGTCCCCGGCTTCGGCCTCGGCCAGGATCTTCAAAAGGCTCTTATGATCAGTGCTCATATCTCCGTCTTCGGAAATAATATCCAGTGCCGACGCAGGGTCATTATCCTGCAGATACCGGAAAGCCACGTACTGTCCCGGTGCATCGGAAGGCTGGACCGCATTTCGTGAAGCAAACGCGAAAATGACGCTGATCCCGAGCAGCACGAACAGAACCGCAAGAAAGACCGTGTCAAAACGCTTTCTGTACAGCCCGCGCCGGTAATGTCCGAAAATATCGACAAAAATGGCAGCGCCGAATACAATTATGAAAATAAGAGGAGTGAAAACCTCCATTATCTGCTCCCGTACTCGTCCTTTTTATCACGCATCATCAGCATTGAAACAGCCTCTTTCGCCGAACGTCCGTTGAAGAGAATATCATTGACCGCTGATACGATCGGCATATCAATGCCGTATTTTTCCGAAAGTTTTTTTGCGGCCCTGGCGGAATGCACGCCTTCAACCACCATATTGACCTCTTTCATGGCCTCTTCCATCGTACGTCCCTGTCCCATCAGGAAACCGGCCTTACGATTGCGGCTGTGTACGCTCGCGCAGGTCACGACCAGATCGCCGAGCCCTGTTAACCCCGAAAAGGTCTGGGGATCCGCTCCCATGGAGGTACCGAGCCTGGTGATCTCCGCGATTCCCCTGGTGATCAGGGCCGCCTTGGTATTGTCACCGTAACCGAGTCCGTCCGCAATGCCGGCCGCGAGCGCCACGACGTTCTTGAGCGCGGCCCCTGTCTCGATACCCAGGACATCAGACGATGTATACACCCTGAAGACAGGGCTCATGAACAGCATCTGTATATATTCCGATATTTCTTTGTCCGCTGATCCGGCCACGATGGCAGTCGGCAGACCTTTTCCGACTTCCTCGGCGTGGCTCGGGCCGGAAAGGACCGCAACGCGTGCCTGCGGGATCTCCTGATGTATGATCTGCGACATGGTCATCAGCGTATCTTCTTCAATTCCCTTCGCCAGATCCACGATGATCTGTCCTTCTTTTATGAACGGCGAAAGGGTCGCGGACGTTTTCCGGACCGCCGGCGAAGGAACAGCCATGACGATCAGGTCCCTGTCTCTGACACTCTCCTCCATATCTGACGAAAAAGCAACGCTGTCCGGAAGGATGACCCCCGGCAGCTTGTCCTTATTCTGATGATATTTCAGGAACATTTCCGTTTCTTCTTTAAAGAACGACCACAGAGTGATCTTATGTCCGTTGTTGGAAAGGAGCCAGGCAATCGCACTGCCCCAGCTTCCGGAACCAAGTACACAGATATCAGCCATTTTTTTCCTCCAGATGCTTCAGAACATTTTTCTTTCCGTACCGCTTGCAAGCCTTGCAATATTGCCTCTGTGCTGCCAGAATGCGAGCAGCAGCAGAAGCGCGGTAACAATATACATTTCGATAAGCGCATTCTGCGCCATTCCGTATCCGTCCAGCTGCCCGAAAATGATCATTCCGACAAGAAAGCCTGCGTAAAGGACCAGAGAGCCCATTGATACGGTATGCGTGATCAGCAGCGGAATGATAAAGCATGCCAGAGAGATCAGGATCAGGCGCCAGTCCAGGAAAGCGACGATCATGCCCGCGGTAACGGCAATGCCCTTGCCGCCTTTGAATTTCAGATAGAACGGAAAATCGTGTCCGAGGATCACGCCTGCAGACGTATAAATGATCAGGAGTTTTCCGATATCCGAATCCTTAAAGATCGCCGTCGTCAGGAGCACAGCCAGGATGCATTTGAAAAAATCTCCGGCAAACGTAAGGATGCCTAAATACTTCCCCAGAGTGCGGATAACGTTCGTGGTGCCGGCATTTCCGCTTCCAGTCGTACGAATGTCGATGCCTTTTGCCCTGCCTATGATATAACCTGTCTGAATCAGGCCGAAACAGTAACCGATCAGAATACAAATGATCCGTTCCATATACGCTTACCTCTCCTCGTTCCTTTCCCGGATAATGAACCGGATCGCGGTCCCTTTGAATCCGAAGGTCTCGCGGATGCGGTTTTCCAGATACCGTCTATATGAAAAATGAAACAGTTTTTTATCGTTCACGAACAGTACAAAGGTCGGCGGTCTGACCGAAGCCTGCGTGGCATAAAAGATCTTCAGCCTCTTTCCCTTGTCGGACGGCGGCTGCTGCATGACGACGGCCTCGGTAATGATCTCGTTGATCACGCCGGTAGAGACACGCATATTCTGATTTTCGATGACGGTATCGATCATATCGAAAAGCTTACTGACGCGCTGGCCGGTCAGGACGGAAATGAAAAGGATCTCCGCATAGGCAACGAACGGCAGCACCGAGCGTATCTTTTCCGTAAATTCCTTTACCGTTCTGTTATCCTTTTCCACGGCGTCCCATTTATTCACGGCGATGATCAGGCCCCTGCCCTGTTCGTGAACAATGCCGGCGATCTTGGCGTCCTGCTCGGTAACGCCGCTCTCGGCATCGATCATCAGCACCGCGATATCGGAACGCTCGACCGCCGATACGGCGCGGATGATGCTGAAGCGCTCGATATCCTCATGTATTTTGCTCTTGCGCCGGATCCCGGCAGTGTCCGTAAAAATATAATCTTTCCCGTTGTTCCTGATCTTTGTATCGACGGCGTCCCTCGTCGTGCCGGCAATATCCGAAACGATGACCCTTTCCTGCCCGATCAGGCGGTTGATCAGAGAAGATTTGCCGGTGTTGGGTTTGCCGATCACCGCTATCCTCGGAATGTCTTCATCCTCATCGCCTGCGCTTTTTTCCGGGAACAGGCTGATGACCGTATCCAGAAGTTCACCGAGCCCCTGCTTTCCTTCAGCCGAGATCGGATAGGGATCGCCCAGCCCAAGGTTGTAGAACTCATAGACGTCGGACATCTGCGCGTTGTAATTATCCACTTTATTGACGGCCAGCACGACCGGCTTCTTGCTTCTGCGCAGCATATCCGCGACCCCGGCGTCCGCATCGGTCAGGCCCTGCCGCACGTCCGTCATGAAAATAATAACGTCTGCCGTCTCCATGGCGATGGAAGCCTGCTCTCTCATGCTCTTCAGGATGATATCGCTGCTCTCAGGCTCGATCCCGCCGGTATCGATCACGGTGAATTCCTTGTCCAGCCACGTCACGTCCGCGTAAATACGGTCGCGCGTGATGCCCGGCGTATCCTTAACAATGGAAATACGCCTGCCCGCAAGGGCATTGAAAAGGGTGGATTTACCTACGTTAGGTCTCCCGACGATTGCTGCTATCGGTCTGCTCATAAAGTTGTCTCCGGTCGTTGATAGGAGGTTTCACGTCGCCGGTGATCGCGGTTACAAAGCTGTATCCGTCGTTGTCGGTGACGAAAACTTCCGTATTCAGTTCTCTTTCCAGATCGTCCGTGGTAACGTCGTCCAGAAAGACTTTTTCTCCTATTCTAAGCATGTTCACGGGGATCAGAAGGCGTTCTCCCAGGTCTTCTCCCTTCAGTTCCGAAATAATATCCTGTCCGGTCACAAGACCCGAGACCGTAATGGAACTGCCGAAGAATTTATTTCTGATCCCGTATACTTTTATGGTCAGCCCCTTATATTTCCTGCTGACTGCAAGGGCAAGCTCTTCGATAAAAGGCTTTGCCAGCATCCCGGTCGCGATCGAGACCGTGCGCTCCGGATCCGAGGGAACGGCCTCTTCCAGATAGAAACGTACTTCTTCGATCAGGAGGCGCAGCATTCCCACGCCGTTCTCGAGCTGCGGATAGCCTTCATACTCTTCCTCTGAAGGAAGTTCGGCTCCGGCCAGCAGGATCAGTTCATCAGAGGCATATACAAAACGCGTGCCTTTCGTTTCGAGCATCCGTTCCTGGACCCGTCCGATCTGCAAAAGCGCGGCTGCCGCGTCTTCCTTTGTCAGAGCTTCGAGCGGATACAGACCTTCCCGGTATCTGGTAAGTCCGACCGGGACAACGGCTGCGCTTTCCATCTGCGGGGAAAGACTGCTCAGGTCATTCAGCGTGCGGTCCAGCTGCTCACCGTCATTGATCCCCCGACAGAGAACGATCTGGGCATTCAGGGAGATACCGGCGTCCGCGAGCATCTTCATTTTCCGCATGATATCGCCCGCAAAACGGCTGCCGAGCATCCTTTTGCGTAAATCTTCGTCGGTCGTATGGACCGAGACATTGATCGGGGATAAACGGTACTCGATGACCCTTTTAAGGTCCGCATCGGAAACGTTCGTCAGCGTCACGTAGTTTCCCTGGATGAACGAGAGCCTGGTATCGTCGTCTTTAAAATAAAGGGTCCTGCGGAGTCCTTTCGGAAGCTGGTCGATGAAACAGAAAATGCATTTATTGCTGCAGTGCCTGTATTCATCCAGCAGACCTTCGGAAAACTCCAGCCCCAGGTCTTCATCTTCGTCCTTTTCGATCGTGAACTCCCACTCTTCTCCGTCCGCTTTGCGCGTCAGAACGACGAGTTCGGAGTTCTGGGAAAGAAAATGATAGTCCAGAATGTCTCCCACCGGCCTGTCATTGATGGACACAAGAAGATCGCCGGGCTCGATCCCGAGCTCTTCCGCGATGCTCCCAGGCACAATACGCTCTATCTTTTTTTCCGTGCCCCTCATAATCTATTCCCGCTCGCAAAATAACCCATACTGTTCCTTATCTTAACAATATTGGATTGAAAAAGCAAGTAAAGGGTAGGTTGACACCTGCGGCAGGCACGTGATATAAAGTATAATGCCGAAGGGCGAAAGAGGTGAATCATGAGTTTATTTACACATATCCACGAAGCAATGCCTACCGCTCCTCTTAAGATCTGTGCGCTTCCGGGCTGTGAGGATAAGGCTTATATCATTAATGAATATCTGAAGGAATACCAGAAGGAATTCCTTGAACAGTTTCCGGACAGACGTTCCCTGTATCATTCGGGCGACTTCCTGGTGACCTGTACCTGCGACCGTTTCGGCACGGGCGAAGGCAAAGGTACCATCAAAGAATCCATCCGCGGCAAGGATCTCTATCTGATCAGCGATATCACGAACACATCAGTGACCTACCGGCTGCGTAATTTTACCAACCATATGTCACCGGACGATCATTATCAGAATCTCAAAAGGATCATTTCCGCAGCGAACGGAAAGGCGCACCGCATCAACGTGATCATGCCTTTCATGTATGAGAGCCGTCAGCACAAGAGAAGCTACCGCGAATCGCTGGACAACGCCCTTATGCTCCAGGAACTTCACAATATGGGCGTTACCAATATCATAACCTTCGACGCCCACGACCCGCGCACACAGAACGCGATCCCGCTCGCCGGCTTCGACAATTTCTACGCCTCTTACCAGTTCCTGCAGGCGATTCTTCTGAATTATCCGAATCTGGAGCTTTCGAGTGACAAGCTCATCATTCTGAGCCCGGACGAAGGCGCCATGTTCCGCGCGAAATATATGGCGAATATTCTCGGTGTGGATCTGGGAATGTTCTATAAAAGACGTGACTTTTCCCAGGTCGTCGGCGGCAAGAACCCGATCGTCGCCCACGAATATCTCGGCACTTCGCTCGAAGGCAAGACCGCGATCATCATCGACGATATGATCGCCAGCGGCGACAGTCTGATCAAGACCTCGAAGGAGGTCATGGAACGCGGCGCGAAGCGGGCGATCGCATGCACGACCTTCGGTCTCTTCACCAACGGTTTCGACGAGTTCGACAAGGCTTATGCCGAAGGAAGCATTGACAAGGTCATCACCACGAACCTGATCTATCAGAATCCCGCGCTCTTAAAGAAGCCCTGGTATGCTTCGGCAAATATGAACAAATACCTTTCGGCCATCATCTATACGCTGAACCACGACGTATCGCTTGAAAATATTGTTGTAAATACCAGAAAGATCAACCAGATGCTCAGTGAGCTCGGACGAAAGCAGCAGGATCTGCTTTAAGAATGAAACGCGTTCCTGATATGGCGGATCTCCTCCCCTTCGATGGCGAGGAGATCGAACCGGCAGGACACATTATCGGAAATCCCGTACCGGCACAGATAAAACTGTGCCGTTTTTATGATCTTTTGCTGCTTGTAATAGGAAACGGCCTCTTCGGGATAACCTCTGGATGAATCTTTTCTGTATTTTACTTCCACAAAAACAAGCGTATCGCCATCCCGTGCCACGATATCGATCTCTCCGGTCCGGCACCGGAAATTCTTATGCAGAATAACAAACCCGTG
>Ga0310690_10009012_pt1 | contig 12571 bp, 8 predicted proteins | sample AusTroGonzalo_MG_2_FD_207661 | JGI IMG/M metagenome (GOLD analysis project Ga0310690, IMG submission 207661) | Bovine rumen microbial communities from tropical cattle in Woodstock, Queensland, Australia - Gonzalo_04 (v2) (version 2) | ecosystem: Host-associated > Mammals > Digestive system >...
CAGCAGCCTAAGGTCGTCCCTCCTGTCAAGGACGAAAAGAGTAAGGAACCAGAGTCTCCCAAGCCCCAACCAGTCCCTTCTGCTGTTCCGAAAGCAGTTATGGCAGCTGCTATAACTGCCTTTGAGGCTTCTCTTGATACGATACCGTTCCTTTCATCAGCCAATTGTGCGTCCGACTCCGCTGTAGTCGCAAGACATCTTGACAACCTACGTCTGGCTTCTATTGACAAAGCAGCATACATAAGTGAACAGCGGCTTAATGACTACGTTGCTGTCATCTCCGACTCGATCAGTTTTTATCGCAATGATAGCCTCGTAACTGATTTCCTTCGTCGCTATAAAGACGGCTCACTTTCTGCTAACGACTCTTGCAAGAACAAATTGTCCGCCATTATCGCTGAACGAATTTCTACCCGTGAGCAGCTAATAGCCCCGCTGAAGGATGAGATTGCCTGTATTGCCGACACCAATCAAATCATAAGTTGGAAGAAACCCGTTGCCGTGGGAGCGGCAGTCTTGTTACTTTGCATTATACTTGGTATCTGGTATTACAGGGCCAACAAGAGGCATCCGATGCATCCTCAAAAGCGGAAGGTGTTATCTATGACAGGCAATGACCCTAACAACCGTTCTTTGATTGTCGTAAATCGCCAGACTTCGCATCTGTTAAGAAAACAGAGTCTTGATGATGTCTATGACAATCCTGCGTATTTGCGTATTGACACCAAAGAATTCTCGGCTGATTCTGCAGTACGTACAATGTACATCAAAAACAGTTGTATCAAGGAAATATATAATATGTATGCTGAAGACCTGCGTAATCCTAACAACCCTAAGGAGGATGGCTGTATGGTGCTTGGTAGATGGGTACACGACGCTGAGTCGGGACTTTACGACGTGTCGCTTGAGCATGTGGTCTTCCCTGGCGACGATGCTATCTTCAGTGAATATGAGCTGAACTTTGGCGGCAAAATCAAATTAAGGGTGTCTGAGAGGCTACGTGCCCTTCGCCGCGAGACGGGACTTCAGTACGACCTTACATGCTGGATACACTCTCATCCTAATTTGGGCGTGTTCTTCAGCAGTTCCGACAACAACGTCCATATGCTGCTGAAACATCCTACACATCCAAAATTCCTTACGGCCCTGGTTATAGACATCCTTACTGATACGATGGTGACTGGCATCTTCACCTTCAAGCAGGACGAGACGCTGAACTCCAAGAACGACCTCACCAAGCTCTATTCACTTGATGAGATGTATAAATGGGCATTGGCAAGCGAGCGTAAGTCGTTTGATGCCGCCAACTATTTCGATGTTTTGGCACAGACAAAATTCCACCTTGACAGCTGCGACAGCATACAATTGAGCAACGGTGCCGTCATCGATATGACATTCCTCGCCGTGAAGCCCACGGGGTTTGTCGGCTTTGTGCATGGCTATACTTTAGAACGTGGCAACAGAACACAATGCGTCACATCGTCAGTCTCGAAAAGTAACATTGCTGCAGACAATAATGTAATCGGATGTTTCGTGGTGGCTTCCCACTGTAGTATACCGTCGATACGCAAGGCCGTGGCACCATATCTGCATATTATTCACTTCGTTCTCGTATACACCGCCACTGACGGTCTGCTTACTGCCATTCCGGTGGAACGTCAGGATCTTTGCGACAACAACGTATATTATACCGAACATAAACTTGAAGACTTGAAAATATGGACACGAAGAAAAAGATAGCCCTGAGAAGGCTGCAGCTATTCCTATGGGCTTTTCTCGTCTCGTTGACATCGGCATCAGCGCAGACAGTAAACAGGAATGTTCAATTTTGTGGCTGCGATTATAGTTATGAATCCGACAGCATCACTATTAAGTTCAATCTCCTTGCTGATAATGGTGAGCACATTCGGAATCTGCCAGACAGAGTTCTCTCAGACAACCTCCACATATTTGAAGATGGGCGCGAAGCGGGAGGTGGCATGTACAAAGCTCTTAGCGGTGGCATTCGTATTCCGAAGGACTACACCATCTCCGTACTTGTAGACCTTGGCATTGATGAAAAAGGTAAGCAGAGCATCTTTGAGGCGGTGAAAGACCTTGTATTTAGCGCGCCTGATAGTTGCATTTACCTGTCATTTTTTGGTGATGAGGTGACAACCAGTGAAGTTGTCACTGCCTCAAACTATGAGAGTTTCCATAACAGGTTCCTCCAATCTTCGAATAACAAGTATTTCTTTAGCGCACTCTATCCAAAACTGTTGGAGTTTAATGAACGTGAAGTTGGCCAGCCATCAGAGTTCCGCTTTGAACCAAGAATTTCTCGTCGTGCAAGCGAAGGAGGCAAGACCGCCATGTTTGTCTTTGTCGACGGTAGCCGTCCAGCCGACAACGGAGACCCCACAAAGTATCTTGACCTTACTGAAGGTGCCAAAAGCGTCAAAAACCTTCAGGTAAAACCAACTATCTACGCATTTTACTATTCGTCTGGTAAGCAACTTGATGATGATGTTGATCTGACGCTTGATGGTATTACAGGACATTCCCAGAAAATGGATTTTCCTGATGGCAGATATGTTTCCACCGAAGACAGGCAAAAGATCTTAGACAAGATAGGTGAGGCCATAGAGGACCAAAAGTGCGATTATTCCTATACATACAAGGTTGGATCTAATGCTTCCTATCAAGGGCCGGTAGAATTCTCTGCCCAATGGGTTGACGAACTCATAGGCGAACCTGTTAAGTATATAATAGGCTCAAATGAGAACCCGTGGCCGAAACGCGGCGATTGGCTGCTGAAGTTCTTCATAGCTATACTGGCAACATTTTTTATGGCGGCCTTCTTCTTCTTTATTATGAAGATAGTGGTGCCCACCGTCAAGTCGAGGGTATTTGCCATTAAATACTACAAGAAATATCAGCCGGAATATGGCGTCCAGAAACGTACTTGTACCTTTTGTAGGCAGGAAGTGGAACCGGGCCAGTTGGTAGTTGTGAAGTGCAAGCATCTTATGCATGTGAAATGCTGGAAAGAGATTGGCTACCACTGTGCTGAATATGGTCAGAATTGTAACACAGGCACTCAGGCGCATGTAGATTGGCCAACATTGTTCACTAAACATTCATTCCGAGACTGTCATCATGCCTTTTCTGGCATTCTTGCAGGTTTCTTTAGCTGGATTGCCTATGAGCTGCTGGGACGTGAACTGTTCCCCTCTTTGGCAGCAGGCATAGCTAAGACGTTTCTCACGGGTGAACAGCATGATCGTCTCATGCATGCTTGTACGTCGAAGGTTGCTTCGTTTATGGCCATCGGCCTGCTTTTGGGCCTGTTCCTCTCACTTGTGTTCCGTTGGAATGAAGAGTATCGCCGCAAAGACAGCCAAGTGTTCTTTAGAATTATTGGTTTTTCGCTGCTGTCCTCATTGATCGGCTTCATGGCCTTTGCTTTTGGCGGTATCATTCTCTGTATGATGGTATCTCTGATAAACCAGCCTGACATACCTTGGTATTGCTCGCTACCAGCCTATTTGCTCTTCTCCGTGTGTGTGCCGTTGAGTCTTACCATCAAGACGTCCATTCCCATTAAGAGCGCAATGCTTGGTGGCCTCTGCTCGGCGGGAATCGGTTTCCTCGTACTTTACTTTGCCAATGGCATCGTCCATCGTTTCCCGTGGATGAATATGCTGTTCGACTTCATTATCTATGGTGGTGGATTGGGGGCATCGATTGTTACGATGCGCATGCTCGCCGAAAAGTATTTCCTTGTAATAAAGAATGGCCCGAAAGCAGGTACACGCATTCCCATTCACAAATGGATGAATGCCACAGGCGGCGGCAACAAGGTGACCATAGGCATGACTGGCGACTGCGAAATCCAGATGAACTGGGAAAAGAGCAATAAGGTTGCCAAGGAGCATGCCGTGCTTTACATCGACCATACTAAAAATTGTCCCGTCATCAAGCCTCTCCAAACAAAAGTCACCTACAACTCACGCGTCGAGTTGCCAGTACGTAGGCCAGCTCCGCTCTCCAACCGTGACACTTTCAAGATTGGTGACACCATTTTTCAATATGAAGAAGACGATTAATGAAAACGAATAACAATAGACATTCATTCGAATGGGGTGATGGGGTGTTCACCCTCCTCTCTTGGTTTCGTCAAGACCTTGTAAGAAATGCACGAGTGCTCGTAGCCGGTGCCGGCGCATTGGGCAACGAAGTAGTGAAGGATTTGGCTCTTTTCGGAGTGGGTCATATTTACGTCGTCGATTTTGACCGCATAGAGTTGTCGAACCTGACGCGCTCTGTACTTTTCCGTGAGGAGGACGCTTTGGCTCGTGCATATAAAGCAGAGGTGGTTGCCAGCCGTGCAAAGGAAATCAACCACCAGATTCATGTGGTGCCTATTGTAGGAGATCTCTTCTCCGACGTTGGTTTTGGAGTGTATCGAGCCGCTGATGTTGTGATAGGTTGTCTCGACAGTCGCATCGCCCGCTATCTACTCAACCGTCTCTCGCTTCGTGCTGGCAAGACATGGATTGACGGCAGCATTGAAAATCTCACGGGTAACGTAAAAATTTTTTCGCCTGGTGTCAATTGTTACGAATGCTGTCTATCGCGCGAAGAGTTCGGCAACATAATGTTGCGCACGGGCTGTGCCGATGTGGTGCGTACCCAAGTTAAGGGCGGACGTGTCGCTACGACACCCATCAGTGCTTCAATCATTGGTGCCATGCAAGTGCAGGAGGCCATGAAAGTGATTCATCGCGAGACTGAAGCTGCTACCCAGTTCCGAACGCTCGAAGGGGAGGTATTGCACTATGAGGGAATGACAAACTCCATGCGCATATATAAATATGATATGTGGAAGAAACGGTGTACGGCTCATGAGCGATGGGACAACGTTACCGAAGGCCCGGGGATGTCGGCGCAGATGACTGTCGGTGAGGCTCTTGAGGCTCTGAAAAAGCTGTTAAAGGTCAAGAGCGTGGAAATCAATATGCGCAACAACAAGTTTATTGACAAGATTGTAGTCGATCGCACCGATCAGGAGTTTTACGTGATGATGGCGGAATCGCGTCTTGAACAGCACATCGCCCACGATGCAGAACTACGCCGACTGAGTTATCATAACAAATTCTACAAGTCGTTTTTCACCGATATCAATAACGATTTCCCATACAAAGGCCTTACGCTGCAACAGATTGGCATACCACCATTCGACGTCGTGCAGGTGACGACCTCTAAAGGTCTCTACTTTGTTGAGTTGTCGGATGACAAACAACTATTTATCTGACCTTACGCCATGTCTCTCCAGAACATCCCCCAAGACATCAACGTCGAGCTGCTTCTGTCTTACTTTGCAGGAGAATGCATCAAAGTGTCCCTCAAAGGGCTGCATAAACGCAATACGTACAACGACATCCTTGACGCGGAATTTAAGGATGGTACCTTCCAGTTAAATATCGGACGTAACAGCATTTATAACACGTTACCCGAGAACCTCTTTCATCAAATCGACCGTTTTGCCAACTTACACGAGGGCAACAAGGATGAGTTTCATGAAGAGGCAGATCGGTTGAATCAGGAGTGCGAAAACGCCCGGAGTTTTTTTTCGCCAGTGGACACTATGCTGTTGTACTACCGAATGAAGACTCGTGAGGAATTACGGAGTGTTACGGAGACCAACAGCGTGCTATACGACATCCTCAGCGACCGTCTCACCGAGGAACAGCGGCAGAACCGATTCGTCAGTCAGACTATTCCCCTGTTGCCAACGTGCAAGACGATACGCGGCAACAAGACACTACTGACACTTATGCTCCGAAAAGTATTTTTCGATGAGGGAATCGTTGTCAGGCTGAAGGAACGAGAGAAGGTGTACCACGATGAACAGCCACAGTACGTTGACAGCCTGGGCAAAGCACTTGACGAAACATTCTTGGGCAATGTCTACGATGAGTTAGTTACTACTTTTGAAGTCTACTTCTGGCCAGAGATAGTCGATGCAGAATTCCTAACCCTTGTCAATGAGATTGAAGTGTTCCGCCTCTTCCTGCAAGACTACTTTATGTCCGTAGAGGAAGTGCTTGAGTTTGACATCAAGCATGACGACCCCGCATTGCGGCTCTCTGATGACAACACGTACAATTACTTGAATTTTAACGCTAATCTATAAATCAAAGATGAAAAGAGTATCTTGGAAACGTGGCATGAGGCTCAGCGACGAGCTAATGCGTGCCTCAGACGACAATATGGCTGCGCTGATAGCCAAGTCGACGGTGCTGGCAGCCAATGGTCGATTTGGTCTGTTGCCGTCACATCAGTCTTTCAATCTGAATCTTAATATCGGCAATGGATTTGTCGATGTCGATGCCCTTACATGCCTGGCAGTGACCAAGGGCGGACACATTATCGATGTTGACTACGACACACGCTATGGGCATAATTTCAACAAACGGGTGCCGATGCCGCAAGTATCGAGTACTGATGAATATATCCTTACTATCAATGTACATACGGGAGAGTGGAAAGAAGTCTCTGACGACATGGAGGAACCTGTCTATAGCTTCTCGTTGATTGCACCCGATACAATCGTGCCCGACAACTCTATGCCCATAGCCCACATCTCTTACGAAGATGACGGATGGCGAGAGGACGATGCCGACTTTGTGCCACCTTGCCTCTTCGTGTCATCACACCATAGGTTCGAAGAACTGCATGGGAGGTTTTTGGAGGTGTTGGCAGCTCTCGATGACAAGACACGGGCAGTTGTCGCCACGAAAGACTATAAGGGAATGAACATCTTCTGGCCGCTGGTACAGCAATTGCGCATTGCAGCCGACAAGGAGCGCGACCTGTTGACGCCAATGGCACTGCTGTCGGGAGTGCAAAAGTGTGTGAGCGCATTTACTTGCGCCTGCGACCTTGACTCTCAAATAGACCTTACTGATGCTAAAACGTGCAGAACCTTCGTGTTTGCACCATACAATTACAAGGAGGCCTACGAGCGCATAAAGGCAGGATTGAAAATCTGTTATGGCATTATTGAAAAGGTGGAGAAACTTGCCGAAAAAGAACAAGAGCAACCAGAGCCTCCCCGCCAGGAAAAACAAAGGAGCAACAAGCCCGCGTCACCGACAATTGCTGGCAAATACTTCACGATTGACTGTAATAGGCCAGAAACGGTGATACCAGTGGAGTGTGCCAATGCGTCGGCAACAGTTGTCTTCACCGCCGACGGCAGCAAGCCTACACAAAACTCTCCAAAAGCAGTAAGGTCGAGGGATGGACTGAAGATAAGGTTCAAAAATGGTTACAAAGGGAAAGGCTCTGAGCCTGACAAGGCAGTCAAGATCAGCCTGATGGCCATAGTAGGAGGAGACTGTAGTGAAATGTCCACCTTTAGCATTACCCAGCGGAAAAGTCTAAAGTTCAGCGATGCAAGACCTGTTTAGAAACACGGGCGAAAGGAGCGTCAACATACTTTGAGGCATGAAGAAACATACACAATACATTTCTGAACCTGTGAATTTCCTTCACAACGAGACCAACGCAAACCTCAGCATCGAACGAAACATCTCAGAACAGGATTCTATGCTTAAAAATCTGGTCGAGTTGATTGTCTTCACGCCAATCGGCAACTTCAATGCCGACCCTGACTTTGGCTTGGAATACTGGAGCCAAGAGTATGTCAACATTAGCGAATCGCAGTTTAACAACAACTATGGACGTGACGAAGACTTTAGCAGACTTAGCACAAAGGACCGATGCGAGAAGAGCATAGCCGAGAACTTTATTGAGTATGCGCCTGAGGCTCTGAAAATGAGAAATGTACATGTGGTTGTGAGCCTCAAGGACATAAACGGCAACGAACGAAGTCGTCGTAAGGTCTATTCCCATCATGAGGTGGTGATTTTCGTCTCGGCAGAGATTGATGACGGAATGGGTACAACACGTTCTTTTGAGCATCAAGTGTCGTTTATGGTTGAGCCGACAGTAAAGAAAACAAAAGACATTTAGTATTTATGGATCAAGAGATACGCAGACAAGTACAAAATGAGATTGGCTATTTGCGGAAGGTGTTGGCCAATGATATTGACTTCGACAGCATGGATCCCATTGCTAAGATGATGCTTGTTGCCGTGGTGCATGAATGGCAAAAGTTGCGCGACGACATCAAGGCAACACCCCACAAGGTGAAGGAGCGTTATTACACAGACTTCGTACCATACGAGAAAGTTGGGGCTATGCCAGCAATAACCGTACTTCAGCCGATACTCAAGCCCAGGACAACGCCCAGCATGGTGCTCGTGGGTAAGGAGGCGTCGTTCCTTTTCAAGGAGAAGGACAGCAAGTCCCAACTCAACTTCATACCTTTATTCGAAACAATGCTATTGCCCTATGATGACCTGGCCCTGCTCTCACATTGCCGTATGAAATGCAACGGTGAAGAACTGACGGTGGGGACGAAACTCACTAATAGTGTATGGGTCGGCATTGTCACCAACGTAGAGATAGACAGTCTCAAGGGGCTCTCAATTCTTGTCAGAGGAACGAAGGGCGTTCTACCTGAGCATATTTATGTGGTACCAGAAAACAATAGTGCCAACGAACGTGAACTCGAGATTGCAACTGTGCGTGAAATGGAGAGCATCACGATGTTGGAACCTTTCGATGCGCAGCAGGCATCGGGGCAGTTCTTCGCTTTCTTGGAAAAGTGGAAAGAGTGTTTGCTCAATATGCCCGATGCCGGACTGCTTTACATTGTCGACAATGTGAACAACCGCGACCTTTTCAAACCCTATGCCTTCCCGAAGGACTTCTTGCAGTGGCTTGAGGAAGAAAAGTTGGAGAGGTTTGAACCCACCACACTGTGGTTAAGACTTGATTTCCCCAAGGACTACGTCGTTCCAGACACGATGGAGGTGAACATCAACGCACTGCCTGCGGTAAACGTTGATGTCAGCAAAGTAACACTGACCTTGGCTTCACCAATAGCCAAACTGCAGAAGCAGGAAAACTCGTTTTTCCTTAAGGTTATAGAGACAAGTACCGCATCTCACAAACAAGGCTTCGATATGAGGAATGATGAAATTGTCATACGAGACTTCGAGGCCAAATGCTATGATAACGATGACCTCTACCGCGATGTTCGTCATCTATTCAATCGCTTCCTTGACGACTTTTATGCGTTTATTGACTATAACAACATAAAAGACGGTGAAATTCTCCGACGCCTGCGTGAGACCATCAATAATCTGGGCAAGGGCGTTGGCGTAGAAAACGAAAAGTTCAGATACGACAGTGGGACTTACGTTATGCGTAGCATCAATATGGGAGAGCAGACAACGTCAACGAAAGTCTCCTTTATGACGACAATGGGAGCGGCGGGTAATATGCCACAGGTAGGTGATATAATGGAAGCACGAAGGCTGGTAGGAGTGAATAAAGATGTTGAAATTCTGGTGTCGGCTATGGGAGGTGCCGACAAGGCATCTGTTGACGCACGTTGCGAACTGTTGCGTTACTATGCACTCACCAACGACCGGCTCTATACGCGAATGGATATTGACGCATTCCTTAGAAAAGAGATTATGCTCGCGTTCGGACGTACGGAGTATCATCGTATCTTCATACGCATTTCCGTAGAAGGAGCTGGCGGACGGCATAACTTGAGACGCGGGTTATACATCACCATTGAATTCAAAGACAAGAAAAATTACGACGAGGCGCGTCGACTGAACTTTGACTTGCTTATGCAGCAGCGCATCACCAACCTCTCGTGCATCACTATGCCAATAATTGTTACACTTAAGAATTTAGAATACCAAACAGTATAACAAATAACAACTTAAAATTTTCTGCAAACATTATGGAATGTCCTAAATGTGGCTATGAAATAGAGAAGCCTAACCAAAAAAAATGCCCTGCATGTGGCCATAAGTTAATACACAAGGAGCAAATAGACAAAGCGTTAGTTGCCCCTCAGGAATCTCAGTCAGACATTGACACATCTGAAGTTCCGCAATCTATACCTCAGGATTATTCGTCAATGCCGCACACTCCTGAACCTGAAATGATAGAGTGTCCGCGTTGTAATACACTCATCTCGGAGGAGAACAATTTTTGTCCTCGCTGTGGATACAATATGCGGGTGCCAGATAATAATGACCAGCAGCAAGATACAAGTACTAGACCATCTATTCATGAGTCATATACTGACTCCGAGATACCATCAGTCTCCCATGAAGCCTCTGAAGTCTACAACAATGAGATTATTGAGGAAGAGGTTCCCACCGTCGACGATTACTCCGATAATGTGCGATATGAGGAAGACAATACAGAATTCGAAAACGGCAGTTATCAGCCTTATCCAGACACAAGTGTAGATGATAACGAGGTGACAATACCACACGAAGAAGGGACAGCCTTCACTTCGTGGTTAACAATTGTCGGTACTGCAGTTCTTAGTGTCGCTATGGGATGCCTACTCTACATGCTGTTTGAATAGGAAAGCCATTTCCTTGAAATACATCCTTTGACATGAATAACATCAGTAAAAAAAGATTCTTTTATCTTGCCATATTAATAATGGTGGGGGTGAGTGCGTTTGGGCAGAATATTGTATTGGATAGAAGTACACAGTCCATTCTGGTGAACAATGTTGGCGGTGAAAACAACTTCTCTGTAACTGTCAACTTTGACCTGACGCTCGTTACCATGGATAACGAGACGAACGGCAGGCCGAGCTGGTTCCGACTAGATGAGACCGCTTTCGAGGAATCCGTCGTATTTGCAATTGAAAAGTTATTCAAAGTGACAGTTGACAAGAACAAGCCTCTGAAGCCACGAATCGGTAAGATTAGTATCTACCGCAACAGTTTGGAGGTTGCTATCGTCAATACTTTGCAGAACGGCTCTGCTACATTTGTCACTATCTCTGCTGATGCCGCGAACTTTGAATCTGATGCTAAGACCGTCGGTAAGACAGAGAAGTTTGTCACAAGCAACGTGCTTGTGGAGATTACTGACATTGACCATTCTGTAACAGCTGGCCAGAAAGGCTGGCTTACCGTCACTCCGATGAATGCCAGCCACGATGATGCTACTCAGACTAGTGAAAAGACGTTTACGCTGTCAGTGAATTCAGACAACACCAATGATAACCAGTGTGTGGCGAAGTTCAACGTTGTATGAACTGACGAAAGCGGAAAGCGGCAAACCAAACAGGTATGTATTGTACAAAAAGGCATTACTTCATCGTCAATTGTCGAAACCAAATATGTGATAGTTGAACCTGGTTTAACCTGAAGGGAAATAAAACGAGGTGAAATACTAATTACAGAAGGAAAAACAATGGGATCATAATTGTCAAAGGCAAAAAAGAAATAAGGTAGGAACAAACTAAGACATAATAAATTATGAATGCGATTATCAAATTTAGGCTTTTCCTTTTAACCATCATGGCGATGGTGGGGACGGGTGCGTTCGGACAGAACATCGTATTGGATAGAAGTACGTTGTTATTCAACTCTTCTGCACGTGATGTCTCGTTCAAAGTGCATAGTAGCGATGTTGACTGGAATGTTGATATCACTTACCCAGAGAATGAAGCATCTGGTTGGCTTCACGTATCCGAAAACGGTAGTGGCTTGGCTTCAGACACCTATCCCGTCACAGTTGGACTCCATGCCGATGAAAATGTGTCGACTAGTGAGCGCCATGCTACAATAATTGTAACTGGTGGTGGAATAACAGAGACTGTTTTTGTCACGCAATTAGGGATGGTTATAGACCTTGTATTAAGCACGCAGGCGATTCAGTCGAGCAACGTCGGCGGCGAGAATAACTTTACCATCAAGAGCAACGTCGACCTGACGCTCGTTCCCATAGACAACGAGTCGAACGGCGCGCCGGAGTGGTTCCGTCTTGACGCGGCCTCTTTCGAGGCCTCCGGCGTTGCTGCCATTGAGAAGAACTTCAAGCTGACGGTCGACAGGAACAAGTCGCTGAAGCCACGAAGCGGTAAGATCAGCATCCGCCGCAACGGTTCGGAGGTTGCCGTCGTCACCGTTGCGCAGAACGGCTCCGTGGCATCTGTCACCATCTCCGCCGATGCCGTGAACTTCGAATCTGGTGCTAAGACCACGGGCAAGACTGGGAAGCTGACGGTCACGGCTAACGTGCCCGTTGAGATTGGCGCTATCGACTATACGGCAACAGCCGGCCAGGCAGGCTGGCTTACCGTCACCCCGACGAGCGCCGTCCACGAGGACGCGACCCAGACGAGCGCCAAGACGTTTACGCTGTCAGTGAATTCAGACAACACCGATGACAACGAGCGTGTGGCCAGGTTCGACGTCGTATGGACAGACGAAAGTGGAAATCAGCAGAGCAAGCAGGTCACAATAATCCAGATGGGGCAAAAGTCAACCGTCACGGTAAGCACGCAGGCGATTCAGTCGAGCAACGTCGGCGGCGAGAATAACTTTACCATCAAGAGCAACGTCGACCTGACGCTCGTTCCCATAGACAACGAGTCGAACGGCGCGCCGGAGTGGTTCCGTCT
>Ga0310690_10009013_pt1 | contig 12570 bp, 20 predicted proteins | sample AusTroGonzalo_MG_2_FD_207661 | JGI IMG/M metagenome (GOLD analysis project Ga0310690, IMG submission 207661) | Bovine rumen microbial communities from tropical cattle in Woodstock, Queensland, Australia - Gonzalo_04 (v2) (version 2) | ecosystem: Host-associated > Mammals > Digestive system >...
ACGTTTGGTATGGCTTTGTGAGACGTGCTTTTGAGTGGGGCGAGGAGGCCCGCATGAAAGAGCGTTGCATCCAGGCGGTCAAGAACACGCTCAAGTATTTTCCAACTCTGGACTTGACAAGAATGGAACATTGGAATGATGATGACATCAAGAAGCACATTGAAATCTACGAGGTCAACGGAGAGTGGAAGGTCAAGAAGATTTTTGGTGTGGAGATACGTGTTGACAACCCTGAGTGCTGCTGCTTTGCCTTACGTTGCAGCGAGACACACAAGCGGAATGACGGAGTTGAGTATGAATGGCTTCAGCTGCTAACCACATTTGACTTCGAGACTGTGAAGATTGATGACAAGGAGGAGAGAAACATGTTGTGGGCCTGTAGCTTCAGACTGAATATGGGTGAGCGATACAGGGAGCCGTGTATGCCTTCATGTCATTTCGAGTCGCTTGAGGAGTTCATCAGGTTTTACACTAAAACAACTGGTGACAGGATTGATGACATCAACAAGCTCGTGATTGTTGATGACACGCCAGAGTTGATTGAGTTAGATGACGATAATGACGAACAAGACTAATTGGAGGACAAAGCTATGATGGGAAACAAAAAGAGACAATTCTTGGTCATCAAGTTTGACGGGCTGCTCATGCCCTTGTATATCAAACTGCATCCGATGCACCTCAGTAACGTGAACACTTGTGGAGCAGACGAAGCAGAACAGTGCTGGATAATTGATTTTACAACTGGCTATTTCGATTATCGCAGCAACCCCTTCTGTAAGATAACCAAGACGCACGATAATAGATTTGGGCAAGACCATGTTCAAATGAAACTTCCATTCAACAAAACTGAGTGGTTCCGCTATGAGTGGCTGGATGAGGATTGTGACGATGTGCAATGGTCACGAAAATATTTCAGTGAGGTTTATGGAATTAAGTACGAAAGACCTGTGGAGGACTGATTATGAAACACCAGAGTTATTACGACGAATACAAGAAGCTCCATGCCAAGGACATTGCGGAGTTGCGTAGGTGCCTGGAGGTGCATGATGGCGAGTACGACTGGAACGCACCAGAACACGAAGATGAGTGCTGCCCGATTATCACCGTTGGGCTGGACTACTATGTCGGTGACGTTGATGTGAAGCGCATTTGGATTGATGAACGTGACAAAATCAAAGTTCATGCTGACGAACACGATGGATGGGCCGACATGGAGTTTGACATTGATGACGTTCACTTCAGTCACGTTGAGTACATCATGGACTACATGGTCGAGAAGCTGAGTGAGGAAGAGAAACATCTGATAGCAAAGGCGGTCACGGACTTAGAGACTGGCCACCACCTGCTCTATGCGAGGACACCAGCGGAGAAGCAGATGATTAACGAAGTCCTCTTGGCCACTAACACCCATGAGAGCGAGCGCACTGACAGGCAGAAGCTGATTTATGACGAGTATATGCGTTGCACTGACCAAGACTACGAACCTAAAACTGAGGAAACATGACCTACTGGCTTTGTAAGAACGGAGAAGCCAAAGAGATTGATGAGCTTGAAGCCGCAATCTTGAAGGCGAATGGAGAAAACGTAACCAGCGACCCATTTGTGGCCGCTACGTATTTGACGGACAGCAATTATTAAACTGAAACGATTATGAAGAAAGCTACAAATGCGGTTCTTATGACCGCAATGATGATGGCTGCCGCTACTGGATATGACCCGTATTTCAGTTTAGGCCGGCCAAGAAGAGAACGCACCAAGGAACAGAAACAAAGGTGGCTGAAGGAATTGGGCCACAAAATGAATCCTGTTGACCTCTCAGAACGTGAATTTGTCATTCATGGTGAAACGATTATGGCGCACGATCGCAAGAACGCACTCAAAATCTATGCGAACCGACACCCAGAACTGAAACGTAAAAAGAAGTAAGCTATGGCAAAGACAATAGTTATTCTGGACTACCTGAAAGAGGAGGTTGTCAAGATTAAGCTCTCGAAGGTTGACGAGCAGACAATCAACATGAAGTTCAACGGAAATCACGAGGATTGGCTGTTTCTCAACTTTGCAAATGAGTTTGACTTCAACGAGATTCATTGGATGGCAGTCAACGAGGTTGCTGAAAGAACAATCGAGCGCAACGATGGCAGCACTTACATTGATGAAATCCTCATTGACATCAGTAAGCCTGAGAACGCTTGTTGGGGCATGGAGGCCAGCGACAATCAATATCCGCTCATGCTGAAGTTCTTCGATGGCTATGCCGTTGAGGTTGATGATGACTGGCTTGAAGTTCCTGCCGAGAAAGACCCCGTAATCATGTTCTATCCCACACTTGACGAGGTGAACGAATCCGAGGAGCTTCAGAACAAAATCTACAAGCATACTGGCCGTATGTGGGAACCTGAGGTTAGATGTGTTTACGATGTTGCATTGACGTTTGGCAAAATCAGAAGGAGGAAGAAGTATGAATGATTTCGAGAAAGCCGCATTGTACGCTCTCAGCCAGCTTGACGATGCAGACATACGACATGCCATCTACCACATGGAAAGAGACAGGCTTCCTCTCAGTCAAGTTGATTACTCCATGAGCGAATCCATTTGTGACAGCATGGAGGAATATGGAGCCGACAACGAGCTTCCTGAAGGCTGGTGGCTTGACTATGGTGATGAGAGTGATGTATTCACAACCGCATTAGACCTGAAAGCAGATGAGAAATAGAATTGCAATAACGACCATTGGCGGCCAGACACACCGAATCTTCAGATATGAGAGTTGGCCTGGCTGCTTTGTCTCTGCCGTTTGTGTAACGTCTGAGACACCTCAGCACGCAGAACTCAGCATACGGAAAATCAATTCCTACAAGTGGAGAGTGCTGCATGAGAAGCCGAGACCGAAAACACCGAAAGCGCGTAAGAGACTGTTCTTCGTACTCAACGACAAGACACAGTATCGGGCCGCAATCGGACTGTAACAAACCCAACTTAATACCCAACTTTATGAAACAAGAGATTATCGAAAAGATGACGGAAATCGTGGAGAAGATGATGACCATCTTCAAAAGCGATTTCTACGAACATGACCTGAAGGAACTGGCCGACTACGAAGGCGAGTTCATCTGGCAGGTACACGCCAGCCACACCTATCTTCACCGCATCAGCGAGGACTACCTTGATTCACTTCTTGACAACGAGCCAGTCTTGTATGCCTATTGCCAAGGAAGCACATGGGTAGGAGCTTGTCTGGATTCAAACTGGAAGGACGAGGTTGTCTACCACTATGACGGAGAACGGCTTATGTCTATGCCAAGGGAAATGGCTAAGTCTTTGTGGAGTGCAGTGAAGGAACAGGCTCTGGAACGCTATGTCGAGCGCACTGGCAATGAACTTCCGACTGACTTCAAGGTTAGGATTGAGTTCAGGACACCCGACACACGCAAGTATTTCATCGAGCAAGTCAACTATGCCACCCAGCACAACGACAACAGCCTCATGGATTGTCTGAAGCGTTTCCGTAACTACATGAAGAAAACCAAGGGGCACAAAATTGTGATTTGCCGTGATTTCAGTGACCGCTCGTTCACATTCTACGAGGACTTTGGCAACGACCATTACGGAATGAATGGCGGTATCATCTTCCACGGCTACCCCGAAGAGGGTTACAAAGAGAATTGCAGCGTACAACTGACACCCAGCTACGGCTGGAGTATTCACACCTAAAACAATACGACTATGGACGATATTTTTGGCGACAATGTAATCGTGGTGCCACCTGAGGAGAACATCAATGAGCGTGGCTATGAAACGAGCTTCTATCAGGACTTCAGTATTGCTGACAAGTTTGGTCCTGATTCCGTGCAGGACACGTTTGACCGTGCCTTCAACGAGTGGAAGAAGAACTACAAGTACCTTACCGAGTTGGTCATTGTGCTTAACCACAAGATGTGGGATTGGGCACCCAGGAACGCGGCTCGTGGAAAGCTGTATGAAAATCTCTGGAAGAAAGCTGCTGCCTATGCAGAACAGAATCTGAAGGGCGAGGAGCTTGACTACTACTATCACGAAACAGATTAACTTACAACCCAACTTAATACTTAGATTTATGGATAGAAGAGACATTGGCCATCGTTTTGCAAATCAAGACTTTGGCAAGAACGGCCATTTGAGGGCCGGTAACGTCAGCGTGGAAGGACGTAACTACTACAGCTACAGCACAGTGTTCGCTCAGTGGCTTGACCAAGAGAAGAAAGTCGTTGTGACCTACATCGGTTCAACAAGTTCTTCATCGAGTAAACACCAGCTTTGGAAGGGCATTTTTCCTGACGATGTTCATGTGTTCCCTTACAACGACAAGTACCGCAAGAGTTATTATGGCTATGCTGGATGCGAGCTGGTTTGGGGCAATGGTAGTGACGATGACTTCAAGAAAAGTCACAGGATGAAGTTGCTCAACTACTTTATTGACGTTCAGTATCGCCAGTTCGAGTACATCACAACCGCTAAGAGCAAGGACGCTGAGCTGGTTAGCTTCGAGTATTGGAACTATGCAGAAGAACTTTGCTCGCTCTATGATGACACTTCGATTCGTGAATGGATTATCACTGAGATTGCCGTTGATGAGGAGGGCAAGCGCAAGCAGAAGATGGCCAAGATGCTTCTGAAGGGCGAGAGAAACGTGCAGAAAATCACCGATGCGCTCTTTGGTGAGGGCGTTTATCAGAAGTACATTGACTACTGTGAGCGTTTCCGTAGGGCTGATGCAAAGAAGTATCAGATGGAATGGCTTTGCAACCGTCTTGGCATTGAAAGTCCGTATGAGGGCAATTCGCGTCACCGTTATGGTAAGGAGGACAAGATGACCGCTGCGCAGATCCGTAAGCTGACTGCAAAGGAGCGTAACGAGTTGCACTTCCGCAGTCTTGCATGGAAGGCTTGGGAAGAGTATGCCCCAATCAGAAAGGCCAAGTACGCCAAGAACAAGCGCAATGCCTACAGGTGGATTATCGGAACGGAGCCTGTCCTTGAGAACCAATGGAGTGAGACAAACTTCAAGAGACCTCTCAGAATCATTAACAAGGACACTGGGGAGGAGTACAACATTGATGGTTGGCTCAGCTCTATCTCATGGTGTAGCACTCACGTTGACTTTGACTATGACCAGTACCGTAAGTCTGATGACAAGGAACTGTGGATTCAGAACTTCTACACTCAGTGCAAGGTGGTTTCTGAGGTGATTATTGCCTACAACATTCTTGAGCGTGTCAATGCTCACTACGTTGCCGGAGAGTACAGTTGGTACAAGCGATATGTTGATGACGAGCACTTGGTCAGCAGCACCACACCTGAGGAGTACACCAAGTGTAAGGAGTTCATCGACCGCCAGGAGAAGTTCTACAATGACCTTGAAGCCCGCAAACGTGCTGAAGCCATCCGTCGCCAGCGTGAGGAAGAAGAGCGTAGGCGTGAGAAGGAGTTGCAGGAGCAGTTGAAGGCCGAGCAGATTCAGGAGTGCCTTGCCAATGGTGTTGAAGGTGGCCGTAACCTGTGGCGTTTCCACTACATGAGTATCAATGAGGCCAAGTCCAAGAGCAACATTCCAGACTTCCAGTTCTATGATGGCGGCAATGTGCTGATGCGCTTCGGAATGAGGAAGGATTTGGTTGAGACTTCCATGAGTATCAAGCTTGACATTCCGACCTGCAAGAAGTTCTGGAAGCTCATCAACATCTGGCACAAAGACCCCAGCAAGTTCAAGGAGTGCAAGATTGACACTCACTACTCAGGCACTTACACGATTGTGAGTTACGAGAACGACATTCTAACTGCCGGCTGCCACAAGATTGCCTACAGTGAAATGGAGCGAATGTACAATGCTATCATTGAACACGAAAAGGAGGCAGCATGAAAATCTGGTTGTACCGAGACGAGGATGGAGACCTCTGGCTTTGCAAGGAATACCTTGGTAAGACCTACAAGTGCTATGTAGATATGGACGATGCGTTGTTCTCTGAAATAAAGCGAGATGAGCGTATCGACTTTCAGCAAGTGTAAATAACCGCTCTCCCTGCCGTTGGTGGGGAGAGCATAAAACAAAATGATTATGGTAGTAGAAGCAAAAACATTGCCCATTCAGCAAGAGATTGATTGGGCATACATCGAAAAGAACTTTGGTGAACACCTCCCATCTTGTGTTATACTAAAATTTGTCAACCGAGACGATGATTTGGATAACAATACGAAAGAGGTGGCCAATGCTATTGAGAAGAATAGCTTGTATGACCTTGAGCTTACCGCCCTTGATGACTGGTATCTCGAACAATCATGGTATTACGAAGATGAATACTGGAAAGAGTTCAAGAAGAAGGTGCTTGAAGAGTTGGATGATGCGTATAACGACCTTGATGAGCCGTATGGTGAAGAAGGTGATAACATCAGCAGAATCCGTGAATATGTAGATACAGACCATGACGGATGCTATGAAAGTTTCCGTGAATGGTTGTGGGAACATGATGATTCGGGAGATATTCTGCAAGACCTTATCGGAAACTCCAGTGACCCAGGAATGTTCTATGACCTGAATCTTGGATATGGAGAGACATGGAACTGGCCAGACAGTGAGTACGGAACGGCCATAAAGGAGATTTGTGACATTCTCAGTCTTGATTATCATTCCAAACCTGTTCGTGACCAACTGTTTGAATTACTGGCAAATGCAAGTGGTGGTGGCTATCTGCGTATCTACTTCAACGCTTCTCTGCTTGATATGATTTCGGGTGACAAGGATGGTTGTAAGTATAATAACGATGGAACGGATTTCAAGACTATCAGATTTAACGGCACATATTGGGTTGCTCTCTATAACCCAGGTGAAGGATCTGGCCATTGGGTTGACCTAAAACTTAACTGCTCTTTACAGTTCAATCGTGAAAATCTGAGGTTGTCTGAGTCTGAGCACTATTGTTTAGAAAAGTGTTTTGGAACATATCAGAACTATGGTTCAGACGATGTGGAGTTCCTGTTTGAAGAGCCAAAAACTGAAGTGCAAGTGAATACCAATCTCATAGAGGAAACGGCACGTCAAGCTGAATATGACCGTGTGTATAAGGCTGGCGGTTGTACTTTTGGTGATATTGACTTCAAGCGTCATCGCAATGTGGAGTACAAGAATATACCTCCTTTTGCAGGTCATTATTGTCCGCACTGTGGAATGTATTGGGCTGACTAAAACTATAAAGTTATGAAGAACTTATTGAACAAAGCGCTGCTGACAGGGCGCACGTATCAAGTTAATGGAACTTGGTATGAGCCGGAAAGGAAGCTGAAAGAGTTTCCATCAGTAGTGATGACTGAGCTGTATCAAACATCTTCTTCAGCAGGTGATTGGGATGGCTACTTTGTGCAGAAACTTAATAATCGCTACTACCTTATCATTTTCTCTCAGCAGAACAATGGATTTGGAGCAGCTGGTTTTACTCTCTGGACTGCCGGAACGCCTATGGCAGAATTTTCGGAAATGCCTACTAAGGAATTGATTTACAAAATCATAGAAAACAATTTTTAATACCCAACGATTATGGAACTTATGCCATTTATGACGAAAGTCAAGGCCCATCTGGAAGAGGTGGCCAAGAAGGACAAGCAGTTTGCAGAGTCCTTGAAGAAAGAGAACAAGAGCTGGACTGAATGTGAGAAGTACATTCTCCAGGAAGTACAGAAACAAGCCAAGGGCAGCCGTGCCGTTGGTTGTGACGATGATGACATCTACAACCTCGCCATCCACTACTTCGATGAGGATGACATCAAGGTTGGTGGTGCCAAGCCTGAAGTGAAGGTTACACACACTGAGGAGAAGCTTGATGACTTCAAGAAGCGCACCGAGAAGAAACGTGCCAGCAAGAAGTCCAAGAAGGTTGAAGAGGACGATACTGACGAGTACGAGCCGCTTTCACTTGAAATTCCCCTGTTCTAACATAGCAACTTAATACCCAACTTGATATGAAACCAAAGACGAAAGAACAAAAGAAGCTGCTGGAAGCCATGCAGTTGTTCCCAGAGCTTACTGAGAAGCAGATTGAATACGCCAAGAAACACTGCTTCAACGACCTGATGATTGAGAGCCGAGGACGTGTTGTTTGCACTCATTGCGGTCATTCATGGAAGCCCAAGGGCGCAGACAAGTTGGAGGCTATTTCATGCCCACATTGCGGTCACATTGCCAAGATTCAGCACAACAAGGCAGCATACAAGGAGAACGAGTATTTTGTTATCTCACGAAAGGTCGGCGAATATCAAGCTTTCCAGTTCTTCCTTATGAAGAAATACGCAAAGGCTAACACGCTTCATCACTGGCATGGTGAGGTTGGTACGATGTTCATTGACATGAGCGGCAACAGGACTTTCTTCAGTCTCAGCAGATTTGCAATGAGCTGGATAATGGATGCTTGGTCTTTCGATTCTGAGATTGAACTTCGCAAGAGCGACGTGCTTGACCGGCTGGGCGTTGGTGCCTTATGGGTGACAAGTATGCACCCGACACTGAAACGTAACGGATGGAATGGCAAGCTGTTCCAACACGATTGCACTCACACGCCAAGACACCTGCTTACCGACCCTCAATTTGAATCACTGTGGAAGATTGGCCAGTACGGTATCTGTGAGGCTAAGATGCGTTGGGGTTGGTACAGATGCGACGGTGTGACTGAGGAGGAGCGTAACAGGGTTATCAAGCTTTGCAATCGCTACGGAAAGATTTACAAGACCTGCGAAGAATGGAACGACCTGATGGACTACGTTTCAGACCTCAAGTTCCTCAATCGTGACTTCGGCAATCCCAAGATTCTGTTCCCTGAGAATTTCCAGGAGGAGAAAATGCGCATCAACAACAAGCGGCATGAAAAAGAACGTGCCATTGCAAGAGAGGCTGCTGCAAGACGTGCCGTTGAGGAAGCAGAGCGCGACAAAAAGAAGAAAGAGTGGGTGCGTACCTATCAGCGAAAGTTCAAGGATATGTGCATCAACTCTGACGGATTCACCATCAAGGCTCTGCTTACTCGTGATGACTTTGATGAGGAATGGAAGGCCATGAATCACTGCATCCGCTCGTACTACGGTAAGATTGACACGTTGCTCATTTCCATCAGCGTTGGTGACAAGAAAACTGAGACCGCTGAGATTGACCTGAAGAATTATGAGGTGAAGCAATGTCGAGGCGCCAATAACCAACCTTCAGCTCACCATGACCAAATCATCCAGCTACTTGCCGCTCAGATGAAGGTATTCAGGGCCTACAATGAGCGCAAGTTTGTGAAGAAATCAAAGACTGAGAAGGTTGACACTCCAGCTACTACCACACCGAATCTGCCGGCTGTTATCTACAAAATGGCTTGCTAATGTTAAGGTGATATGGTATGGCTTGGCTTTGTATCGGGATGCTTGTCATTGAGTTGACAGGCATTTTGGGAGCCGCCATTGGACTGAGAAGGGATAACGACAATGTTTTCCTTCTTGGTCTCGTGGCAATACACATCCCAGCATATATTTTATTGTTTTATTTAACTTAATACCCAACTTATTATGACAGAAAACATGGTGGTGGCAATACATGCCATCAGGAACTTCGTGTACTTTACCCGAAACTATCCGTGCTTCCCAAAGGAAATGTGCGAGCAGATTTGGGGTAAGGGTGTTAATGGCGACCACTTCTTCAGTAAGCTGAAAAGTTACGACTTTGACATGACCCGTTTCTTCTTGGAACTTAGCACCGACAACCAGTCAAAGTTTGCTGAGTGGATTATGAAGAACTATGATTGCGGCTGGAACAAGTATGACCAGCCTGAGACGAAACTGCCACTTGAAGGGCCTACTAACACCTACATCTTGTTTGGTGAGGAAGCTGCTGCGTGGTACTCTGAGGAAGGTGTTGACGCATTTCTGGAACATGCTGGCGAGATTGCCTTTGAAATCAAGAAATATCACTTCAGAGACGAGGTTGATAAGGTCGCATACTTCAATGGTGTGGCCGATGAGAGTAGGGGCTGGCAGGGTTGCGTTGAGATTACAGAAGAAGATTGTAAGAAAATAGAAGAAAAGGAGGACATACTATGACAAGAGAACGAATGGAAGAACTGCTTGAAATGGCAAATGTCAGACATCTAAAGGCCAGTGAGCTTCGTGAGTTGGCTATGCAGATTGAGCAGTACGAAAATGAAGAAAGTGGTTTCATTGACTATTGCAAGAATCACATTGAGGAGAAAATTTATGGCTTTGTAGGGCAGAGTTTCTATGGCTGTGACCTTTCTCACGAACTGACAATGGAGGAGAACTGCAACGGAACTCTGACATTTGACCGCAAGGAAGCAATCGTCCAGCTGAATGAATGGTGGTACGATTGTGCCGATTACTGGACTTACGAGAAAGACAATTTCGGTGAGCATTATCACAACCCGTTTGATGAGCCTGAGGCTTACATGGTCTGCATGGTAATCGAAGGATGTGCGTCTCTTTTGGGTCAGACTGAAGCATTGCAAGAGGTTTGGAATGACAAGTTCGAGTTGACCGAGGAATTGGCCGACAAGATTGTTGAACAAGTAAAGGAAATAAATTCAATTTGGTAAGCTATGAAAATTGTTAGTGAAACAAGAGTCAGGAACTTTGGTTTCTGGAGTGGTGGCGCAGATCGTGCCAAGGACATCAAATGCGATTCCGATTGGGATATTATCGAGAGTGAGCTGGAGAGTGCTTATCCTGAAGGCATGACTGACAGTGAGCTGAATGACTTCTTCTGGTTTGACTTCGATACGATTGCTCAGTGGCTTGGCTACAAGAGCGAGGAACATTACTTCTACGGTGCCGCCAAGGACGGTGATGAAATGTCAGAAATCATTCTTGACCGTTTCCCCGATGCAAACAGTGACGCTGTTGACGAATGGGTTGACAGTGAGTGGGAGCCTAATTGGGTTGAAGAAAAGTGCCTCAACGAGTTCAATGACTGGTACTTCGACCAATATGCCAAGTCTCGTGCCGATTGGGTTGACCGTATGTATGAGGAATCCGAAGGCACCGTCTGCCAGATGAAATGGTTTATCAAGGACAAGGACTTGAACGAGAAAACTGCTGAAGAGTGGCTTGAGGAGTTCAATCAGTGGCTCGAAGATGAAGCTGAGTGGATTGAAGAGCATGATGACGAGATTTACATGGCTGAATATGACTACTGATTATGGCAGCTACGGATAAGGCTTGTGCTGAGTGCATCTACCAGCAAAGTTGTGATTTCAATAAGTTCGGAATCAATGGCAACAACTGCAATCAACGCTATGATTTCGATGAGTGTGAAACCGATAACGATACTGAAGAATGGCAAGATTAGTTAAACTGACCGAGGCAAAGCAATGGCATGACTCAGATAAGGACAAAGAGGTTTATGTAAACCCCGACTTTGTTCAAACCCTCAGAGAGGACAAAGCCTTGAAGATTGTTGAAATTGTCATGCAGGGAACCATTGTACATGCAAGAGGAGAGCTGGAGGAAGTTGCCAGCCTCCTTTCAACCAATCACAAACGAGTTTATTAACAACAATTACAAACAATTAAATATCAAAGAATTATGGAAAAGAGTGAAATGATTTTCAAGAGTGTGAACAACCGTGCGCCTTACATCGTTGACGAGGACAGCAAGTGTCTCAGACAAATCCATCTGACTGAGGTGGTGTACGACCTCAAGAACGGCACAACCCAGCTTACATGGTACGAGGCCGAGACTGGTGACTTCGTGCATGGCGACCTCTCAGACAAGGTGGTTTACGCCAATGAGGACTTGTTCAAGAAGGGTGAGTTGCTGAAGCTCTCAGACCTCTATGTCAACAAGACCATCTATGAGGTCATCAGAAGTGAGATTTGCCGCCGCAACGTCAAGTGTGAGGGCGTGCGTGACTATCTCTGGGTCTATCAGAATGGTGTTTGTGCCAAGTTCTATCTGGACGATGAGATTGGCAAAATCACTAAGACATGGGGTACTGACGGCACTGGCCGGTGCAAGACTGAGACGGACATTAAGATGCCTGAATCGTACTACAGCCCTCAGGAGTGCTACGACTTCAATGACTACGAGATTGTGAACAACGATGGCACCAAGACGTTCCATGAAGGCTTGTGCAAGCGACTGAAGCTGACAAAGGAGCAGGAGGTGCTGGTTGACAAGTTGCAGGCCGTCATCAACGAGTGCAAGGAAGCCAAGATTCAGGTCAGCTTCGACTTGAACGACCACACCCTGACCGCTTACAATGTGGCCAATGTGGAGCGCGTTGAGTACGACCCAGGAGTTGATGAAGAGACTGAGGTGGCTCACTATCTCAACCTTCGTGAAGCAAGGACTATCAGTGGTGTGTACGACATCAACACTGAGGACGATTCGCTTCAGTTCGTGGTAAGGAAGGACACAATCAAAACTCACAAGTAATTATGGCTATCTACGACATTGACAAATTATCTCCGGCACCACTCAACCAGAAAGATATATTGGAAGATGTGTTGTTCGAGCAGATTTTCGATGACGGTGACTATATGTGCAACGAGAGGGTAA
>Ga0310690_10009015_pt1 | contig 12569 bp, 11 predicted proteins | sample AusTroGonzalo_MG_2_FD_207661 | JGI IMG/M metagenome (GOLD analysis project Ga0310690, IMG submission 207661) | Bovine rumen microbial communities from tropical cattle in Woodstock, Queensland, Australia - Gonzalo_04 (v2) (version 2) | ecosystem: Host-associated > Mammals > Digestive system >...
AGTTCTTTGAATAGCTTAAGTGGTCAGGATGTTTTATCACGCTTTAACTTTGAAGATATGAGCATGATGAGAGAATTAAATTATGACATTAATGATAAATTATTCCACAATCAAGAAGATATCATGTCCGTTAGTGGCCAGGTGAAGTCCATGGCTTTCAAAGGTGATCAAGGATCCTCATCAAAGTATTCCTTATATAATAAACGTCAAGGAGATGTATCTGTGGGGTTAGGTGTTGCTTTTTCGAATATGCGTTCAAATGATGAAACGCAAGATAATAAGCGCCAGGAAACAATGTATCAAATGATATTGCCTATTGGATTTAAAAAGTTTGGATTTGATTTTGTGAGTTCTCCTAGAATAGGGTACGCTCGTGGTACTTACACTCGTTCGGGATTTGATTCACAAACCTATAAAGGTACATTAGAGAAGAAAGTGTTTGGTTTAACAAATGAAGTTCGTTATCCGACAACATTTGGTTCTTGGACATTAGAGCCCTCTGTTGAATTTAATGTCTTGGGATATAATCAACGTGGTGATGAAGGTCATAAACAATATAGTTTGGACATTAAATCACAAAATACTTACTCTGTTGAAAGTGGTATAGGATTACATATTTCTAATACAATGAATTTATCCAAGAATAAGACATTAAAACTGTCTGCAGGAATTGTTGCATATCATGAATTTGCAGATCCTTATAGATTAGATGTGGGGCTTACAGGAATGGATGGCTTCTTTACTTTACGTGATGAAAATCGTTCACAAAATCGTGCAGTGGCAAGAGCAGGTTTTGATTATCAGCATGATGATCTTTCGGCATATGCCTCCTTTATTTCATACATGGATAAAGAGATCCATTCAAGTATTAAATCTGGTCTGAAGAAAAGCTTTTAATATCATTTAAGGAACAGGATCATAGCCGCCTTTAGCCCATGGATGGCATCGGCATAAACGTTTGATAGTTAACCATCCACCTTTTAAAATACCATATTTCTTTAGAGCTTCACGAGCATATTCAGAGCATGTCGGTTGAAAACGACAACAATTACCCACAAGCGATGAAAATGTGAGTTGATAGAAACGTACTGAGATATCAGCTATTTTTTGTATGAGGTTCATCAGACATATCCTTTACATGTGTCAAAAGATAGTCAAAATCTTCTGTTAGTTGTTGATAGGTACGATTTAATGCTTCTGAACGTGCAATTAAAACTAAATCATGACTTGGATAAAGTGTCATTAATTTTGAGGATAAACGCACAATTTCACGCATTTGGCGACGTAGATGATTACGTATAGTAGCTTGTTTTACAATTTTTTTTGAAACAGTAAAACCAACTCGTGTTATCCCTTTATCATTGGAGCGAATTTGTAATACAAAACTATGTGTGAAGGCTTTGGTGTTCGTATCCTTCATTTCAATAAAATCAAAGTGTCTTTTAATGCGTTCCAATGTCATTCTAATCCCAAAATAAAAGCACCTTTCAAAATTCAGGTGCTCTTTTTATTGAATCAATTAACCCTTTAATTAGGCAGATAAAGTCTTGCGACCTTTTGCACGACGAGCATTCAAAACTTTCTGTCCACCGCGAGTAGCCATACGGGCACGAAAGCCATGACGGCGTGTACGAACCAATTTACCGGGTTGATATGTGCGTTTAACCATTTTTAACTCCTTTTAGAACGAATAATGTGGTGATTATATCCTATTTTTTTATTCTTGTCAAGAAAAAATCATGCTCATTTGACTTATTATATTTTTGTTCTTACCCCTGTGCTTCTGGTTGTTCGTCATCAAGCCAGACAGATCCGATGGGACAACAATGACCTTCAGTCTCTTCTTTATCATCAGGACAACCACAAGTCGTATCTTCTAGATCATACTTTTTTGTTTTATCGTTAAATGCTTTATGATTTTTACAGCATATGAATACATTCGCTCCTTCCCAAAATTCAACAGATGTGCCACCATCTGGACAGCCGCACTTGTATTCATCAAATTCGGTATAATCTTGAGTTTGTTCGTTCCAAAGGTAACCATCTTTACAACAATCTGCTTCTGTGGTGCCCGCTGTTCCTGCTGTGCCATCTTTCCCAATGGGACAACCACATGCGGCATTCATAGATCCTTCTCCTGTTCCTGTATATTGAAGTCCATTTTTACAGCAGTAATAGCCCTTTTCTTCTGTTCCCTCTGGACAACCACAAGCATAAGCATTTACTATGCTATAGGTATTTTCCTGCTCGTCATACAATAATTTGTCCGCACAACATGATGCACTATTTTTCCCTGGGCTCCCTTTTTTACCATTCTTGTCTGTTGGACAACCACAAGCAGGATTTATACCATCAAAAGCACATATTTCTTTATCCCCTTCTTCTTTGCATGTATAACTTCGACCATCCTTGCAGCAAACACCATCTTTATCTTCTCCGCCTTCAGGACAACCGCATTGGCTCCTGTCAAATGTATCATAAGCGTCTATACCATAAGCAAAATTGTTTTTACAACAAGTTTGGCCATCTTCTGCTGGTTCTCCTCCATCAGGACAGCCACACATAGCATTTACGTAATCGTACCCAAAAGTCCAATCTGTATATATTTTATTATCTAAACAGCAAATATCTCCGAAATCTTCGGTTTTAACCACTTTCCCTTGATTACCATTTTTGTCAATTGGGCAAGATCCACAAAGAGGACTATAATAAAGGTAACCATACTCTACGGCCCAACCAGATTCTGGATCAATTGTTACATTCCACCTTTTCCCATCCTTACAACAAACACCATCTTTGTCTTCTCCGTCATCAGGACATCCGCAAGCTGGAACAGCGGCCATATAAAAACAGTTCCCTTCTATTTCCTTTGAAGAATAAGCTGTTACACATATAAGCCCCTTTCCATCTTTACAACAAGAACCGTCTTTTTCTTCTCCCCCAGCGGGACAACCACAAAATTGTGGTGCGGGTAAAGTATAACTTTGATGATAGTCATCATAAGCCAGATTATCCAAACAACATACTGAAGCTTTTCCGGATTCTCCGATACGGCCATCCTTGGCTTTAGGACAGCCGCAATCTGCATGGGTGTAAGCGTATGTATTATCATAAGATTGATATGCTAAATTATCTGCGCAGCAGATCCAATCATTTTTTCCTGGATTTCCTTTTTTTCCGTATTTATCTGTTGGGCAACCACAATGTTTAGCATCAATGAAGGTGTATGTATTATGAAAAGAATCATAACCTAAATTATCTGAACAACAAGTCCAATCATTTGTTCCTGGATTTCCTTTCTTACCGTTTTTATCTGTCGGGCAACCACAATCTTTGTTATTTACTATACGATATTCATTCATATCACTGTCATACGCCAAATTATTTGCACAACATTCACCATTTGAATTCATTATGCCTTTTAGCCCGTTTTTATCTGTCGGACAATGCTTACCTCTTAATTTGTCTAGTGCTTCTTGAACAGAACTAGCAATCCCGGCCTGTGAGACATTGGTCAAGGTAATCAAAAACAAACAAAAAAAAGTGGTTATTAGCTTTTGCATAAAAATATGATGGCATAATTTTAATGAAAAGTAAAGAATAATCCTTGATTTTTTTTGCATTTTTTGGCATAATAAAAGCCTGTTTTTATATCAACAATAGAAAGGTAAAAAAATGACTGATAAACAAAAATACTATCCTGAATTGAACCCGAAGATGAACTTTTCCAAGATGGAAGAGGAAATTTTACGAATTTGGGATGATAAACGAATTTTTGAATCAGTCAAAGATAAGCGCAAAGATGGCGATGAATTTGTCTTCTACGATGGCCCTCCGTTTGCCAACGGTCAACCACACTATGGACATATCTTTGTGTCTTATGTAAAAGATACAATTGCTCGTTTTCAAACAATGTTGGGTAAAAAAGTGGAACGTCCTTTTGGTTGGGATTGCCATGGGCTGCCTGCCGAAATGGCCGCTGAAAAAGCCTTACAGGTTTCTGGCCATAAAGCTATTGAAGAATTTGGTATCCAAAAATTTAATGATTATTGCCGCCAAGATGTTTTAAAATACACAGGAATTTTTAAGGATTTATTTCATCGTATTGGTCGCTGGGTGGATCCCAGCTTAGAATACCGTACAATGGATTTGAACTTTATGGAATCTGTAATTCATAACTTCAAAGCGTTGTATGATAAAGGTCTAATTTATGAAGGTTATCGTGTACAACCTTATTCTTGGGCTGCTCAAACAACTGTTTCCAACTTTGAAGTGGCTCAAGCCTATCGTGATAAAACAGATAATGCAATTACCATCATGTTCCGCCTGGAAAATGGTATGAACCTATTGGTTTGGACGACCACTCCCTGGACATTGCCTTCCAACTTGATGATTGCTGTAGGTGAGGATATTGATTATGCCGTAATGGAAGAAAATGGTGAGAAGTATGTATTGGCTGAGTCATTACTTGGACGTTATAAAAAACAATTGGAAAATGCGACTCAGGTAGCCACCATCAAAGGTAAAGAATTAGTGGGACAATCCTATACACCAATGTTTCCTTATTTTGCCAATTTAAAAGAAAAAGGATGCTTTAAAATTATTTCAGGTGATTTTGTGTCTACCGAAGATGGTACAGGTATGGTACATATCGCTCCTGGTTTTGGTGCGGAAGACTTTGATGTTTGTATGAAAGTCAGTCCTGATTTTCCCGTGGTTTGTCCTGTGGATGAAGCGGGTTGTTTTACTGCAGATGTACCTGATTATCAAGGTCGCCAAGTTTTTGATACAAATGAAGATATCATTAATTGGTTGAAAGAACATCGTTTATTGGTGAAAAAAGAACAAATCACGCACGCATATCCTTATTGCTGGAGAACGGATACACCACTTATTTACAAAGCTATGTCCAGTTGGTTTGTAAAGGTGACAGACTTTAAAGATGAAATGGTTGCTCTTAATCAAGGAATTACTTGGACTCCAGAACACGTGAAAAATGGTCGTTTTGGAAAGGGTTTGGAAACAGCACCGGATTGGAATATCTCACGTAATCGTTACTGGGGTGTACCATTGCCTGTATGGCAATCAGACAATCCTAAATTTCCACGCACAGATGTGTTTGGTTCTATCCAAGAAATTCAGGAAAAGACAGGTTGTCAAGTTACAGATTTACACCGCCCCATGATTGATGATGTAGTCTATGCTAACCCTGATGATCCATCGGGTGAAACAAAGATGCGTCGAGTACCATATGTGTTTGACTGTTGGTTTGAATCAGGTTCTATGCCTGAAGGTCAAGTTCATTATCCTTTTGATAAAAAAGATTGGTTTGATGCACATTTTCCCGCTGATTTTATTGTAGAAGGTTTGGACCAAACACGTGGTTGGTTTTATTCGTTGCATGTTTTGGGAACAGCTTTACATCATAAACCAGCCTATAAGCACTGCATGGCAACCGGTTTGGTAATGGCTGAAGGTGGGGTTAAAATGTCCAAAAAATTGGGCAACTATCCCGATCCTTATATTATTTTGAATAATTCTGGCTCAGATGCGATGCGTTGGTTTTTACTTTCCTCTGCCATTGTTCATGGTGGAAATGTGTGTATGGACTATGAAGGTAAAGAAGTTGCTAAATCTATGCGTCAAGCTTTGATGCCTTTCTGGAATGCTTATTACTTTTTCTGTTTGTACGCGAATGCAGAAGGTATTCAAGCCAAAGAAACAATAACATCTAATGATGTGTTAGATAAATACATTTTGGCTAAGCTCAAGGATTTGGTAAAAACTGTACACCAAAATATGTTGAATTATGATACGCCAACAGCGAGTACAGCTTTTGCTGAATTTTTGGATATTTTAAACAATTGGTATATCCGTCGTTCACGTGAACGTTTTTGGGATGGTACAGATACATCAGCTTTCGATACACTTTATACTGTATTATTGACCTTATCCAAAGCGGTGGCGCCTTTGGCTCCATTTATGGCAGACTTCGTTTATCGCGGACTCACAGGTGCGGATTCTGTTCATTTGACAGATTGGCCAAATGTAGAAGCTTTGCCCGATGAAAAAGATTTAATAGCTCAAATGGACTTGGTGCGTGCTGTGGCTAGTACTGCCAAGGCTATTCGTGAAGAAAATCATTTGCGCAATCGCTTGCCGTTGTCTAGTATGACAATCGCGGGTGAAAAAGCGGCTTCTTTGGAAAACTTCAAGGAAATGCTGAAAGATGAAATCAATGTTAAAGATGTGACTTTGAATACAGATGTGTCCTCTGTAGCTGATAAGTTCTTGTATTTAAAAACGCCGCTTATTGGTAAGCGTTTGGGCAAATTTATGGGTGCGATTATGGCAGCCAGCAAACAAAACCAATGGTCCTTGAATGCCGATGGCACTTTAGCAATTGGTGGACAAACATTGAATGTAGATGAATTTGAATTGCGTCTGACGATGAAAGAGGGTTTTAAGGGGCAACCTTTACCTGATAACACAGCGGTGGTGCAATTGGATTTGACTGTGCATCCAGAACTTGCTCGCGAGGGTATTGCGCGTGATTTTGTTCGTATGGTGCAGCAGTATCGTAAGGATAAAGGTTTAGATGTATCTGACCGGATTTCTTTGTTCTGGATCTGTGGATCATCACAAGTGAAGCAAGCTCTTGCTGAACATAAGGACTACATTGCCGAACAAGTTTTGGCGACAAGTTTTGCCGAAACTGCCAATACAGGAAAGACCGAAGAGTTGGATGATTCAAGTATTACCTTTGACATTCAAAAAGTATGAGAGGGTAAAAGATGCGTTTTCATGATTTTTCTGATGATAAATTGGCTGAGTACGAACGTCGTATCAAACGAATAAAAGAAAAGCATCCAACTACTTTTTATCCATCAGAAACGCCTAGACGACGTTTGAATTTTACTATGTATTTAGGGGATGACAAGAATGCCATTAATATGGCGGCTGCTTTGGGGGATACTCAATTATGCCAACATATATATCGCGGAAATCCAGAAGTTATTGATGCTAAATATTCTGAAAATGGGGATACTCCATTGATGAATGCTGTTCAACGTAAACGTTTAGGAACTGCCGAATGGCTTTTACAGCATGGTGCCAATATTTTGCCTAATAAAAAAGGATATAATCCTGTATTATGGGCTTGTGTGAAGGGATACATTCCTGCTCTTAATATGTTCAAACATTATGGTGTGGATTTTAATCAACCCGTTGTTCATTGGAGTTGGTTTGGTTGTCCTGGAGATAGACATTTGCCTAGAAAAGAAATTGTCTATCCAATTATGTTAGCTCTCAGACAACCTAAAACTTTACAATGGTTAATTGATAATGGTGCCAGCATTGATGTTAGGTATGAAACAGGAAAATCTATTCGGGACAATCTGGAAAAACACCCAGAACGTTTTGTGTCTGAATGTAGGAAAATTTTACTTAAAAAAGCGGCTGAAACACCAATCCCTGTTCAAAAATCTCAAAAAGGATTTTGGGCGAGTTTAGGGCTGGGAAAGACAAGAGCCTGATTTTCAATCTTGAAATTTATTCTCATTCATCCTACTTTTAATAAAAAAGGAGGAAGTATGGCTAATATTTTAATTATCAATGGACATCAGAAAACACCTTTTGCGACGGGACGGTTGAATCGCACTTTGGCAACTGAGATGAAAAAATATCTTACAGAAAAAGGTCATAAAGTCAAGACAACAACGGTGGAAAAAGGTTATGATGTAGCCCAAGAACAGAAAAAGTTCTTATGGGCCGATACGATTATTTTCCAATACCCTGCTTTTTGGTTTGGGGCGCCAGCCAAATTAAAACAGTATATCCAAGATGTTTATGCCTATGGTATTTTTTATCAAACAGCAGATAAACCCTATGGTCAAGGGGGACTGTTGGGGGACAAAACATATATGCTATCAACCACATGGAATGCGCCCAAGGAGGCTTTTGGCTCAAAACTGCCAACTTTGGATGAAGCGTTAGTGTCTATGCATCAAGCCCAAAGTTTTGTAGGTCTTAAAGCGTTACCCAGTTTTTCATGTCATAACGTTGTTAAAAATCCGCAGGTGGATCAATATTTATCTGATTTACATCAACACTTGAAAAAAGTTTTTGGGTAATTTATTTTCTTTGCATTTTAACTTCTTTTTAGATATAATATCCATCATCAAAAGGAGTAAAAAATGACGTACTTATTGTTGGTTTTAGGACTTTTTTTATTGTTTATTGGTGGAGATTGGTTGGTGTCCGGTTCAGTGGCAGTAGCGCGTCGGTTAAAGGTTTCTCCTTTGTTAATTGGTTTAATTTTAGTGGGGTTTGGAACATCTACGCCTGAATTGGTAACCAGTTTGTTGGCGACCTATAAAGGGGTTGCTGGAATTTCGGTGGGAAATGTAGTTGGTTCTAATATAGCAAACATTTTGTTGGTTTTAGGGGTGGCAGCACTTTTAAATCCTGTTCAAGTAAAGGGTAAATCGTTTAAACGAGATGCGACTTTTTTGGCTCTTTCTACTCTTATTTTAGTTGGAGCTTCTTCTTTTGGAATGATTGGGCGTTTATTGGGAATAGTGATGGTTGCTAGCCTTATTTTTTATATTCTTTACTCCTATAAAACAGAAAAAGAAATTCCGAACGATAAAGAAAAACCTGCACCATTAATTAACTCTTTGATACGTACGATTATAGGTATTTTATTCACTCTAGTAGGTGCTAAATTATTGGTGGATAGCTCAGTAACATTGGCACGTGCTTGGGGTATCAGTGAAGCGGTAATAGGACTTACCATTGTGGCGATAGGGACTAGTTTACCTGAACTGGCTACTTCCATTATATCTGCCATTAAAAAGCATAATGATGTGGCTTTTGGTAATGTAATTGGATCAAATATTTATAATTCGCTTTTTATTTTAGGAATGACAGCTTTGTTTATGCCTGTTCAAATTCCCACAGGAATGTGGCTGGATATGGGAATTATGACAGCTGTTACAGTTTTGATGATAGCTATTGCTTTTGGCTATAAAAAATATTCACGAGTAACGGGGGCATGCTTTTTAATTTTATATGCAATCTATATTGCCTATTTGGGAGGTCTTATATGAGAATAGCGGTTGGTCTTTCGGGCGGTGTTGATTCGACTTTGACAGCACTTTTGCTGAAAGAGCAGGGGCATGAGGTCATCGGTTTATCCATGCTAATTTATAATAAAGATTTGCCTGCTCCTCAACACATGATGAAGGATGCTTGTTATGGTCCTGCCGAAAAACAAGATATTAAAGATATTCACGCTTGGTGTGAAAAAAATGGGATTCAGCATTATTCCTTTGATCTTTCCGAAGAATTTAAAAAAACGGTTTTGGCGTATTTCAAAAAGACTTATTTGTCGGGGCAAACACCAAATCCTTGTGTACATTGTAATACCGAAATGAAATTTGGTTTATTGGGGCAGATGGCGAAAAAATCTGGATTGAAATTTGATGCTTTTGCCACAGGTCACTACGCACGTATTGTAAAAAGAAAAGGTGTTTGTATCTTATGTCGTGGTGCAGATCCTAAAAAAGATCAAAGCTACTTTCTCTACCGTTTAAGCCCAGAACAACTTTCTCATACACAATTTCCTTTGGGGGAATTTACCAAGGCTGAAGTGCGTGATATGGCGCGAGAGCGAGGGTTGGTTCAAGCCGAAAAAAATGATTCGCAAGATTTCTATGCGGGTGATTATACTGACCTTTTGAATCGTTCCCCCGAAGAAGGTAAAATCATCCTGACAAACGGACAAGTTCTTGGTAAACACATGGGTTTTTGGAATTATACTATTGGCCAGAGAAAAGGATTAGGAATTGCTTATCCAAAACCATTATATGTTGTAGCCTTGGATAGTGAACAAAACGCAGTGATTGTGGGTACAGAGGAAAGTTTATTGTCTGATAGTTGTAATCTTACCGAATGTATTTGGCATCGAGGTTTTCCAAAAGGTGAAGTTCTAGTGAAGTATCGTTCCACGGGTCAATTGGTGCCAGCAACATTAGAAGAAACAAAAGAGGGTACTATATTACATTTTGTCGAACCCCAACGAGCACTTACCCCAGGACAATCAGCTGTTATCTACCAAAACGACTTAGTTTTAGGTGGTGGAATTATTCAAAAATAAAAAAACGCCCTAAATTAAGGGCGTTTTTTAAAATCTATTCAACTTAGCAACCACAAGGGCAAGCGCGATTTTGTGCGCAAGGACAAGCGTGTTGCATAACAGGCTGTTGTACCATCATAGGACGAGGTTGTTGAACCATGGCTGGTTGATAAACAACTTGTTGTTGTACAGGACGTGAATAGCTAGCCTGAACATAGCTACGATAAGTAATTGTTGCTTGTTGTGGGGCAGGTTGAGCATATTCTTGTTCATAAGTATATTGTGGTTCTTCACGGAAATTACCGCAATCACAAGCACAAGCGCCTGTTAAAAGGGCCAAGCCGCAAACGAATATTGTTTTTTTCATTTTATTCTTCCTTTCTTTACTTATTAAATATTGTTGCTTTTAAGCGTTCCAAAACAGGCTTTGCTAAAGCGCGAGCCTTTTGGGCGCCAGATTGCAACATCTCCTCAACATCTGTGTAATGAGCCATATAGCTCATATATTTCTCATGAATAGGGGCTACCATATTGGCGATTTCCTCTGCCATCATTTTTTTTATGGTACCATAGCCCATTCCGCCTTTTTTCAGGCCATCTTCAATTTCTTGTACTGTTGCGGGAGCACATACGCCACGCGCAATTTGATAAAGTAAAATATCTTCTGGATTTTTGGGAGCATTGATATCTTGACAATCTGTTTTAATAGACATCACAGCCTTTTTAATTTCATCAGAACTTCCAAACAAAGGAATGACATTGCCATAGCTCTTGCTCATTTTGCGTCCATCTGTACCCGGCAAGACAGCTGCATTTGCTTGAGTAATGGCTTGAGGGATTTTTAATACAAGCTTATCATAACAAGCATTGATAGCACCTGCAATATCTGCTGTAATTTCTACGTGTTGTACTTGATCTTTACCCACAGGGACATAATCAGAATCATAAGTTAAAATATCTGCAGCCATTAAAATAGGATAATTATAAAGCCCCATGTTGATACCGGCGTCATTAGGTTCACCCTTAGCAATGTTTTTGTCTACAGCAGCTTTATAGGCATGGGCTTTATTCATAAAACCTTTTGGGGTGAAATTGGTGAGCAGAGAAGTCATCTCAAAAACTTCAGGGATATCGGATTGACGGAAAAAAATTGCCTTTTCTGGATCCAAACCACAGGCTAAATAAGTACAAGCTGCTTCTTTAATGATTTGGGATAATTTTTCGGCATCTTTCATAAAGTTAATGGCATGACAATCGGCCACAAACATTACCAATTTACCACCTTGTGCAATGACTTCGTTGCCCATTTCAATGGCAGGTTTAATGGCACCAACATAATTACCAATGTGCAAAGTGCCTGTTGGTTTGACGCCTGTTAAAACGCATTTGCCCGAAAGTTCCATTATTCCCTTCCTTTCTTTGGTGCGTTATTATATCACAAAATACCAAAAAAGTCAATTAGAAATTGATAAACCAGAATTTAGATGTCAATATACTTCATTTTTAGGTCGGTGGGGTTTTTAGGAACAGGTGCAATCACCCTCGTAAGAGCACTTTGCAATCTCACCTGTTGCACAAACCATACAGGTGTATTCACCACATGCTACAGCATTTTCATCAGGTCCACAGGCGCAACCACCCTCGTAAGAGCATTTTGCAATCTCACCTGCTGCACAACTTATACAGGTGAGTTCATTACAGGCTACAGCATTTTCATCAGGTCCACAGGCGCAACCATGGAAGTAAGAGCACTTTGCAATCTCACCTGTTGCACAAACCATACAGGTGTATTCACCACATGCTACAGCATTTTCATCAGGTCCACAGGCGCAATCATCCTCGTCAGAGCATTTTGCAATCTCACCTGTTGCACAACCTATACAGGTGTGTCCATTACAGGCTACAGCATTTTCATTAGCTCCACAGGCGCAACCACCCTCGTCAGAGCATTTTGCAATCTCACCTGTTGCACAAGCTATGCAGGTGTCTTCACCACACGCTACAGCATTTTCATCAGGTCCACAGGCGCAACCATGGAAGTAAGAGCACTTTGCAATCTCACCTGTTGCACAACCTATACAGGTGTGTCCATTACAGGCTACAGCATTTTCATTAGGTCCACAGGCGCAACCACCCTCGGAAGAGCATTTTGGAATCTCACCTGTTGCACAACCTATACAGGTGTGTCCATTACAGGCTATAGCATTTTCATTAGCTCCACAGGCGCAATCACCCCACTCAGAGCATTTTGGAATCTCACCTGTTGCACAACCTATACAGGTGTGTCCATTACAGGCTACAGCATTTTCATTAGCTCCACAGGCGCAACCACCCTCGTCAGAGCATTTTGCAATCTCACCTGTTGCACAACCTATACAGGTGTGTCCATTACAGGCTACAGCATTTTCATTAGCTCCACAGGCGCAACCAC
>Ga0310690_10009016_pt1 | contig 12567 bp, 8 predicted proteins | sample AusTroGonzalo_MG_2_FD_207661 | JGI IMG/M metagenome (GOLD analysis project Ga0310690, IMG submission 207661) | Bovine rumen microbial communities from tropical cattle in Woodstock, Queensland, Australia - Gonzalo_04 (v2) (version 2) | ecosystem: Host-associated > Mammals > Digestive system >...
TGTGAGCCACCTTCAAAATCTTTGGAAATAAATGATGCCACAAACTCATAATCTTGTAGGTTTTAATCTATTACAAAATACGAAAAATCAGATACTTATCAAAGCGAAAACTCAATCAATTAGGGCCGAAAGTGATTACACAATCATTTCAAGGTCGCACGAAATGGCGGCGTGGTCGGAAAGGTCGAATGTCCCTTCGTGTACCTTGATGTTCGAAATCTTGAAACCCTTGACAATAATGTTGTCGAAGGCGGCTTGATTTTCGTTCGTGTGGTTGTGGAAAGTAATGACATCCCCGATGTATCCGTGGTTTGCCATCTCGAATCCCGCCAATGCAAACGCATCAAATTCTTCCGTGTCCGCCACATTGAAGTCTCCCGAAATAATCACATAGGGGTCATTGGCGTAGTGGCTGATTAGGTAATTGATTTGTGCCTCCCGGTATTCCGCCCCGTGTTCGCCCTGATTCCAATCAAGGTGTGTTTCGATAATCTTGACGGTTTGGCCGTTCAAGGTTGCGACAACGAGTTTGTAATAGCGGTGTGCCTGGACTGACTGCGGGTATTCCACTTCCGTTACGGACTGAACGGAAAGGGGAAGGTTTGCGTAGACCGAGGCACACATATAGTTGTATTTCGTACCCTGGTAGCGGAGGGCGTACTTGTAGTAGAGCATATCTATCGAAGAATCCCCGCCCGCATCGAACACGGGATCGTCCTCGCATACGCCGAGGATGTCTGCGTCCACCTCGTTCAACGCCTTCCTGTAACGGATGGACATTGCCTCCGCATCCTCCGGGGCAATGTCCGGGGTGGAACTACCCTGTATTCCGTCATAATAGGTGAAGTGACCGACATTCCAATGGGCGTAACGGAATTTTCTCGCACCGCCCGCCCCCTCTTGGTTGATTTGTGCCTGGGACTTTCCGAGGGAGGAATCGAAAACCTGGTCGGCATAAGCCACCTTGTTCGACGGGGTGGCGTTCCGTAGTGTCCCGTAAATATTTATGTCTGCCATAACTAATTGTCTATAACGGTTAATTGAATGTCATTGTCGCCGATGGGGACGGAACTGATTTCCACTTGGTCGCCGTTCAAACTACCGAACATCATAAGGTGGAAAGTGTCCGCCGCCGGATCAAGTTCGATGGAATCCGGTATGTCTGTGTACCCAACCCTCTTTATGAATTTGTTGGATGCCGTGTACTGTGCGACCGCAAATGCCATCAAGTCATAGGCGGCAGGCATATTCGCCAATGTCACCGCAACATCGTGCAAGAAGGAATATGTTTCTACCCTCAAAGGGTCGATGGTGCAGAACACGGTCTTTGCGTCATTGCCCGTGTAGACCGTTCCGTTCGATCCGATTGTCTTGTTCGCCGTGAATAGGGATGCGGCGAGGAGGATGGTCTTGCTCGTTTCCGCTGTTCCGGTAATTTCGATGTCCGGGGCGGTGTTCGTGTTTTGGTTATATGTGGTGTACACATAGATATACTTGGTATCGGCGGGAATCTCTACGGAAAGGGTGTCCGCATTCGATTCTACCTGGGCCGTGTACCCGGTTGCGTCGCTGAACGAGATAGTCCCGCCGTTCGTCCATGCACCGCAGGACTTCATAAAGGCGAAACGGAAGAATGAATAGTGTTTCGTGAACTTGACAGTCTTCCCTTGCAATCCGTCCACATTGATGACTATTCCCCAATAGTTCGTGGAAGTCTTCTTCTTGTTCGTTGCAACATCAATGTAGCCGCCCACACTCTTTCCGGCAAAGAGTTCCGCCGCAGTCCAGGAAAGAAGTGTAGTCACACCGACACGAAGGATGCCAGGCACATACACGAAGGTATAGTTGTCGGAAACGCCGCCGCCCGGCGTGATGGTGTACGCACCCGCCGTTGCGGTGTCCTCGGCATCCGTTATGCAAGTTGGGACTGTATCAAGGTCGGATTCATCCTCGCCGAGAACGAATCCCGAATACTGCATCGTGAAGGTCGGCATCGTGCCGTTGAGTTCCACGAACTTATCATCCGCCGTGACGGTGAGTTCGGCCTTTTCGATTGTGAGGATGCCGTCCACGAAGATGGCGTTGGAATCCGTGACCGTACCCCGTGCGATGTGGATGGCATAAGTCCCGGAATCACTACCTTGCACCGCTTCACAGGTAATGGCGGGAGTGCCTTCGACCTCTCCGTTTGCGGTGTAGCCGAGTTCGGGGATGGCATCGCCGTAGGTGATGGTGTACGAACGGGCGGTAATCGTAAGCCGTTCCGTGTCACTCTTGATGGGGTGGATGCTTTCGACCTTGAACTGCAAAGTCCCGGCGTTCACCATTTCGGCGGACACATAGCAATGCAGACCGCCATCGTCCTTGACATAGACTATCGGGATTTCGATGCCCCCGGAAGTGACACGGAAACTCTCGTTTTCCAAGCACACCCAAAGGTAGCCGGGCGAATCAAGCACAAGGGTTGCGATGCCGTATTGGTCGGTGTATTCCGGGAGTGTGGAAGTGGTGATGTCAGTGTTCGTGTTGCCGATTCCCATCCGTCCCGTGATGTGCGGATTTATTTCGTGCAGTTCTTCGTCCAACTCATCCACTTCGGCCTCTAATTGACTGAGTTCCGCCTTGGTCGCATAGTCCGTCAAATCCACGTTATCGCCATCGTAGTCCTCACCCGAATCGCTCCAAGTGCCTGCCGTGGCACACACATAGATGTCAGCAGGGAAGCCCGAGCCGACAAAGGCGTACTCGCCCACGGACGGGTTGGGACGCTGAGCGTTCAGCGTGGCGGCATCGGGGAACAGACCTGCCGAGGACTTGCCGTTACGGACATAGACATCGTAGGACTGACCGTTGGAAAGGGTGATATGGATGGTGTTTCTCCCTCCGTTCTCCACGGATTCCACCGTCTGCTCCACACCCGTGATGCCCGCACCCTCCGGGCCACGGAAACTGCCACAGTTCTGATACTTGCCATCGGCAGTGTCTCCACCTTCACCCACATACAGGTACAGGTTCGTTCCGACAAGGTAGCCCAAGGTGGGCTGACCCTCGGAAGGAAGGTCTGCGATGGTCGCAACGGAAACGTAGCCCGTGAGGTTAGAGCCACCACCCAAGCCTTCGATTGTCTCCAATCTCCACTGAGAATCCCATTTGAGGAAACCAAGGTTGCCTTCGGGGACTTGCAGATTGTTGAAGTGAGAGTAGATGCCCTCTCCTGCAACATAGAACACCCTTTGGTCGGGAGTGCCCGGGTCGGTTGTCACGGTTGCAACGCCCGCAAACTGATACCCTGCACCGAGGGATGCAGTCATAGCGTTCAATACCGTGTTGAGAACAGTTCCCGTAATCTGTTGGGTCTGATTCTCGTAGATATTGTTGTTAATCTCGGATTTGAGTGCGTTGTAGTTGCTCATATCTCTTTAATTCTCGTTGCAAATATAAGTCAAATTTTCGTAAAAAGCAAGAAAAACTTTACTTTTCTTCAATTTCCACCTTTACTCCATCCTCTTTGTCATCATTGTTCGTGATGGTAACGGAGGTGTTTCCGTGCGTCACCGTTGCGTCATAACCATACCGAATGGCATCTGCCACAACTGCGAGAGTAGCGAAAGCGAACAATTCTGCTCCTGCCGTCAGCACAGAAGGGTCAATCTGCCCCGTGGGGGGCACGATGAAGCCGAGAACGAAAAGGATGATTGTAACGCTTGCACAGACCCAAAAAGGAATACTGCTGAGCAGTCTCTGTTTAATTGCTTGTCCCATATCTATCTCGAATTTATAGTACCGTATGCCTTGCCGACCTTCTTAACCACCGTGTCAGTCTCGAACGATACGTCAACCTGTGCGAAATAGCCGTTGTCCAACCAAGTGACGTTCATTTCAAAGTGGTTCACGGAATATACCTTGCTATTGTGGTCGGTGATTTTCAAAACATCGCTCTGACAAGCCAACCTAAGACAGTCGCACATTTCCTCAGTGGCGAGGAAAGTCATCTTATAGACCTTCTCCGAAATCTGCTTCACAGGGAAGAAATAACCGTCCCTGTCCTCACCCTCCTCGGTGAACGAATATTCGGGCATACCGATGTCCGTCAGAAGGTAGAGTTGGTTGTAGTAGTATGAGCCTCCTCCCGTGTGATTGAACGGGATGACACCACCATCGGTGATTTCCACATCCTCCGCATCGTACCACTTCACCGCAACGCACTCCCTGCCGATTTCGTCCACCTCGCACACTCTGAACAGGCCCGAATAGAGGGTGTATGAACTGCCACCGACACTGACCGTGACGGCAAGGTAGTAGAATCCTTTGGGGATGCTCATATCGGAGGCCGTGGTGACGAAGTAGAAGGTCACGCCACCATTGTTCACATAGTAGGAAATGGCATTTTTGATGGTTGTCTCGTATCCTCCCGAAACACGCTCGCCACACTCGTTGTAGAGGTGTGCACTTGTCACCGAGGGGGATGAGGTTGCTCCCGAAATGAAGAAAAAGAAAGGAGAAAGCCGTGTCTTTGTCACACGCAACGGGGTATGCTCACCGTATGCGTACCACTTCTTGAAGTCCTGTTCAGCAAGACTTCCGTAGAAAGGGATTGGGCTTAAATTGTTATTGTGCATACCTCGTTAATTTGGCAGAGTAACCCTTTCTCTGAGACAAAGATATGAAAAAGAAATTTTCAGTGCAAATTTTCCTAATTTTCAGTTATCACTATCGTAACCTTGTCATTCCCTCCAACGGAAGAACTGTCCTTCGAGTATCCGATATAGACATCCTGCCCCGCAGGAATGTTTACCGTTGCAACAGTGCTCCCGCTCGCAAATGTTCCACCAACCGACTGTACCTGCGACTTGCTGACACAGGGCTTAGATGCGACATATCCGATGTCAAAATCATTCTCGGTGCTCGGAGTGATTGTGACAGTTGACGCTTTCACGATTCGCACCTTAATGTAGGCGAAATCTTCCCCTCCCGTGTATCCGTTTCCATCGAACTCTGCCGTTATCCCCAATCCGTTCTGCGAAATATCCTCGGTGATATGCGTCCCGTATCGGTGTAGGACATCGCCGATGCAGTAGTTGTGAGAGGTGTCCTGTACGGCAGACAGGATTACCACATCGTTCGGGTCAAGGGTGCTTCCTCCTGTCGCAACAATACTTCCACTGTTAGCGTTCAAGGAAATGGTTGATACAACTCCGTTATAACTATATCTTACAACCAACGATGTATTTGAGTAATTCACTATCGTCAAAGCATACGAACCGTGCGTGTACGGGCCTTTCCCAACAGTAATCGAATCACGATAATCGTCTTTCTCCGCTTGGAAAGTCAACTTTGAATTGGCATATAGCGTATCTGCGTTGATGTCCGCACTTTTCAGCAGGCCGACCCCCAATCCCGTCTTGATTACCTCCAATGTATCGGGAATGGTGAAAACTCTACCGCTCAGAGGAACACCAACCTCCTGCTCAATGAGGTGACGGACGGCATAGACGGGCATCTTATAGCGGTTGTCAATGACCGCATCCCAACCGCCGAGGTCATACGGCCAATAATATTGCTCTGCGAACAGGAAGGAAAGGTAGCCGTTCTGAATGTTATACAAAGCACCGTTATCACCGAGAGACACATCAACGATGTCAACTTGGTGAGTTGTTGCGTTCGCTTCAAACACGGCGTAGATGTCATCCGACACGCTTTTCGGATTGATAACGGAGAAGTCAATGTCTGCGGTGAAATTCGTCACCGTCATCTTCTCTTTGCTTCCTCCGTCAGCGGGCTTATCCAAGATGTCAATCGGGTATCCGTTGAACTGCTCGGTGACATCGCCACCCCAACCGAACTCGTAACGGGAAGGACAGTTAGACCTGTCGAAAGTCATTGTATTCGTGTCGAAATCCCACATCTTACCGTTTGGCATATCCTTCATACTCGTTAGGTCAATTAGCGGTTCGGGAGTATATAGTCCGTATGCGTGATTGTTCTTGAAGAACGATATGTGTTCGATGCAGAGACGGCCAACCCCGTCAAGATACCAATAGCACTGATACACATTCCTCAGCATATCCAAGATTTGTTTGAGGGTGATGTCCCCCCTCTGAGCGGCCTGCTCGTAGCGGGTTTTCTTCACATTTGTAATCGGTGTGATGTAGATATAGTTTCCCCTCATCCTCGGTGTCGGTATTGTGTCAATGAGGCCGTCAGAAGGGTAGATTCCGTATAGGAACTTACTATACGGGTCACTGTTTGAGAATGTGTACGGAACACCCATACTCTCCAACAGGACGCTGATTGCCGAGTGGAGCGGGAAAGCGTCTCTCAGCGTATAGTACACATCAAACATTTCATCAAGCCAATGTTCGATTTCGGGAGAGGAGACATACCAAAAACTCTCCTCGGCCCACATAGAAGGGCCGATAGGGAAGGCAACGCCACGAGCGTAGTAGGATGATTGGATTGCGTAATACAGTCCTTCCTTGTAGTAATACTTGGTTGGCGTTTCGGTCTTGTTGGTGTTAGAGACAACATTATACCTTCCATCGAAAGATGTTATGCCACAAACATACGAGTAGTTGCTATTACTGTTGTCGTATATATCTCCTTGAAGGGAACTGATTGCTATCGGACTGTCAACCCAACCCGATATTTGGATGTCTGCGTCAATTAGCAAACGACCATAGATGTTCCTGTTCCGCAATTCGGCTTCGCCAATAGTAGCAGTCCCCCCCGATGCCGTTCCGTATATTGTTCTCTCTATATAGAAATCAGAAAATACGGTATTTGGCGTAACAATATAAATCTCGTTAAGATATTGTGTCACCACCCTATTTCCGTTACTGTCGTACAGTAAGAATTTCCAAGTCCCGTTAGGCATAGTTGTGTCGTATTTCCAATAATACCCATTCGGATTTGTCAGCCTTAAATCTTGGAGACTGCCACTGTACGCACCGACATAATCACCGTTCGCACTCAGAGGGATTGTGGAAGAAGTCACTGTCATAAGAACACGGTGGAACAGGTTTGTGAACCCAAGTCCAACGAGTTGTGTGTCGTTCTTGCTCTCAGCCTCATTCACCGTGTTGACCTCAAATGACATATTTCCGAACACATTTGTCAGTTTTGTGTCTCCGAGGGCGTAGAATTGGAGAATCGGCCTCTTGATGAGAGAAATGCTCTCAATGGTCGGTTTCAGATTGACAAGGTTGTACTTGTTATCGTACTTAGCGAGGAAATCCTCGTATTGGTCTTTCGTTACAATCTTGACGGTGGCAACCTTGTTGTCGTAGTCCAATGTCGTATCGGACTTGATGAAATCGCAAGAGCCGATGATACCCGAACCATTGGACACCTCAATCGTGAGGATTGAGTTATGGGAGCAGGAGGCTATTATGTCAAAGTCCCCACCGACAAACTGCACCTTGCCTTCGATGCTCGTCCTGTGGAAAACTTGGTCTTTCTGCTTTGAGACCTTCACCTTCAAGTCACCGCCAAAAACGGGGTGGACGGGAACGGAAGTCCCATCCACTTTCAGAGTTATGATAACATCGGCCATATTACGAGTTCTTTATGATTCTTTTGGTGTTTCCACGGTATTCAATCCGTCCATAGGGAGTGTTCACCACACGGACATTGTTCTGCTCAATGAGTTCACGGATTCCGCTCTCAATGTTCGACAGGTCAGTGCCACCACCACCGAAGGCCATAGCGTAGTTCGCCTCAACCCCGTTACCTATTCCCGAAAACGCCTTCGTGTATAAGGGTATCTCTCCACCAAGGCCGTTCGCCCCGTATTTCTTCTCAAAAGTACCGCCGTTCAACGCACTGATGATGTCAAGGATGGTGTTCGCCCCGTATTTCTCCACCTTATCCTTGCGGATGACACCGACAACCTCGCCCCGCTCAACCCTTCTCCTCCGTCCGTCACGGGTGTGCCCGAAGTCAATGTCGTTACCGCTTGCGTGAGAGCCTCCGTAGTTCAGATACTCGGCCATACCCTCTCCGTGGGTTACAGTGCCCGCCACCTGGGAGGCTTGAATCTTGGCGGCGAGAAACGAACCCCACATAAGGGCAGTGGCCGCAATCGCCAAGGCAGGGCCAACCATAGGGATGGAAGAATACGAACTCCACAAGTTCGCAGTCGCAGTCACGAGGGAGGAAATCTGCTGAGCAGTGTTGATGGAATCCTGTATCTTTTGCAGTCTCCTCTGCTCCTCCACGGCCTTCTGTTGCAGGGCCAACTTCTCCTCGTACTCCTTTCGGGCGAGTTCCACGTTGTTGGCGTAGCCGTTCGCTCGGGCCTGTTGCTCGTAGTCAAGAGCGGTCTTGGCGGCATTGGCTTCCTTCTCCGCCTGCTCCACGGCAATCTCGGCCATTTCAATCCGCTTGTCCATCCACTCGTTCATATAGTCAATGGACTGTTGCAAGGCTTCGTTCACGGCATTGGCGAAGTCCATATACTCGTCCTTCACCTTCCAATTAAGAGCACCCTCGCCTGCTTTCTCGCCCGTGATGGGATTGAAGGCAAACGCAACCTCGGTGATGTTTCGGAAGTTCTTGCTACCCCGTTTCTTTCGGGTGGAAGTCTGATTGTTCGGGGTCTGAACGAATCCCGCCAACTTGTTTACGACCTCCATATATTCGTCCGTCAGTTCAAGCCCGTTGGCTTTGAGCATAACGAGATAGTCCTCCCAATACTGCTTCTCACTCGCCAAGAGTTGTGCGTTCAAGTCATCCTTCAACGCAACCTCCTCGTAGTTGAAGTGCTCCCTCTGCCGAAGTTCCTCCATACCACGGTTGAAGTTCTGAGCCGCTTGCCAATCCCTGTATCGCTTCTCCACGGCAAGCGTATTTTTCAGATTGTCCAACGCCTCCTGCTCGGGGTCATCCATCAGCACCTCGGCCTGCGTCATAGCCCGAATGTGCTCCGTCATCATACGCTCCCGAGTTTGGTAGTAGTTGTACTCCTCGGCAGACATCGTGAAGCGGAGGTTGCTCAGTTCGTCCTGCAAGATTCTCTGTTGGTCGGCCTTCGCCTCAGCCATCAGTTGCAAGATGGCCTCCTCCTGCTCGTGGCGTTTCTCCACGGCAATCTTGTATTCGAGGTCAAGCAGGGCGATTTCCTTCTGCAAGCCTTCGTCCATACCGTCAATGATGGCTCGGAGAGCGTCATTGTAGTAGGAGGGGATGCTCATAATCTTCTCTCTCAGTGACTTAGGGCCTCCGTTCGGGTCAACGTCAATCAGACCTTCGACATTGATTTTCTTTTTCAGAGCGTCAATGGCGTTCTCCGTGTCTTGCATCTGAGAATCGAACTTCCGATAGTCGGCATTGACGGCCTCAATAGCATCGGACTGCTTCTTGATGGCGTTGGTGTTGGAGTTGATGGCGTTGGCGGTAGCATCGGAAGTCTGCCCGTACATTTCAACCTCGGTTCTCGCCTTTGCCGCAAGAGCCTCCTGCTGAGCGATAAGGGGAGTAAGTTTGGCTTCCTCGGCCAAGACCTTCGCCCGTGCGGTCGCTCTCTCGGTTTCGAGTTCGTATAACTTAACCGACAGATTGCCGATTTCGTTCAGCGTGGCCTTGGCTTGGGCTTGGATGACGAGGGAGTTGGTGAGTTGGTCTATCGCAACCTTGGCCTTGCCGAGCAGAATCTCCTCGTCCGAGAAGTTCTTGAACTCCTCCTCAAACTCCTGCTTCAACACCTTGGCCGCTTTGATTCTGTCATCCCAAGAACGGTTGTTGTCCTTCATTACGGAGGTCAGCACCTTCAACTTGGTTGTAGCGTCAATGACGGCCTTGTTTTCGTTCTTCTCCGCCTCAGCGAGAAGGTTGGTGAGGGTGATGGCCTTCTCCGTCTCCTTGTTGTCCTCCTCCTGTGCCTTTTTCTTGTCGTGGATAGCCTTCGCAATCTTCGGCAGTACGGTGAGGATGACGAGGAGGACGGTCTGCCAAGACATAATCGCCTTGAAGGTCGCACCAACCGCCTTGGTGAAGCCACCGAGTTCGGCACTCGCCCGCTTGAAGTTATCAATGAAAATCGGGACGTTGTTGGAGATAGCGATGAAGAACTGAGACACCGAGTTAGCCAAGGTCGGCATTTCTCGGAGAACCTGCTGAGTGGAAATGTTCAGACCGTTCAACGCCTTGCCGTAGTCACCGACAGAGAGGGTGCTCTTGCCCGTGGCCTCCTGCATCGCCTTCATTTCGTTCATAATGCGGAGGGCTTCGGCTTCCCACACCTTGCCGACATTGACGTTCTCCCTCATTTCCTTGCTCATATTGTTCAGAGCAATCTTGATTAAGTTATACTGAGCGTACAACTGATTGTATGAGCCGTTGAGAGAGTTGTTGGCAACCACACCGTTCTTCGTGGCCTGCTCCTGTGCCTTCTGAGCCGTCACCAACTGTTCGAGGTTGACACCCGTCTTGGCTACGAGGCCCGAGAGCGTGGAGTAGGCTTGGCCGAGGGTAACGACCTCTTTCTGCGTGGTCTGCTCCACCGTTGCGACACCCTTCATCGCCTTCTCTAAGCCCTTCACCTGCCCCGTCAAAGTCTGAATCACAGTGAGGAGACGCTTGCCTTCATTAGTGGTTTCCCTCGTGTGTTTGTCCATACTCTCGTAGGCCATCTTAGCGAGTTCAACCTGTGCTTTGAGGCGGGCGATAGAGCCTTCCTCCTCGTTGGCGGCTTTCTCCCCCAACTGAATCGCCTTCGTCATCTTGGACTTGGACTTCTCCAAGGCAGTGAGGTTTCCTTCGACATACTTGTACGCCTCCCCCAAGGTCATATACGCTTGGTAGAGTTTCGTCACTTGGTCGGCCTGCTCCTTGGTGGATTCACGGCCTCCCTTGGAGGAGGAGGAAGTGCCCGAAATGGATTCGCCAAGCCCCTTCGCTTGGGACTTGACCGTGGAAATCATATCGGTAAGGTTCTTCTCCACGTCCTTGACCTTGGCAATCAGCCCCTCAATCTCGTTTTGGAGGTTGGGGTCGAACAGGTCTGAATAACTAATAGGATTCTCCATAACTATCTCTTGTTTCTCAGTTTCTTAGCCTCGTTGTACTGCTTCGTCAAGCGTTCAAAGGCCGTGTAGAACTCCATCGTTGTGTACTTCTTGATTCCCCCTCCAAACTCCTTCGCCATCAGAAGGCACATATCCTCGAACTGCTTGTCAAACCGCACTTCCTCACTGTCCTGTCCCATAAAGCCCTTCGGGTTCTGCATCCGATAGATGCTTGCGTCCACTGCGTCAATCTCCTCCTTCTTGTCAGTCCCCCGAACGATACTGTCTATCTGTAACATCGCCTTCTTTCTCAGAAGGTCGGTGTAGTTCTTCTGCAAACTGTCCTCAAACACCCTCGGGAAGTATTGCAGGAGGTTCTCGTCAATGGCATCCCGAACTTGGGCCGCTATACTGTCCAACTCCTTGATGCTTGCCTTGTTCACCAACTTGTAGAGGGTGTCCAAGCCACTGTCCGAGAAGTCCTCCCATATTTTCCCGTCCACCTCCCGAACCAAACACAGGGTCGCTTTGTTGCGAATGTCCTGCTCGGTTGCTATCACATACAGGCACTGTCTCAAATTGAGCAGTTCCTGTTGCATCTTCTTCCTGTCCCCGAAGAATCCAAGAATCCTCGTTATGTGCTTGTCAATGTCGTTGATGTTGTCTCCGATTCCCGCCTCCACCAACAAGAACCTACTGTACTTGTGGAACTGTACTATCGGCAAATCTTCAACGCTATCATAGAACACTAACTTGTGCCCTGCCACCACACGCTCAACCATTCTTAATCGCCTCCCACCGATAGCCACCTGCGGTTTTCCTTGTGGTCTTTCCTCCGTTCTTGTTTGTGAGGACTGTCTTACGAATCACTCCACTTATGTTTGCCCCACAAATTCCCGTAACTCTCTCGGCCTCTGTAATGCTACCAAATCTTGCCACCTCGTTTCCGTCCTTGTCTAACTGACGGACGGGCACACAAATGTTCTCCCGAATACTCGCCAACACATTGTCAATGCTATAATTGACATTGTATTTAGCCGTGCACCACTCTAAGTTATCCACCCGATTGTTTGTCGGGTCGAAATCTTTGTGGTTAATCTGAGGATAGTTGTTAGGGTTTGGCAGAAAAGCGTCTGCAACAAGCCGATGGACAAGTCTTGCCCTCACTGTATTTTCCCTACAAAGAGCAACAGTAATCCGATTATCGGAGCGAGTAACTAACGAACAGGGGTGTCCCTTTCTTCTCCACCCACGAGAATCTAATCTATCAATGCTCCTAACATTCCCGAGGTTGCTTACCTCATAATAACCTTCGTACCCGACAACGGGCTTCCATTCTTCTTTCATATCCTTGTCGTTTATCATAGGACAAAGATACGAAAAAATAATGACCGTTGCAAGCACTTTTATCATAATCAATCGTATTGCAACACGCAACTAAATGCAGGCACGAAAATGAAGTACCAATGCACAAATATAGCGAGAAAAATGCAGATAGCAAGACCCAACCAAAAGGATTGGCAGAAGTTGCATCTGAGCAGTTGGGAGAGCAGGGGATGGGTGA
>Ga0310690_10009017_pt1 | contig 12567 bp, 11 predicted proteins | sample AusTroGonzalo_MG_2_FD_207661 | JGI IMG/M metagenome (GOLD analysis project Ga0310690, IMG submission 207661) | Bovine rumen microbial communities from tropical cattle in Woodstock, Queensland, Australia - Gonzalo_04 (v2) (version 2) | ecosystem: Host-associated > Mammals > Digestive system >...
CCCTGTTGCAAATACTATTTATTTGGTGAAATGATATGGCCCAACTGAATGTCGCTAGTAATAAAATACAGAATGTAATGGTTGGTACTACTCAGATAAAAAAGGTTTATGTAGCTAGTAGTCTTATCTGGTCAAGGCCTGCTACTGGAACAGTACAGAAAGTGACTTCCGTAATAGCTGCAGCTAGTCAATATCAAAATGGTAGTGGAATTTCTTTGAGACATGGATCTGTTCCCGGTATTGTATGCACTGATTATGATAACAGCAAAGTGAAATTTTTCCTTCCTGATGGCACAAGATCTTCAGGTACTTTCACTGACTATACTAACTCTAATCTTGTAAATCCTTGCTATTTGTGTGAAGATAATGAAGGTTATGTATATACCACAGGAGCCAACTCTGGTTATCTTTTTAAACTACAGCCGAAATTATCTGGTACTACATACTCTCTTTCACTGATAAAATCCATTAAAGTCGGAAACATGGTTGCAGCTAATCAGGTTACTTATAATGCTAAAAGGAATGCATTAATAGTTATCGGCTGGGATAGTGGAGGCGGAACATCTCGTTGTTATCAGGTTCCTAAGACTCTAGCCTCATCGACATGTATTGCACACTGGAGTGGACCTAGCATAGGCGGGTGTTTCACCCATGATGGAACAAAATTATTTGTAATCCTTTACAGCAGTTCTGCATCTTCTGCAATGTTTACATTTTCGTCTGCTACAGATACGGCAGAAAAAACTTCCTATACCACAATAGCTCCAAACAGTTACTCAGGTAAAATATCCAGCTCAAGTGATTCCAGATACTGGATAGCAGCATCGGATGGATATATGTATTGGAATATGCTCAACGGTACTCTTTATAAATATGATACCAGCGGAACTTACAAAAGTACCATAACAACATCCTTGGATTCCCCCAGAATGGATGGATCCATTTCTTATGATGATGCTCTCAATGTCATAACTTTTATGAAAACAGACGGATATATGTATAGAATATATCTGTAAGAGTATTGTTTATTAAGTTCATATATGTTACATTAATGCTATATTAATATAAGTAGGTAATTATTATGTCAGAACAGAACTTTCACATAGGTCAGATATTCAAAGGTATATACCCACCAGAAGCCGCAGACTTCTGCAACAACTCTCAAGGTGGAAACAATCCTTGTTATATCAAGGAAATTGAGCCAAAATCAGATGGAATACGAATGTTTAAGATAGTTCAAAATGACCCACCTGATCCAAAAGAAGAAGCTTTTTCAAGAATACATGAACTTCAGTCATATCTTGATTCTACTGACTGGTATGTTTCTAGAAGCATGGAAACTGGAGAACCAATACCTGAAGAAGTTAAGAAAAAACGTGCAGAAGCAAGGGAAGAAATCAGCAGACTAAGAGAAAAGCATAATATATGACAAATACTGATGAGGATATCAGCAGACTCTCTGGTTTCATGGTCTGCCCAAAGCGTATTTCGGCATCAACTAATTCAGGGGCTCTTCAACATAACAAAAACATTACCGCCATTTTCAAGCGAAAGATGCATGCACATATTCTCGAGCATCTTATGTTCGAGCATCTTATGTTCGATGCCAACACCTACTCTACTCCAAAGCAGCTTAAGTCCTTCAGGGATAAACTCAGGCATTCTGTTATTCCAGATGAATTGAAGCCGGTGGAAAAAGAATTCAAGAAAACATTGAAATACATGTTAAAATTTATTAAAAGTAAGTTATAGGATTAGACTATGCTAACAAAAATATATCGCTTCTTTCTAGCAATCTTGTATTCCTTATTTGCCTGTTTTAATCCTTCTCTTCCTCCATTCGTCCTGTCGTTCCTCAACTCCAGACATCCAACTTACAAGCAGAGAACATCTCATGACTGTGAAAATGTGGCTATTATAAATGCTTTGCAGTTAAAGGACAAAGAAGCCTACGAAAACATAGACAGGGCTCTTTTCAGGTTACGGTGGCTCTGCTGGTTTCAGAATCCATTATACGGAAATCCATGGAACGTAAAAGCTGCTATTGAACAGCTTGGATACAAGGTAGAAAGAATAGATCCAGAAGAACTTACACTGAATGATCATGCTGTTCTTCTTATTCACTGGTATCCATGGCATGAATCACCCACTAGGCATATCCTTTATCAGCATTGGATAGGATACGAAGGTGGCATGCTCCACATGGGAAACGGTGAAGTGATAGCCGCTAAATCATTAAGCAGAGACAAATATGATTCTCCGTTAGGGGCATGGTGTTACAGGATAAAATAGCTCTTGATTTATGTTTTGTAATATTGTACTATTGTAATATCTACTTAAAAAAGATAAAGGAGTAAAATACAGTATGGCTAAGCTTTGTGTTAAAACTACAACGGGAATAAAAAAAATAGATCTGGAAAGTTCTGGAAGTGTCCCGGATACCGGTTACGATACTGTTTTTACCGTCGTATCAGCCAGCTCCATTTCTAACACAGATTCCCATCTGTTATTAGTCATAGCTTATTTCCGTCATGCAGAATACAACTTAAATATATATGCAGATATTGTTAATAATGGAAAAAAGCTTTTAACAGGGATGCCTGTATACAATCCTGGTACAGATGGGAGTGATAGATATCCTGCAGGTGTTCCCTTAACTTTTCTCCTTTTAAAAGGAGATACATTGAAGTTTAGAACAAGTGGCGGGTCAGGTAGAACTCCTTCTTCAATGGTTAAAAGAGTCTTGATCCCATAATTATTAATAGAATTCAGGGTTATTTAGTAGTTTCTTCCGTAACAAGTACCAAAGCTAGTCTCCGTTTATCTTGCAGCATAGTTTAGATATATCCTTGTGTCCTAATAATAATACTTTCTCCAATATACTAGCATTTAATCAGAAAAACCACATCATTTTAATATGGACTTCCATCTTTATTTCTGCTATACTAGGATATAAATATTTATCAGGATGACAAGTCATGGCTACACTACAGGTATCAAGACCAGATCTGGAAACTCCTTTATCATCTACCCTTCTTACTTACACTGACCTCCAGGAAATGGATGTCAATGATAAGAAGGTTGTTGCTATCATATGTCCCCAGGTTTCTCCAGGAGCCTATTACCCACGTTGTGTATCAGGCTCTTCTTCTGCTTTTACACAGAACGGAATTACAGCAAGTGGAAGCGACAGCGAATTGGATGCAACAGTTTCATCCATCTATTCAGAGCCTACAGCTCACTTTGTTCTCACTAAGACAGGTATATCCACGTATACTCTAAGAAGTGTGGGATATAATTTTTACAGTCCAAGATATGACGCTGAAGAAACCAATGGATTAGCATGGGTAGAAATTCCCGAAGAGTTTACATTAAGCTCTCCTATTATATCAGATACTACGGGTATAGCTGTAAATCCATTAGCAAGCAACTCTTCTTTCATAAGATTTACCGAAGACATAGCGGGTAAGATATTATCTGCCGGTGCCGATGCCTCCGAGTTTGGTTTCAGTTCAGCAGATGATATCACTTCTGTCTGGTATGTCTACGAAATCAACGGATATGTGGCCGAAGATCTGTATACTGTTACCTGTAAGTCCAATAATACTGGTTATGGCGTTGTAACAGGTGCTGGAAATTACACTGGAGGCTCTTCAGTTACAGTGGAAGCCAATGCAGTATCCGGAGGCAGGTTCATAGGATGGACAGATGGTGACACCCGTACTCAGAAGACTTTCATCATATCTGCAGATACTTTGTGCAGGGCCAACTTTGTATCAGCAACTCAAGGGCTTATTTATCTTGCCAAAGAAAATCTTGTTACTATGTGGAACAGCATTAAATCCTATTTTTCCGCTACTACAGGTGCCAGCCACATTGGTGTGGATTACAACAATGCAGTTGGTGCAACCACAGTAGCTGATGTTGTAGGAAGCATAGGTCAGGCAAGCGGGATTGCAACCCTGGATAGTACCGGGAAACTTGATAGCAACCAGCTTCCGAGTGGATTATTGTCAGGAACGGTTGGATCATCCACTACCCCTGTTTATCTTGATAATGGAACAATTACCGCTGTAGGAAATTCTCTGGCTGTTGATATAACTGGAAGTGCAGCAAAGGTTGGAACAGCTACAGTAGGTGGCAGCACTCAGCCTGTTTATATGAATGCAGGAACTCCTACTGCTTGTGGAAACAGTTTAGCTGTAGATATCACTGGTAATGCAGCCACAGCTACAAGTGCTACTACAGCATCATCCTGTTCTGGAAATGCTACTACTGCTACTACAGCAACAAACGCTAATAATTTAAAAGTAACTCATACTGGTGCTGCATGGAGAGATATATTATCAGTTGCAACAGAATTTACATCAGCATCAAATCAAGCAGTTTATGGACATAACAGTGGTTCTGTTGCTTACTATGTCGATGCAAATGCAACATCAGGTAATCAGAGAGCTATATTAAGACTGGGTAATGCTACAGCAAATACGACTGCTGCTGGTCATAATGGAGAGTTGTGGATATATGGAACATCTACATTAGTATTGAAGATAAAGACTAATCCAGCAGCGAATAAAGTTATTACTATAAAAACAACAGGTGATACGGCTAGAGAATATACCTTACCGGATGCTGATGGTACTATTGCCCTTACATCATCTAATATCACAGGCTCATCAGCATCCTGTACAGGTAATGCGGCAACAGCAACAACAGCTTCTAAGCTGGGAAGCAGTACTGTAGGAAGTTCAACTCAACCTATATATCTTAACGCCGGAACCCCGACAGCTTGTGGTTTTAAGATAGAAAAAGTATCACAGGCTCCAGCTAACCCTGATTCAAATACTATCTATATCATAGTTTCCTGAGAATAATTATGGCCAATACAGTAAAAGATTTTGCTTCACCTAATGGGCCCATCCTATTACTCTCTGCTAAGGGATTAACAACTGCAGGTATAGCTGAAGCTGGCGGTGTTAATGATTTTAGTGGAAACTGTAATCACGGACAGGCTTTTGGTGGCTTAACAGTATTAAACGATAGTGATGGTTTCAGTTTTGATGGATCAGATGATTACATAAATATCGCTGGATCGAGATTTTCAAGCATCAACGGTGTCACGGGGGTGACTTTATTCTGTAGATTCAAATGTTCTACTTCTATAGCTGATGGTACCAGAAATCTTGTTACTATATCCTTAAACGGATCTTCTATAGGTTTAGCTATGCGATTGAGTATATCCAGTGGTGTTGTAAAGTTGTCCTATGGTGGAAGATCTCATGATACAAGTCAATCAGCAAAAATGAATACCCCTGTTATAGAGTTAACTAAAAACCAATGGTATACTTGTGCTATTGTTGCAGATACTACTAATACTCTTTGTGCTGCTTATATTGATGGGAGTGAATTTGCCTCTATAACAACATGGCATACCGATCCTTTTGTAACACCTAACTCTGTAAAGATAGGTTCACAATCAGGTTCTAATAACTTTTTTAATGGTCATATATCAGATGTCAGAATTTATCCTCGAGCCCTTTCAGCAGCTGAAGTAAAATATCTCCACAACGGTTGCCAACCAAATATAATTGTAGGTCAAAATACACTTAGTAGTATACAAGTCGGAAGTTCTGCTGTAGAACGTATATATTTTGGGAATAGTCTTGTATATGCTAAGACTGATGATTACGAAGCAACTTTACCGGAAGTATGTTTTGAATTGCATCAGATAAACGAAACCAATCAAACATATCCTATAGTCTATACTGGGAAAAACGCTGCTTTTTCAGGGATTACATATTCTAACAGTACTCCAGATTTAGGTCAATGGGAGAAATGGATAAACGTTCATTTTACTCCAGTCATGTTAAGATCCAATGGCACTGTGGACTATGAGCTAAATAGAGATAATCAGAATTATAAAAAAGACGGAACTACAGCATCTGACGTAGCTAATTTAAGTTATGATGGTAATGCAATGCTCCGTATCAAGAAGTTTTATATTTCCTGTAGTACCTCTACCACAGGATCAGGTTCTTCAGCTTACGATTTTCATACCATAAAAATCAGTGATATGAAAAAAGACAGTTCTTATACCTGCTGGGGATTTGTAGATGCCAACGGTAATGAAAAAGACTATGTATACTATGCTTTATATAATTGTCATAAAGATAGTAACAATAAGTTGAGAAGTATTTCCGGAGTAACTCTCAATGATTCACGTCCTGGAAATCAATTATTATCTTATAATGATATGGTCGCAGCTGCAAAAGCAAATGGAACAGGATGGGATATTTCTAACCTGGCTCTTGAAAATGCTATAGGTCTCGTTATTATGATGCTTTACAAGAGTGTCAATCCTACATTTATAAATCAGGAAACTGGTGATCTCTACAGACAATCAAGTGGTACTTACAGGGTTACAGGGACCAGGAATGCCGATGGTGGCTTCCCTTATGTTACTGCAGCACAAAAACAGAAAGCATTATGGATTGAAAGCTTCTGGAGAAACTATGATAGTATGAATCAATCACATCCCTGGATAAATGGCCTGGCTTCTTTAAGAACTGGAACAGGTAGCAATGACTTCATGCCTTATTATAAAAAGCAGCCTCCCTATGATGATTTTACTACTATAAGCAACTGGACACTAATGTCCAGTACTACACCGCATGCTTATATGTCAGATGCAGTGAGCCACGAACTTAAAACAGTGATGTTCTACGATAACATCATGTTTCCAAAAGATGATGGTGTTGCACGTCAAGGCTCTATAACAGAGGCTACTATAAATAGATACTTTGGTGGTGGTGAAATTTCAGGATCTACAAGTACTTCATTGCAATATACAGATCGGTTACTCCCTGCTCAGACTTGTGGTGGTGTAATGCAGGATCAGTATAGTTCCATGCCTCATTATCTCGGCTATTCTCTGGTTGGCACTGGTATTAACAATTATCAGAAATACGGGTCAGGCAGACTTATTTATATGCCAAGCTAAAGTCCGCCTTTACTTTTCCACCTTTAAATAGTAATATTAAGTAAAGCTTTATTTCCTAGGAAACCAATTATGAAAAAACTTCATGGAACTTATAGTGTTCAGCCTTTAACCATAACCAATTCAGTCATAGCTGAAGATGCTGCAATAGATGAGAGCAAGCTTAATCTGCATTTCAATACAGATAACATGCAACAGGCTCTTGATGGCATGAGTTCTCAGATAGCTGCTCATTTGAATATGTCCTCTGATCCACATGGTTCTGTTCTTCAACAGACAACTATAGAAACGGAGGTCATTCATAGTAGCGATAGTGATTCCCGCAGGACCATTACAATATCTAATCCTGGAGAAGGGGATGTTTCCCTTCAGGTGAACGGAGATATCTCCGCTGTAAATGCTAATTTCTCAGGTAATACAGATATAGCTGGTATCACTACTATCGGCGGACAGACACATATTACAGGCAACGTAGTTATAGATGGTAACTTGAGCGTATCTGGTGAAACTACTACTGTTGAATCAAACACTATTGATTACGATAGTCTTCTTGTTACTCCATCTACCGCATTGAATAGAACAGGCATCATCGTTGCTCCGGATGGGACTGGATTCGAGGGGGAGGATCAATCTCAGCCAAATACAGGAGATACTTTTCTTGGTAACCTCCTTGAATTGCAGACCAGAACCAACGGTTTAAACGAAGCTGCTGTCATAGTTGATAAATCCGGTAACTTAAGTTTATTGACCGGTGGCCTGGAAGTAGGCGGTATAAAAGGAACCGTAAATAACAATACCCTGACTTTTGATAAAGGCCTGGGAGCTGCATCAATGATAACATCTAATGCCGGTTTTATCTATAAGCCCTTATCAGATGCTCAGCCAAGCAGTAAAGTCCTTGATATTCAGGACGCTTCAGGAGTATCCAACGCATTCATCACTAAGAACGGTGATGCTACAGTAAATTCACTTACCATAGGTGCAAGTAATCCTATAACCGAAGTAGGGACAGGAATATCCATTCCTAATGATGTAAATATAAGTTCGTCAGAATTGCTTCTAGATAATTCAGTTCTTACTTTATCTGCACAGAATAAGAATGAGTGGAGAGTATTGAACAGGAATTCAACGGTATCATTTTATTATGATGTTCAAGCTTCTCCTCAAGTGGAGCTCGGCAATAATCTGTTTGATTTGAGTAACTGTACTACTACTAAAACAGCGGATCTAGTTGTTATGGGTTCTGCTACTTTTAGTGGGAATGTAAACATGGGTTCCAATATGACCATGGATGGTATTAAAGTTGGAAGTCATGATCATACTGGTGGAGACATGGGCACTGTTCTTCCTCAGACAGCGGTTACAGGTCTTAAATCTTTTATGGATAATATCAATACTACTATACAGAATTGTGTTGATACAATGACTAAGAGTAATACCGAAAGTGGTATAAACGTAGATTTCAATACTACTTCCAGAAAGTTGAATTTCACAGTGAGTGATTTCACTCTCACTTTGTCTGGAGACGTTCAAGGTTCTGCCACTGTCGCCCATGCTTCTAACACTACCTTATCAGTAACAGTAAAGAATTCTGCTAAACTGGGAGGATTGGGCCTCTCTTCCACTACAGCCAATACAGAAGCTAACAAGGTGTTGAGAACTGATGCTAATGGCAAGACTACAGTTAAATCACTGTTCATATCTTCACCAACAGCTGCAGGAGCTTCCACCCTTGGAAATATATATGCAAGCATAGATGGTGAAACTGAGGTAAAATCTTACACTCCAGCTAACTTTGCTACTCAGCTTCTTGCTTTAGGCGGAACAACAAAGAACTCCCACACCCACACAGCTGTCAACGGGTTGACACCTGTTCGCGGATCTAGTACATTTAATGGGGTGAGTGGAAGAGTAGTAATGTTGTCTACTTCGAGAGCCAACACGAATTATTCTGTAGCCATCACCCCCACGGCACAACCTGAAGGTCATCTAGGTGAAGTCTGGGTTATAAAGGCTGTAGATAGATTTACAGTATATAACAGTGGTACTACCACTACCGCTTTCGATTATATACTGATGGGATGATAAGGGGGATGAACAATGGCTAATATATACAGAGGGGGTATGCAAATATCCGGAAACTCCGGCGGAGGAAGTAGTATAGATATCACTCAACTGACTCAGAATATTCTTAATGGAGTTGAAGAAATAATAAGACCTAGCGGACATCAGTATCCAAATGTGAATCTGTATCCAATACAGATGACCCCAAGATTTACTACTCCAACTTCAACTACTTCCAATAATAACTTAAATACTTTCTATACATCTGATAATTCTATAACAGGTATTAATTTATCTAATATAGATCATCTGTATGCATTAGAAAATTTAGATGTATCCAGGTTTCAGAATATTTCTTATATATTTAGAAATATGCAATCAGCTCCTGGAGTAACAGTGGATTTATCTGGCTGGGATACCAGCAATGTCAGAGAAGCCAGACTTCTTTTTTATGGTATTGAAAGTACTATAAATACTGTAGGTGCGCAGGGATACATTGGATCTTTTGATTTAAGTGACTGGGATGTAAGAAATATATCAGATATGTCACTTATGTTAGCAGCTTATCCGAACACATCGTCTTCTATCATGGCTTATTTCGATGCTTTAATTTTAGATAATTGGAATGTTACCAACGTATCTAAAATGGATTATATGTTTACCAATATAAGAGTAGCTGAGTTAGACTTATCCACCTGGGATATGAGCTATGTTTCCAGTTTTAATTATATGTTTGATTCTTATATATCCTCTCCCTATGTTCCAACCCTTGAAAAATTATTGTGGGGTGGAGCTATAAATGCTGTAGATATTAGCAGTTCCACTCCAGCTCTGGATTTATCTAAGACTATTATAACTCCAACTAATGCTAATTTGTTTTTCCAGTCACTCGCTACTAAGACGTCCGGAGGCACCACCACAATAAAGATGCCGTCCACAGCCCAGGGTGCAGACCTTAGTATAGCTGAAGCCAAAGGCTATACCATATCCAATATTACTCAACCTTGATAGAAAGGACATTAATCCATGATCATAGATGGTAAATTTATAGAAGAAAATAGTATTCCTTTAAACAGGCTTAACACTACGGTAGTTTCCTGGAGTTCCTATAACTCAGATGCTGAAGCCTTAAATACCAGAATAGGCAAGATAGAAAACCTCCAGATGGCTAGCAATGATCCTCTCCAGGCTTTCAACACAACCACAGTAAACCATTTTGCTACCAAGATAAATGATACTAGTACTGCATCAGCCCCCGCACATACCATAAAAGACGGAACTGTTACAGATGCAATGCTGGCAACAGCATTAAAGAACAAGCTGGTCTATATAGATGCTAATAGAACCATATCTGCCGCTCATACATTCACAGGCCTCACCACTTTCACAGCCTCTTCCACTTCTAATGATATATTGAAAGTAACCAAAGGTATCACTACTCTCCAGGCTACAGCAGTAAAAAGCACGTTGACAGTAGACGGTGCATCCACATTAAAGTCAATATCAGGAACAACATTAAGTTTAAGTGGAACAGATACAGCCCTTTCAGTATCTGGTAATGCTTCCATAGCTAAGAAACTTACAGTGAAAGACCTTGAAGTAACAGGAACTTCTACTGTAGTTAACAGTACTGACCTCCAGGTAAAAGATATGCTTATCTCCTTGAATGAAGGGGGGAGTGCTCCTGTAGCTGGAAGCAGTGTAATGGGTATTCTTATAGGTACTACAGGCATAACAAGTAATGCCAGTGCTGTAAAACTTGCACGTCTCACATATAAAGGAGATGGCTGGTATGTAAGAAATCATAGCACTTCCAATTCTGCTCAGACAGAATCCAAGATAGTAACTGAAGCCTATCTTACAGCTCAGGGCTTCCAGACAACCTCAAATCTTGAAGCGCAGATAAAGACAGTAATGAAGAAATATATTGCTAGAGGTTCGGTCACCTTAGCTGGCACCACTGGAGTTCTTGTAGATTTGACTGCTTCTAAGTATGCCACTTTTGCTGCCAATATAAGTAGTGGTGATAGTTATGATGTATTTGTTACTCTGGTGACCCCTAATACTGGAAATGCTGGAACTACAATGTCAACAGGGGCTACAGGTGTAGGTGAAATACAGGTCGTAAAAACTGATGCTAAAAAGTTTAAGATTTTTAACAGTGGTACAGCGTCCAGTATGTATGTTCATTGGATGGCAGTAAACAGAGCTCTTATGACAGCATAAGGATAATTAACCATGATAGAAAAAATAGCACAGGATATATTGAATAGAACAAATATAAAATTGGCAGGATTATCAGACCTGTTTGAAAAAATAGCTGCAGGCAATATAACCAATGCTGCCCAGCTTATGCAGCATATTGGGACTCAGCCTATGACTATGCTTAATAACTTAAGAAATTCAATTCAATCGGGCCATTTTAATGGAAATCTGGAACCACTGAAGAAATTCCACAGTCTATATCAGAAAAATCCCGCCCTTCAGCAGGCAGGTAATAGAAATGGATTCACCAGTTTCTTTAATAATTTCATGTCTCAGGCAACCCAGGCTGCCCAGCCTAACTTAGGTAACGCTATGCAGAGTATGAATAATCAAAGACTACAGAGTGCTTTGCAGAGATCTAGAATCAGCGCTAATACTACAGGCACTCCATATTTTGGAAATTTTGTAAGGTGAGGATAATTAATCATGGCAGATCCTACAAATAAAAGTTATGATGGTATAATTAGCTGGGCTAAAGCTTCAGATAATGATATAAAGGCAAAACAATTAGCAACAGCCAGAAACATAACAATTACTAATAACGGCGGTACTTCTGTAGTCGCGACTGCAGGATCATTCGATGGCACCGGTACTGCTACCATTAAGCTGAAAGATCCTGTAGCTATCAATGTCACTGGTAATGTTACAGGTAACTGCAGTGGATCAAGCGGGAGCTGCACTGGTAATTCTGCTTCATCTACATATGCTACTAATATCCGTATTTCTCAGGATGTAGGCGCAAAGTGGAGACCCTTGCTACTGGCTACAGATCATACTACTGGAGCTAACCAGGCACCTCTGGTATCTGGAAATCAGAAAAGCACATCTCCAGCAGTAGCTGATATATCTTTAAGAGCCTATACTGATGCAAATGCTACCGCAACAGGACAGGAAAAAAGAGCAATCCTATGTATAGGCAACAATATATCCAATGCAGACACTACAAATGATAACTATAAATATTCCAAATATGGTCAAGTATATATGTATGGCACTGGCAAAGGCTATACTATTATAAAACCTGGTTATAACGCCGATAGCAGTGTTACATTGACCTTGCCATCAGGTACCGGAACTCTGGCTAGAACAAGCGATAATATTACTGGAAATGCGGCTACAGCTACAACGGCACAATACAGTTATGCAGTAAATTTAAACCGAGCTACTGGTACTAGTGGGTATGCTATTCCTATAGCTCATACGAGAGCATTGGACGGTTCCACCATGCATGCTCTATATAC
>Ga0310690_10009019_pt1 | contig 12565 bp, 4 predicted proteins | sample AusTroGonzalo_MG_2_FD_207661 | JGI IMG/M metagenome (GOLD analysis project Ga0310690, IMG submission 207661) | Bovine rumen microbial communities from tropical cattle in Woodstock, Queensland, Australia - Gonzalo_04 (v2) (version 2) | ecosystem: Host-associated > Mammals > Digestive system >...
AATTACCAATCTACTTGCTCCTGGCATTTTCCTATGTCTGCAAGTTTATCCTCTACCGGTTCCTAACGAACCTCGACAGCGGACTCGCACCACTCGAACTAGCCGGAGCATACATTACCAACGGGGCGGCAGCATTCGCTGTCGCTTCCCTTCTTTTCCTCACATGGCGGCGCTATCCGTCCATTCTGCTAATGCTCCTTGTGGACATCTGGCTCTTTGCCAACACCCTCTACCACGCGGCAAACCTCGTCTTCATTGATTGGCAAACCATCACCCTTCTCTCCGAACTGCGTGGCTTCGAGGACTCCATCCTTGTCTTCCTCTCGTGGCGGCATTTTATGTTCTTCCTCTTGACGGCTATTATGTCGCTCGTCTTGCTGCTAACCCGCTCCCGCCGACCTGTCGCATGGCGTTCCTTCCTGCATACGGCCGCCTTTGCTCTCGTCGCCCTACTAATCGGGTGGAGTGTTCTTTTCTTCGCTACGGATAAGACGGAAGACTTTGCTTTCCGAGGCGAAGAAGACCATGCCGTCATCTACCATAGTCCCGTCGGACATCTGCTTGCCGTAGCCAAGAACGCCTTTATCGAAGGAGCACTCAACCTCCGTGCCGCAATGCCCCTTTCCGCTGAGGAACAGCAATTGCTCGAAACCATATATACCGCTCCTGCTGCTCCGCAACCGCCTACAGGACATTGCGTCTATATTTTGGTGGAAAGCCTCGAGTCGTGGGCACTTGCCGCCACAGATGTCCATGGCAATCTCGTCTGTCCGCACCTCAATCATTATATCCGCTCCCACAATGTCCTGTTCTCCGATGGCATCATCTCCCAGCAGCGTTACGGACGAAGTGGCGACGGCCAACTCATCACGCAGACCGGCTTACTCCCTCTCCAACACGGCGTAGCCTGTATGCTCTATGGCGATAATGTCTATCCCAACTTGGCGCATTTCTATCCCTATAGCGTACTTATCAATCCGTACTCGGGTGTCTGGAATCAGGAGGTAACGACCTATTCCTACGGCTTCCACCGTCTGCGCCAACCGATGATGATGCAGCGTGGCAACGATAGTATTGTCTTTGTCCAGACGCGCGAAGAACTGGAGCAAGCCGTTTCCCCGACCTATGTCTTAGCCATTACGCTCAATACCCATGCGCCGTTCTACGATGTGCCGCCAACACTGACGCTTTCTCCCGACCTCTATACTCCTGTCGAGAACCGCTACCTCCAATGTGTCCATGCCCTCGACCGGCATGTAGGCACTTTCCTTGCTTGGGCGGATACGGCCGCGATAATGCACGATGCCACTATCGTCATTACGGCCGACCATAATCATTTCCCGCCTCAGAACGGCAAAGGCCTTTGTCCCCTTATTATCAGCTCCCCATATATCACATCATCAACTTATATCCCTTCTGCCTACCAGATGGATATCTTTTCTACGGTATTGCCCCTCATTAATCAGGAAAACTACGCGTGGAAGGGCTTTGGTATCAATCTCTTACATAACAACAGCAGCAGAAGAATATCTCCTGCTGCTGCATCTGCTTTATCCGATAAGTTGATTCGTGCGAATGGATTTGCTCCCGGAGTAGGGAAATCACGCTAAACGTTCCAACGCCATCTGTACGCGCCGAAGCGTCTCGTCCTTGCCGAGCACATCCGTGATATTCCAGATATGCGGACCGCGTGCTGCACCCACCAGACAAATGCGGAAGGCATTCATGACGATACCCACACCGTATTCTTTCTCGGCAATCCACGGCATCACCACGTCGTCTAACTTCCATCGGATGACTGTATTTCCATTGTCGTCTTTTGCTTCGTAGTTGGCGTGCCAATCGGCTTCACTAACCTGCTCCAGTAGAGCCACCAACTCCCGCATATGTTGCGGACTCTCTTCCTTCCAGCGTTTCTTCAGACTCTTCTCGTCGTATTCCTTTGGTTCCTCAAAAAAGAAGTTCACTTGCTCCCACAGTTCCGGCACGAAATTGACGCGATCCTTTGTTAGACCGATAACCTTGGCTACCATCTCCATATCAATATCGTCGATGTGATGAGCCTGTAGTGTCGGCAGGAACATTTCTGCCAACTCTTCGTTGGCATGGAGTTGGAGATATTGGTGGTTGAACCACTTGCCTTTCTCATAGTCGAACTTCGCACCGGACTTGCTGACGCGATCTAGCGAGAACTGTTCAATCAGTTCCTGCATCGAGAACATCTCCTGATCGCCGGTTGTATGCCAACCCAGCAGAGCCAAGAAGTTAATCACAGCCTCCGGGAAATAGCCGCTCTCGCGGTAACCGGATGATACCGTGCCGTCCTTCTGATTATGAAACTCCAGCGGGAAGACGGGGAAACCGAGACGATCACCGTCGCGTTTGCTTAACTTACCATTGCCGTCCGGCTTGAGCAGTAGCGGCAAGTGCGCAAACTCAGGCATCGTGTCCTCCCAACCAAATGCGCGGTATAAGAGCACGTGCAGCGGAGCGCTGGGCAACCACTCCTCACCACGAATAACGTGACTGATTTCCATCAGGTGGTCATCCACAATATTGGCAAGATGGTAGGTCGGCAGATCGTCTGCCGACTTATAGAGTACTTTGTCGTCTAATATATTACTATTAATAACAACTTCGCCACGAATAAGGTCGTGTACATGCACGTCTATATCGGGTTCTACTTTGAATCGAACCACGTATTTCTCGCCGCCGTCAATCTTTTGTTTCACCTCCTCTGCTGCCATCGTCAGCGAGTTCTTCATTCCCCAGCGAGTCTTTGCATCGTATTGGAAGTTAGACACTTCCGCACGCTTTGCCTCTAGCTCCTCTGGGGTGTCAAAGGCATAATACGCATGTCCGCTATCCAGCAGCTGCTGGACGTATTGGTGATAAATCTCACGACGCTCGCTCTGACGGTAAGGACCATGGTTGCCCACAGCTTCCACTTCGCCCTTGTCGTTCATACGTAGTCCTTCGTCTATACCGATACCCAGCCATTTTAGCGACTCCAGAATATATTCCTCTGCACCGGGCACGAAGCGGGTAGAGTCTGTATCTTCGATACGTAGCAACATGTCGCCGCCGTGCTGACGAGCGAATAAGTAATTATACAGGGCGGTGCGTACTCCGCCAATATGCAAAGCACCTGTGGGCGAGGGTGCAAAACGAACGCGAACTCTTCTCATAAACCAAGTATATTATATTCTTTGCCATCACGTACGATGACGACTTGTCCATTACGGAGCAGTTTGGTGGCTGCTTTTTCTGTTGTTTCTATATTCTCTAAATCTGTCGGTAAAGCCGCTCCCATGAAGGAGAAACGTATGGACTTGTCAGTACTCACTTCCGATATGTTAGTCAGCGGATAGGTGGTATAAGGCAGCCATTCCGTTACGACAGCAGTACCCGGGAATGGGTCGGTGTCAGCGCCGATTCCGGATGTCTTGTCATCTGCCGGAATAATGGTGTATCGCGGCGTGTTGGCCGTGTTATTGAGGTCGTTGTTGGTCCAACTTGTTTCGTTATAGCGCACAGACCAAACAATCATACCATGCCCCGGAAGATAAGTGTCCCAACCTGTTTGCTGGCGGTTCTCCAGATAGTATTGCTGCGTGGTAGCACGTGCCGCCGCCCGTTGTCCGGTGGAGTTCAACTGATAGCACGAGTTGTATGCCGTAGTCAACTGTACGTAGTTCGAACTATTCAGCACCTGCGGAGTAAGCCACCCCATAAAATACTTGTCATAGACCGAGTAGTTAGGCGGCGTACGTCCCTCGTTGTTGTAGCTGCCGTGATCCATCAGGCTCCATGCTCCGGGAGTGAGTCCCTGCTGGTTGTTTGTTCCGTAGTCGGTGTCATAATAGTCGGGTAGCCCAAGTACGTGCGAGAACTCATGGCATATGGTACCTATGCCGGTACGCTTATCGTAGGAATTGATCTCACTACTGCATGCAAAATTATTGATTTTCTTACCGTTGTAAGTAGGTAGTGGAACATCGTCTGCCCACCAGTCAACTTCGTATTCCTCATGCGTTGTGCCATATAGCAGTGCTCCTGTCAGCGACCAGTTCTTCGGCCAAATCGTGTTTGCATCGGTGCCTTCTGCCTCGTTTGTTCCGGCATACAGGAAATAGATAAAGTCCACTTCGCCGTCATTATCATTATCGTAGAGGCTAAAGTCCACGTTCCCGACTACGGCTGCGGAGTCAACGGCTTCAATGACAAAGTCACTCATATACTTATCATTACGCCGATAATCGTTGCTCCCATAATGGGCATAACCCTTATCCAGCGTATAGGGACCTACTACGTCGAATACGGGAACATACTGTCCGTTGGATTGGTCGCTGAAGTACTTCTTCACCGAACCGGTAGCACCGACAGACGTGTAGTTGTCGCTGTTGAATAGTGCGTTGAAGTGTGCGCGCTGGTTGTTACGCTTGAACTTCACGTCGCTGAACTGTACCAAAATAACCAATCCTCGCGGAGCAAGGTTAATGGTATTGCCGAGACGACGAACCGGCTTAACGCCGCGTCGCATAGGCGAAGCGAGGCGACGTTGTTGTACTTGCTGTGGAGTGGGGGATAGGCTGTCACTGCCGTCATCAGTAGTGGCAACTACCCATGTGCCGTCAGCCTCTTGCGTGAGAACGCGATGCTGTTCGTCTTCCCAATAACTATAGAATTCATCACCTAAATGCCGTGCCATGATAGTACTGCCGTCGGGCTGAGGCAGACTAACCCATTTTGCCGGAGTTGGCATCGCCGCAACAGTGCAGCAAGCGGCTACCCACAACAGAGCGGTAACACCTAATTTATAAATATAAAATATACGTCGCATATTCCGCCTAATTTAAATTTGCCTGCAAAGGTACAAAAATAATGCCAATAGTGCAAATAAATTTGTGTATTTCGCAAAAATATAGTAATTTTGCAGGCTGAATACGTAAAAATAGTTTAGAATGACAATACAAGAACGGATTGCTGCTTTGGGACAGCATGTGAATGAAATGAAGGCTGCGAATGCAGCAGAGTTGGAGCAATTGCGAATCAAATACCTCGCTAAGAAAGGTGAGATTAGCCAATTGTATGAGGAGTTTCGTGCTATCCCAAAGGAAGAAAAAGCGGCCATAGGTGCTCCGCTGAATAGGTTGAAACAACTCTATGAGAGCCGCTTGCAGGAACTCAAGGAGCAGATAGGCTCGGTTGCAGCATCCGCAGAGGTGAAGGAGGACTTGACTCGTACACCCGATCCGATAGTGCTCGGTGGGCGTCATCCCTTGAGTCTGGTACGCGAAGAGATTGTGGATATCTTCTCCCGTATCGGCTTCACGGTGGCAGATGGCCCCGAGGTGGAGGACGATCGTCACGTATTCTCGCTGCTGAACTTTGCTCCCGAACACCCCGCACGCGATATGCAAGATACATTCTTCATTGAGAAGACAGAGGGCGAACAGCATGAAACGGATGTACTGTTGCGCACGCATACAAGTAGCGTGCAAACACGTGTTATGCTTAATCAGAAACCGCCTATTCGCGTCCTGTGCCCCGGTCGTGTTTATCGCAACGAGGCTATCTCCGCGCGAGCACATTGCTTCTTCCACCAGGTAGAGGGACTCTATATCGATAAGAATGTCAGTTTTGCCGACTTGCGCGAGGTCCTCTTGTATTTCGCTAAAGAGATGTTTGGTGAGGACACCAAGATTCGACTTCGTCCCAGCTATTTCCCCTTCACTGAGCCTTCTGCCGAGATGGATATCAGTTGTGATATATGCGGCGGTAAGGGCTGTGCGTTCTGCAAGGGAACAGGTTGGGTAGAGATTTTGGGTTGCGGTATGGTTGACCCGAATGTGCTCGAAGCATGCGGCATTGACTCGAAGGTATATACCGGTTATGCATTCGGTATGGGTGTTGAGCGTATCGCCAACCTGAAATATCGTGTGAAAGATCTACGTCTGTTCTCCGAAAACGATGTTCGTTTCCTCGAACAGTTTGAGAGCTGCTAATAGTTCTGTTTTTGCAAGAAATCACCTCTTCGCAGGTGCGTTTTTGAACATTTTTGTGGAATAATTGGCTTTTTTGCGTGCAAAAACGCAGAAAAATTTGTGTATGTCACGGAAAAGGTGTACCTTTGTCGCCAATCTGTGTGCGTACCCGTCTGCGCGTATGTGTACATAGTATATGAAATAGTATAGTATTGTGATATTAATAATAGGAAATTAATAATTAAAAAAATGTATATGAAAGAACAAAGATGGATTGTCGTGGCATTGATGTTTTTGCTTTTGCCCGGCATGATGAGTGCCCAGTATCGTCATCGTGCTCAGTCTCGCAGCAGGAGCGATAACTATCATTTCCTGTCCGTAGCGTTGGCGGGTGGTTATAGTTCGCTGGATGAGAATGTCCCCGGTGCTGTAACAACCGGTAAGTTTTCCGGTCAAGGTAGTATCGGATATGAGTTCCGTCGTGCCGGATTGTGGATTAACGTGAGCGGACAATTGGCGATGGTAAATGCCGAAACGGAATTTGAACCGTTTGCAGCTAAGAAGCGCGGAGCGGACGACACGGGGGATCCCGGTGTGTTCACCTATTCCATCAAGCAGACGGATACCCATCGTTGGGTAACAGCCGGTGTGCCCATCATGATTGGTTACTATGTGACAGGCTTCTACTTCGGTTTTGGTGCGAAAGTAGCATTTAACTTGTCATCCCATTCGGATACCAAGGGTAGTTATGACTTGTCCATGAAGTATGACAACAAGGTGGGCGACTTTACCAACATTCCCGGACATGGTTACACCGCTACCTATTTCGACCAATCGCATTCTGTGCGCATGGAACCTCACGGTGCTATCATTGGCGAAATTGGTTATGACCTGCTTTCTGGCATTAGTACCAATAGTGAAACGTGCCATATATTGAAAATCGGTTTCTACTTCGAGTATGGTCTGAATAGCGTGTTCAATCCTGTTGAACCTTCTACACGTCTGGTTATCAACCAGCAAAATGCTACGCAGGCAAAGGTAAATCCGTATTTCACCTCTTCGCTGAAGAGTGACGAGCGCGTCGCTCCTTATTTCTTGGGCGTTAAGCTGACCTATCTCTTTGGTGGTAGCGCCAGCGGTAGAACCGGAACATGGCATAGAGGATGTCAATGCTATCAGAATTAATAAACCTAAATGACACAAACGAATATGAAGACAATCAATACTATATGGATGAAACCGCTCCTCATGGTATGTGGAGCATTTGTGTTGGCTCTCAACATGCAGGCCCAAACACCTGCTTGTAGCGTAGAGCATCGTCAATTATGGATATGTGCCGGAGATGATTTCATGTTCCACGGCAAGAAAGTGCCTGTTCCGGGTACCTACAGTGACACATTGAAGGATGTGACGGGTTGCGACAGCGTCATTCACTACGATGTGAATGTAACGGCTACGTTCCATTGGGTGGACTACGCCAATATCAGTGACCAGAGCAAATTCCCGTGGCACGGCGAGGAATATACCCAATCCGGTATATACGAGAAAGTGTATAAGTCTATCCATGACTGTGATAGTACTTACGAATTGCACTTGACCGTATGGCCGACGTATCATTTCTACGATACATTGGCCGTGTGCGAGAATGCGTTCCCTTATCCGTACCACTCGATTGTGATTGATGCACCGGGCGATTACTCCGCACGATTCCTGACAACCGCAGGCTATGATAGTATCTACTATGTCCACATCACCTCTTTGCCCGTTCCTACGGCTGATTATCAGTTGAATATATGTGAGGACGAGGTGGCTACATTGCCTGGTGGCAGAGTAGTGAAAAAATCTGGTATCTACTACGATACCATTCCTATGACGGAAGGTTGCGACAGCGTTTATCGTTATATTGTCAATCGCTTACCCAAGTACTTCATTGACTATAGTGCCACGTTTGCGGAGGGTCGCAGCTACACATGGCGTAATAAAGTATTGGATAAGGCGGGTGTCTATTTCGACAGCCTTCGCACCGAGATGGGTTGCGATAGTATCTATCGTCTGACTTTAACAGAGCAAAAAGCCTATCTGTTTGCAGAGGACACGACTATTTGTGAGCGTGATCTGCCTTGGTCGTGGCGTGGCAGATTGCTGTATAAGGCCGGTGAGTATGAGGACGTGTTCCAAACAACGCTGGGTGCTGATAGTATCTATCGATTGAACCTCGAGGTAATGCCGACAGGTATTTATCGTAAGTTTGTTCAGATCTGCGATGGTGATAGCTATACTATTCATGGTCAGGCAATTTCGGAGCCTGGCGAGTATCGCGATACTATTCTAACGCAAAATGGTTGCGATAGCATCTGCATCTATGTGATTAGTAAAGCAAACTCGTATTTGTTTGAGCAGGACGCTTCGTTGCATGGTCAGCCTTCGTATAAGTGGCGCGATCAGGTATATACGCGTCCCGGAACTTATGAGGAAGCCTTTAAGTCTATCTATGGTTGCGATAGTATCTATCGTTTGGTATTGCACGAGAATATTGTGTATTACACCGAAGAGCGTGATACCATTTGTGCATCCGAATTGCCTTATGCATGGCGTGGAAGAATGCTTTATAACGGCGGTACTTTCTACGACAGCATAGCCAGCGTTTACAATACGGATAGCGTATTCCGCTTCTATCTGACGGTTTACGACGCACCTATTACGGAATTGCAACGCACTGTTTGTCAGGGCGAAACATTCCTGTTCAAGGGACAACCTATCACGGAGTCCGGCGTATATTCCGACACCTTGAAATCCGTTCATGGTTGCGATAGTATTGTCCGTATGGTTGTGAATATCGTGCCGACCTACCGCTCGGAGATAACGGTAGTTACTAGCGACAAACAGCCGTATGAATGGCGCGGACAGCAATATGATGTTAGTGGCACTTATGAGGACGTGCTGCATACTGCCGCCGGATGCGATAGCGTGTTTGTGCTGTATCTGACAGTTTACCCTACCTATGAGTTCTTGGAGGAAGTGGCTGTCTGTGCCGGAGAAACCTATACATGGCGCGGAAAACCTATCACACATGAGGGTGTTTACACCGATAAGTATAAGACAATCAATGGGGTAGATTCGATCTATCGTTTGAATTTCTCCTATAAACCAACGTATTATATTCCCGTTCGCATGAGTCTGTGCCAGGGCGATACCATTCATTTTGGTGATTCGCTGATAGCACAACCCGGTATGTATTTGGATACGCTAATAGCAACGGATGGTTGTGATAGTATTATCAGCTTGATTGTCAATCGTGCGGATAATTATATGATCAACCAAGTAGGCGCTCTGTGTGCATCTGGAAATACTAATAGTCCTGCCGGTTCAAACAACGGAGGCGTTTACGAGTGGCGCGGCCAACTGCTGACAGAGCCTGGTATCTATTACGATTCGTTGCGTTCGTCCACCGGTTGCGATAGTATCTATCGACTGATGTTGAACCCTGCACCGACGTATAATCTTGTGCATCAGGTGATGTTGTGCCCGAATGAGACCTTCACTTTTAAGGGACAAGAGTACACGGCACCTGCAGAGATCCTTGATACACATATCTCTTCGACGGGATGTGATTCTACGTGGCGTATTGTCATCAATGCTGCCCGTAGCTATGTATTCCGCGATACGGCATATTTGCGTGGTGACCAAACGATACTTTGGCATGGTCAGACCATTACGCGTGCCGGTGAATATATTGATGATCACCGCTCTGTAGATGAGTGCGATAGTACGTACCACCTGACGGTAATCATGGAGAATGTATATCACTTCGAGGACACCGTTTCTATCTGCCAAGGCGACTCGGTACTCTGGCGTAATCATTACTACCGCATTGCAGGTACCTATAATGAACCGTATAAAACAGTTGATGGTCAGGATAGTATCTATACCTTGTACCTCTCTGTTCGCAATACCTATCACGTAGATGTTAACATTGACCTGTGCGAGGGACAATCGTATAACTACCGTGGACAAGAGATAACCACTTCCACGTTGATTAACGATACCCTGCAGACTATCGATGGTTGCGACAGCATCTGCCATTTGCAGATTCGGGTTCACCAATCCTTCTTAAATAGTGATGTGCTATTCCTGCGTAGCGGTGATACACTTCAATGGCATGGACAGGAGATCGTTGCTGCTGGCACTTACTATGATCGCAAGAAGAATGTAGCCGGCTGCGACTCCGTGTACGAAGTGCTTGTTGAAATGTATCCGGATTATCTGTACGAAGAGACAGTCGATATCTGCCCGAAGGAGTTACCCTACCAGTGGCGCAATGGAGTAGAGTTTGGAACAGCCGGAACCTACTTCGATCGTTATACATCGACTCTGGGGACGGATTCTATTTATGTGCTCCACTTGAATGTTCTGCCCACCTATCTGATTGATGAACACATTGAGATGTGTGCCGGAATGGACGTTCAAACCCATGGAATGACAATCAGCGAGCCTGGTTTATACTACGATAGCTTACTGACCTACCAAGGTTGCGATTCCGTAATCCGCATTTATGCAACCCTGGCTCCTACTTACTACTTTATTGATACCGTTTATTTCAATCGAGACAGTCAATACGAGTGGCAGGGTCACCATAAGACGCTTTATCAGGAAGGTGTATATTACGATAGCTTGACAACCAGAGAAACGGGTTGCGATAGTATCTATGTATTATACTTGCAATACAATCCTACATACTACGTCACAACGTTGGATTCTATTTGCCAAAACCAATTGCCATATATGTATCATGGCAAGGAGTTCTGGGAGGATACAACGTTTGTGGATACATTGCTGACTATCAGGGGTAATGACTCGATATGTGAATTGCGCCTGACCGTACTGCCCTCATACACAAGAATCCGTCGTGTTGAACTTTGTGAGGGCGATGTATATACCTACAAGGGACAAACATATACCCGAGATACGGTTATCTATGATACGTTACACACTGCTTATGGGTGTGATTCTGTAGAAATTATGCGTATTGAGATGGCTCCATCCTACCACTTCTTCAATACCTACAGCATCTGCTATGGTGAGGTCTATAACTGGCGGAATAGGAGTTTGACAAAACCGGGTATTTATCACGATTCGCTCCATACGGTGAACGCGCCGTTCTGCGATTCTATTTATACACTTACCTTGACAGTATATGATCCGTTCTTTGAGATGGAGACGGTCGATACTTGTTTGTTTGATGGTGAGACGTATCTATGGCAAGGGCACGACCACGGTCGTTTGTTTGAAGCAAGCGGCATATACTATGATTCGCTGAAGACGATTAACGGCTGCGACAGCGTCTATGCACTCAAACTGAATGTTCATCGTGCATATAATTTTGTGGAGGTGATTGACTTCTGCGATGGAGATAGCGCTTACTACAATAACGATACTATTGTTGCGACACGTTCCTTCACGGATACGCTTCAAACCTACGATGGTTGCGACAGTATCCGTACCTTAGTATACAATTTCCATCCGCGCTATAATTTCTATGAGGAGCATACGATTTGCAAAGATTCCACCTTGCTTTGGCATGGTCAGGCATGTTACATAGAGGGACTCTATTTCGATCATCAAACCACGGTGAACGGTTGTGATAGTTTCTACACAATGCAACTGTTTGTCAACACCAGACCCGTTGATTCGACAGTAGTATTTATCTGTCCTGATTCCTTGCCTTATTGGCACGTCTATGAGGGGGATAGCGTTCTGCTATGGCGCGATACAACCATCTATTACGAATTCAAGACGGATAAAGGTTGCGACTCGTTGTATTATTTCACCTTGTTACTCACGGATAAGTGCTCACCGATAGATTCTATTCCGCTCTGCCCGGGAGATTCATTCCTCTATCGTGACACATGGTATAATACCCCGGGTAACTACTCGCGATGGTTCAATACCGACTTTACGCGAAATGTGCCGGATTCACTCTATCGGTTCTGTCTCTATACTGCGCCGGTTTATTTGGTATATGACTCCGTAGAAGTTTGTGCACATGAGCTTCCTTATCAATATAATGATTTGACGCTGTGGACATCCGGTCATTATTTCGATAGTCTGCAGACAGTGTTCGGATGTGACTCCGTTGTGGATTTGGCATTCGTAGTAAAAGGTGCTCCAATAACCACAATACCTATCGAGTTATGTGAGGGCGATGTATATCATTTCCGTGGTAAAGACTATAGCGACGTGGGTGTGTTCTATGATACGCTGCGTTGTATGGACCTTTGTGATAGTATCTTCCGTATTATCATTAACCGTGCGGCTTCTCATCTCTTTGACGAACGCGTCGAGTTTGTAGAAGGATCTACCTATTATTGGTCTCACAATGGCAGCCAAGCCGGTCAGACGAATGCTCGTCCGATTACTCTGCCTGGTGTATACTATGACTCATTGACGACAGTAAGTGGTTGCGACAGTATCTATCGTTTGACGGCTGTAGTAGCATCTCGTTTCTACCACTATGATTCTGTAGTTATCTGTCAGAACGCGTTGCCTTATGAGTGGCGTGGTAAGACCTACTACGAGGG
>Ga0310690_10009020_pt1 | contig 12564 bp, 1 predicted proteins | sample AusTroGonzalo_MG_2_FD_207661 | JGI IMG/M metagenome (GOLD analysis project Ga0310690, IMG submission 207661) | Bovine rumen microbial communities from tropical cattle in Woodstock, Queensland, Australia - Gonzalo_04 (v2) (version 2) | ecosystem: Host-associated > Mammals > Digestive system >...
CGTGACATTCGTCGGCGGGAAACATTCGGTACATTGCACCAGAATCTCAATGCCGGCATTTGTATAATAGGAACCTGTGGTGAGTCTCAATGTCACAGGGCCGCCATAAGCCAAATTGACAGTTTGGGTGCCCGTGAAGGTGCCCAGCGTGTTGCCGGAAGTGCCAACGCCCTCGTAAACGGTCAAGGTCCCCTGATAATAAGAGGAGCCGTTGTACAGATTGACGGTGCCGCTGAGAGAAAGGCCGCTGCCGGGAGTTGCGGGATAAATCACCAACGTGTAGTCGCAGGAGATGCTGTGGTTGCCGTTTTCACCGCCGTCATCGTAGATGTAGGTGCCGCAAGTGACCAGTGTGTCGCTGCCGGTGACCCCCATGTTGTAAACGCCAGTCTTGATAGTCAACGGACCGACCCACTGGCTTGCCAAACCGCCGCAGTCAGCCTGTACATAAAAATCGTAAATGGTGACGTTGCTCAAACCAGTTACGGTGTAAGGATTGTCGTCGGCATTGACGGTGGTACCTTCCGTTTCAGGATCGAAACCAGTAAGACCGTAGAGGATATTCCACGCAGTAGCCGAACCCGTTTCCGTCCAAGCCAGGGTAACATCCTCGTTGGTGACGTTGGTGGCGTGGAGATTTGTGGGATACATACAGTTCGGACGCTCCTCAAGGAGGACATCGTCTATGTAGAAACCGCAGCTCACGCCGTTGGAGACACGGAAAGCGACATACTGGCCGTTGTCCATGTAGTTCTCGAAGGAGATTTGCTGCAAACCGTATTCGTAGGTGTTGTAGGAAGAGAGGTCAATGGTGTCCATCACCACGAAGGTGGTGGGATCCGTCTTGTCAGTCATTACACCCACTTCAAGGTAACCGGAGTTGCCGGTGCGGCAGGCATAGAAGCTGACCATCAGGTCGCTGACGTTGATAGTCGCATCCACCGCCGGCATAATGGCGATGTTGAAACAGTTGGAGGTGTGGTGGAAGTCCAGGAAATGTGTGCCGCTGTGGGCGTAACTGTTGCTCGGGATGTACACGTAGTGAGAAGCATTGGAGGCGTAACGGTCCCAACAAACAATGTAATTCTCCTGCGCGCCGGAATTGTAGATGGCACTTGCGTCTTCAAAGTCTTCAGAATAAGGAAGTTGAGAAATACTGGAACATTCTGTGCGGAAAGAGATGGACTCACTCCAAGGGCTTGATTCCGTGCTGCTGCATATCGCACGCACTCTCACGGAGTACAAGGTGTTGCCGTTCAGACCGTACAAGGTAGTTGAGGTGGTGGAAACCGTGCCGTCAGAAGTCCAGTCGGCATCCGTTGAGGCCTTGTATTCCACTTCCCAAGAAGTTTCCGAACCAGCGGACACCCAAGCGATATCAGCGGAATTCTCTGTCACGCCGGAAGCGGACAACGTGTTAGGGCTGATACAGCTGCTGGCATCGCAATAGCTGAAGCGGAAGGTGTTCACAACGCTCAGCGCGGTGCCAGACACTCCCGGGTTGAAAACATCGTATGGTGTGCCGTCACGATACGCGTAACGAGCCATCGAAGTGGTGTTGCCGTTGCTGACCACATCGAAAGAGTGGGTGGAGGTATAGGAATTGGTGTGGTCGCTGAATACCACCAACAAGTTGTCAGTACCGTTATACGGGAACACAGTGTCGAAATCAATTTTCACCCAATCGCCTGTGCCGAACTGAACGTCACCGGAGAAGACCTGTGTAAACGTGACATTGTTCGTGGCAGAGGGTAAAATCCACTCATTGGCCAAATTCATGCTGGCCGGAACATGGGCCAGATAGATGTCGCAAGCGCGAGTGGTCAGGGTGGTGGTGTTGTCCTTGACCGAGATGCTGGCGAAGTCATTTGCCGTACCCTCGAAAACATCGGCGGTCACGATTTGTTGGGAATAGGTATTACCATAGTAAATATAGGTCGGCAGATAGCTGTTTGTGGCAGTGGCATCGCCCACGGAATAGTTCACGGGGTTGTTACACGGGGTCATGAAGCTGACAAACAAGGTGTCGCTGGACTCTCCATTGGTGCAGGTGGTGTAAACGCCCACGGTGTAGGAGGTCAGCTCGTTCAAACCCGTCAGAAGATAGGTGGTCTCCGTTGTGGTTTGGAAATCCTCACTGCCTGTGGTGTTGTCCGTGATAACAATATTGTATTCAGAAACCTCGCCAACAGTTGTGGGATCCCAGGTCAACGTGGCGTTCGAACCGTAAACGTCGGTGGTAGCCAAGTTGGTGATGGGAGAGCATTGCGGGGCAAAGTCCACCGTGATGTCGTCAATGCAAATGTTCGTGTAGTAGGTGCTGATCAGACCCTTGATGGCAATGTAGTCGCCAACGGCCGCACTGCCAAGGTAAACGGTATGCTCCTGGTAAGTGTTGGTCGCATCATTCACAACTGTTTGTAAAGCCGTGAAGGTGCTGGCATCTGTGGGATCTGTCATCGAACCAATCGTTATGGTGTTGGAAGTGTTACTCACTCTGGCATAGAACGTCAGCATCAGACTGCTGAGTGGATAGGTGAAGGTATCCAAAACCTTGGGCAGGATGAAGTATTGCTCGGTGCCAGCATTGTAAGAGTAGAAATAGATAGACTTAGTTCCGCTGTGTGAATAATAGGAATAATCGTAAGCGTAGGGGTAGTTGTCGGGAGTGATTCTCTCATAGCATTCCGGAACGCTGCTGCCAGCGGCTGTTTCGAAGTCATCGAAGAACGGAATGACCGCAATACCGCAGCTATCGACATAGGTGACCACGATGCTATGATTCTCGTGGATGTTGGTGAAATCATAAGAAGTGACCGCACCTTGCGAAACACCGTCAATTTCAGCGTCCTGAAGGACGTAGCGGGCCGTGTTGTTGAAGGCGAACGTCTGGTCGTTGCCGGCCGTGGCGGTGAAGAGACCGTTCGTGCCATAAGGCTGCACCAGATTGGAGAGATGCAGGGTGTCGCCAGTGTCGAGCAACTCCAGGATGGAGATGGTGTAGGTGTTGGAGAGGTAAACATTGATGGTACCCAGTGTGCCGCCGGGGTTCACGGAGATGCTCACCGTGCCTTCGCCGAACTCGTCACCGTAAAGCTGTGTGCCGTTCAAAGTGACGCGGCTCACACGATAGTTGGTCTCAGGGCTCACCACGAGGGTGATATTGTCGCTGCTGCCACAACCCACCGTGAAGGAAGACTGGTTGAGGGTGGCGTGCGTCTGTCCGTCTGCGCTGGCAACCACTTCAGCGGTGACAACTGCCGACGGGAACACTGTAATGGTGATACTATGCGTGCCGGTAGTGCCGGACGAGGTAGTGCCAGTCATCGTGTAGGTGGTCGTGGTGTTGGGAGTCACCGTGATGCTCTGGGTGGTCTGACCGCCGGGAGTCCATGAGTAGCTGTCGTAGCCCACGCCGGTGAGCGTTACAGACTCGCCCTGACAGATTTCCGTGGCAGAAGCACTGATGCCTGCCATGCAGGAAAGGATAGGATAGCCGTTGTTCATGCCGTTGTCCGCCATGAAAGCGGCACCGAGCGTGGTGGCGAATGTGCTGGTCTGCATGTCAGTCTCCGTCATGACGGTGCCGTCGCGACCGGAACTGTAGTTGGTGGTGATGTTGCTGTAAGCATTGTTGAAGTTGAATTTGCCGTTATCTGCATGTCCGATGATACCGCCGTAAGCCAAATGGTCAGCCATAACAGGATCCATCGTACCTGCAAAATAGACATTCGTAGCGTCAATTTTCTGGCCGTTGCCCGCCAGGCCGCCGAGGTACTTGCCGTGAACATGACCAGTGAAGCCGCAGTTGGTGAGGTAAGTCCAGTTGGAGCCACTCTGCATCTTCCAGTTGCCGCCGATGATACCACCGTTGTTGTTGCCGTTGGTGGCCTCCACACGGCCGTTGACGACAAGGCAGTTGGAGATGTAAACGTTACCGTCGTTTTGCGTGTAGCCTACGACGGTGCCGGACATACCGTTGGCCTTCACCACGGGGTTGATGAAGACGACGGAGTCAATAGTGCAGGGATAGGTCACACAACCGAAAAGACCGGCCTGGAAATAGCTGGACTTCTCGCAGTACATGTTGTAGATGATGTGGCCGTGGCCGTTAAAAGTGCCCTGGAATGCATACTGGGAGTAGGAATAGGAATCCTCCCCAGATGCGCTGGCGTAACCGCCAATGGGCACCCAGTTGTTGGTAGAGTCGTTGTCGGAATTCAGCCAGATGTCGGCCGTCAGGTTCAACGTCATCCCGTTGAACGTGGTGGTCATGTTGGTCATCAGCTGCGCCACACCCGCCAGCTGCTCCGGCGTGGAGATGTCGAAGGAGGTCTGAGATGCGTCAAACCACGTCACATCCGCAGTGCCGTCCCAAATTGTCTGAGCCGATACAGGCACGGCCGCAAAGCCGAGCGTCAGCAGGGTCAGCATCAAGAATAAAATTTTCTTCATAACTTTAATAATTTGGTGAAAATATTGTTTATAACTTGTTGTACAAAAATTAAATATGATGTATTTTATAAGTGCAAAGACCGGACAGCTTCGCATCTTAATGAAATACTGGGCGCAAAGTTACAATATATTTTTTTATTAAAAATGGACTGTTGATAACTTGTTGATAACTTTAGTGCGCGACTTGAGACTTAAGAGTTGAGACTTAAGACTTGAGACTTAAGACTTGAGACTTGAGACTTAAGATTTTAAACTTGAAACTTGAAACTTGAAACTTGAAACCTGAAACCTGAAACTGTTGCCTAATGCCTTGAAACGAAAAAGGAGAACTCTTTCGAATTCTCCTTGATCTAACGTCTTAAATCCTAAGTCTCACTTCTTGACAAACGGTTTCGTTACCGCACCCTGTTCCGTGGTCACGCGCACAAAATACATGCCGGCAGCCAAATTGGAGATGTTGATGCTGGTCGTTTCGGGTGTCATGGAAACAGTCTGCAACAATTTGCCATAGACATCGAACACCTCGATAGACTCGATCTGTACATTGTTCATTGTACATTGTACATTGATCACGTCCTTGGCAGGGTTCGGGTACAAACTAATGCTGCTCAGCAGCCAGTTTTCGATACCCACTGTCGTGGTCGCGTTGACGGTTGCGGACCATTCACTCAGGTTGCCGTCACCGCAGTCGGACTGCACTTGGATTTCGTACTCCGTTTCGGATGCCAGACCGGTGATGGTGTAGCTGTTCGTTGTCGAAGTAGCGGAGCTCAAGGTGCCGCCCACGGGACGGTACTGGATGTTCCAGCTGTTCACGTTGGCGTCGTTGTCCCAGGAGATGGCGATACTTTCGTGGGTGATGGTGCCGACGATGAGACCTGTCGGGGCGTTGCACGGTTCCGGAGTGTCATCCGGCAGGGTGGTGAAGGTGATGGCTTCTGTCCAAGAACTGGCGGTTCCATCGCTACAAGCAGACTGCACCCGCACCTGATACTGGGTGTTGGAGGTCAGCCCCGTCATCGTGTAGGAGTTGATCGTGGCAGCGACAGGTGTCCAGTTGGTGGCGGAAGCGGCTTTGTATTGCACAATCCATGCCGATTCGGAGCCTCCAGGTGTCCATGTGGCTGTGGCTTCGTTCTGCGTGATGCCGCTCACTGCCAGATTGGTGGGTACTTCGCAAGGAGTGACCACTGGCACAGACAGTTCGATGTTATCGACAGCTGCAGGTGGGTTGCTGTTGTAGTTGGTGTTTCTCCAGTGGAATACCAAACGATAGACCCTGTCGCCTGTACCCATTTCCGGGAATTGGTCGGAGGTGATCATCATCTCCTGATGCTGCCAGGTGCTCTGTTGCGACAGCCAGTGCTCACCACCGGACCCGTAGTTGCCCGGTTGACCAGCGGCGTCGTAGTTAACCCCGTTCACGGTCGGCGGGTTGCTGCCAGGGGTGAGGTTCACAACAGAAGGATCCAGCCAGTAGACACGAAGGAACTCGTAATGGGCGGAACCGCCCTGTGCTTTCCAGTCGAAGGAAAGCTGCAGCTCGGTGGTTCCGTTGGGAACCAGTACGTCGCGGTATGCATACACGCGGGTCTCTGTACCTTGGTAGGTGTTCGAAGCGCCGCCGTCGTTGGAGATGTACAAGCCGTTAGAGCCTCCGATCGTGGTGTTTACATCGCTGCTGGCATCCGTGGGTTCGCCGATGTACCATTTGTTGGTCTGAGTGCCGTTGAGAATGCCCCATTGCATGTTGTCGGTGGCATCCTCGAAATCGGTAGAGTAGGGCAGTGTGGCCGCGATTGTGGTCGTGGTGAAGGTCACGGTGTTGGTCTGGTCGTCGCCAGGCGTGCCGTTGCACAAGGTTGCCACATACACCTCGTAGGTGGTATTGGGAAGGAGACCGGAGAGGAGATTGCCCATGGTGGAGGTGACGTTCAAGGAGTTCCAAGGATTCGAGGAATCCGTCTCACGATAGAAAATGACCCACGCCGTGTGGCTGGCATCGTCGTCGAGGAAGTAGATTTCAGCGCTGTTATCGGTCACGTTGGCTACTGTGACAGAGTTGTGCACGGGAGCAGAACATTGCGGGATGATCGACACGGTGAAGTCGTCCATATTCCAGCCGGAGGAGGTGTTGGAGCCCGTGTAGAGGAGGGCGATTCTACCGGAAGTGGCTTGCACGTTGTTGAAATCGAACGGACCCATGAAGGCACCGTTGCCGCCAGAGGAAGGACCGCGAGGTCCGGGGGTGCCGGCATCGCCGAGAGGTTCGAAGGTGGCTGTGTCGTTGATGTCGGTGATCACGCCCACGATTGCGCTGGTGGTGCCGCTGCCGAATTGGGTGGCCCAGAAGGACATGCGCAGCTCGTGGATGTCGTTGGTGAACTCAGGCAGCACCAACATGTTGGTGTATCCCTTGAACTCGGCAGTGTTGCCACCGGAATGGGCGGCTTCGCCATAGTTTCGGAGGACGTAAGGATAGAAGTTGCTGCCGTTGACGTATGTGATCGGGGTCTCCCAGCAGACGAACTCGGCGCTGGTGTAGCTTTCGAAGTCTTCGGTCCAAGGATTGTCTTGCGTAACCGTAAAGGCGCCGCAAGCCGTGGTGAAGTTGGCCTCGGCCCAGTAACTGTACACGCCGCCGCCACAGATGGAACGCATGCGCACCTTGTATGCGGTGTTGGGCATCAGACCCGTAATCAGCTCAGACATGGAGGTTACCGTGCCCAAACTCACCCAGTTGGTGTCTGAAAGCGGACGATACTCCATCTCCCAGGCAGATTCTTGGTATCCGGCCACCCAGCTTACGGTCGCGCCGTCGCTGGTGATGTTAGAGACGGTGAGGTGCGGGGAGGCACAGGTGGAGTTGTCGCATGCCGCGCCGAAAATCACGTTGTTTCGGGAAGTGGTGGAACCGCCATTTCCACTGGAAGGAATGGCGGAGGTATTGTAGGCACTGCCGTCCTGGTAGATGTATCTGGAGGCTGTGAACGGGGCTGTGTGCGTGCGCCAGGTGTTGCCGGATGTCCAACTGCCAGTCATGTCCAACACAATCAGCAACAAGTTGTCTGTACCGTTGTACTCGAACGGTTCAGAGAAATTGAAGGTGTTGAGACCGTTCTGTAGCTCCTGCGCAGTGTCGAATACCAGTGTTGCGGTGGAAGCGTCAATCCAGTTGGCACCGGAAGTCTCGGTGGTGTGCATCAGATAGATCTTCAAGGTGCGGTTGACATTGCCGGCAACCTTCTCGAACGTCACCGATTCGATGCTCTTCGGCGAACCGATTTCGGAGGCGAGGAAGAGTTGCTGTGTGTAAGAATAGTTGTAGGTGCTGTAAGAGGGCAGGTAGCTGCTTGTTGCGGTGCCATCGCCGATGGTGAAATCGCCACCCACCAGACATTTGGTGCGGAACGAGGTTGTCACCCAGTCGCCGGAGGCGAGGTTGTCGCAGTTCGGACGTACCCGCAGGTCGTAGTCGGTGGAGAAGTCCAGACCGCCCAAGAGGTAGGGGTTGTCGGTGATGTTGCCCACCGTCGTCCAGTTCTCCATGCCAGCCTCGGAATACTCAAGGGTGTAGCTGTCCACGTTGCCAAACGGACCGGGCGTCCAAGCCACCATCGCGGAGGTGCCGGTGATGTCGGAAACCGTCAGGTCGCTGACCGGCGAGCAGGTGGGCTCGTAGTCGATGAGCACGTCGTCAATGTAATAGCCGCAACTGGCTGCATTGGAGACGCGGAAGGCGATGTACTTGCCGTCACCTTGATAGCTGCTGAGACTCACAAACTGCTCTTTGTAGGCGTAAGTGTTCATCATGGAGAGGTCGATGGTGTCCACAGGGACGAAAGTGGAATCTACATCCTTGTCGGTCATCACACCCACTTCCAAAGTGCCGGAGGACCCCGTTCTGCAAGCCCAGAAGTTCACCATCAAAGTGCTTACGTCAAAGCTCTGGTCGAATTCGGGAGTGATGGCGATGTTGTAGCAGTTGGTGGTATGGTGGAAGTCGAGGAAGTGCGTGCCGCTGTGGGCGTATGAGTTGTTTGGTACATAGACGTAATGGGCCGGGTCGGAAGCGTAACGGCTCCAGCAGAGAATGTAGTTGTCTTGAGACGTGGAATAAATGCCTGTTTCGAAATCTTCAGAATAAGGAAGTTGCATGATCGGACCGCAATCGGTGCGGAAGGAAGCATCAATAGAGGTGCTCACGAGACCGCCACCGCAGTCGCCCCACACGTAAACGTCATATTCGGTGTTGGGGGTAAGGCTATAGATAGTGTAGAATGTGTCGTATGAGGTTCCCACTATACCCTCTCCGAGGGTGAATCCGGCAGGACCGTACTCGACGTACCATGTGGTGGCGGTGCCGGGCTCACTCCAGTGGATGTCCGCCGTCTCAGAAGTCACCGCGTCCACCACCAAGTCAACCGGGTGCTGGCACATTGGGATGTAGTCCAGTGTCACATCGTCCAAACGGAGGTTGTTGCCGCCGTTGCCGTTGCTGGCACGGAAAGCGATGTAATGGCCGTAACCGGTGTAGTCTGCCAGTGAGTATTCCATGAAATTGTATTGGTTGACTACCTGAGGATGAATCGTGTCAATCGTCTCGAAAGTGGTGGGGTCATTCTTGTCGGTCATCACACCGAGCTCCATCACGGCTGTGGAGGAGGCAGAGGTGTTCTTCACCCAGAAGGAGATTTGTAGTTCGCTCAAGCTGATGCTCTCGTCCACCTTCGGCATGATGGCGATGTTGGTGACATTGGAGCCGTCGTCGAATCTCAACATGCCAGACAGAGAGTGCGCGGAGCTACTCGTACTATAATATACTGGACTGCTGGGGCTGTTGGTGTAACGATCCCAACAATAGATGTAGGCGTCCTCACCGGAACCGTAGTGGTCATCGCCGTCAAAATTCTGGGTATAAGGCAGTTCCCAAATCGCTTCGCATTCGGTGCGGAAGGTGACGGGCTCGGTCCAGAGGCTCTGCTCGTTGCCACCGCAGAGGGCGCGCACCCGAACTTGATACACTGTGTTGGCATCCAATCCGTAAAGGGTGTAGGTGGAACCGGAAGTCGTTCCTGCAGGTGTCCAGTCGTTGTCGCTCTCTGCTTTGTATTCCACCTCGGCATTCTGCGTGGCGTTCGGATTGAACCAAGTGATCTCGGCGGAGTAGGCGTCGATGTTGCCCACGGCCAACGTGTTCGGAAGGATACAGCTGCTCATGTCACAGTAGATGAAACGCATATTGTTGACATTGCTGGAAACCGTGCCGGCTGCATCCGGGTTGAACGGATCGTAGGTGGACGCGTCTCGATAAACGTAACGCGACATGTTCGCGGTGTTGGCATCGTTGTGCGTATAGAACTTGTCGGCACTGCCCGAATAAGAGCCAGTATGGTCCAGCATGGCGACGAGGATGTTGTCTGTACCGTTGTAGGCGAAACTTTGGCTGAACGGGAACTCGAACCAGTAACCTGTGCCGGAGTTGTTCAGCGTGACCTGTCCTGAGAAAACTTGTGTGAAAACAATGTCGTTATCATCGGAAGGGAGTATCCAGCCGCTGGAGAGATTCATCGTGGTGGGTACGTGCGCCAGATAGATATCGACATCACGGGTGTAGGAGGTGGAGTAGAAGTATTGGAAAGCTAAAGCACTGAAGGATTGTGCTTCATTGTTCAATTGTGCGGCAGGGATGATCTGCTGGGTGTAGGAGTACTTGTAGTAGGTCTGTAACGGGAGATAACCGCCGTGGGTGGTTGATGTTCCGCTCCCGACCGTCAAATTCACTGGCGAATTGCATGGCGTGGTGAAGTTCACGAAGACGGTGTCGCTACCGTAGCCGTCCAGACAGAAGGTGTAAACCCCGACTTGGTACGAGGTGTTCTCCGACAATCCGGTCAGCAGGTAGCTGAGGTCGGTGGTGGTGTATTCCGATTCGGATTCGGTGGCAACCTCACGCACGATGACGTGGTACTCCGAAAGCTCACCCGTGGTGTGGGTGGTCCAGGAAATGGTGGCATTGCTGCCGTTGATGTCGGAGATGGAAAGGTTGTTCACGTGGGTGCAGGTGAGGGCGTCGGTGAGGTTGATGACAACCTCGCTGGTAATCTCCTCGGAAAGCACTGTGAAGGAGAATGGACCGTAGGTCTGTGCACCATAGAGCTCCGTGCCGTTCAGGTAGATGCTGGCCACACGCCAGTGCTCGTCCGGATAAACGGTGAACGAAACATCCTCTGGAGTACCGCATGTCGCCGTAGCGGTCTCGGGAGTCACCGTGCCGTGCACCACTCCGTCAGAGGAGGCCGTGATGGTGGCATTGATGACCGCCTGCGGGAAGACCGTCACCGTGGCGGAACTGTTGTAACTACCACCGTAAAGTGTGCCTGTCAGTGTGTAGGTGGTTGTGGATGAGGGAGATACGTTGATACTTGCCGTTGTGGCGCCCGTGCTCCAAAAGTAGGAGTCATAGCCATGGGCGGTCAGCGTCACCGACTCGTTCTGGCAGATGGAAACTGCATTTGGGGCGATTCCAGGCATGAAGGAGAGGATCGGGAAGCCGTCGTTCATGCCGTTGTCCATCATGAAGGCGCCGCCTAAGAGGGTGATCATGTTCTCAGACTGCATTTCGGTCTGGGTGACCGACGTGCCGTCGTTGGAAGCGGAGGACTGGGTGGTGGAGCTCAGCACTTCCGTGTAGGAGTAGCAGTTGGTGCGGTTGCCGCCATGCGCAGTCATGCCGCCGTAGTTTGTGCCGTAAGCGTACAGGGTGCCGGCGAAGTAGGCGTTGCTGATGTAGGAACGTTCCGCGTTGCCCGCGATGCCGGCAGGGTAATATCCTATGATGGAGCCGGTTGCACCGCAATTTTGGATGTAGGTGCTACCGCTGTTCGGGTAGGTGGCGCCACAGATGCCGCCGATGTTGTTGCTGCCGGAGCTGTTCTCGCCCACAATCCGCGCGTTGATGACTAAACAGTGACGGATATAGACGGTGGAGCTGCCCCTCGGGAAGCCCGCAACGCAGCCCATCATGCCCCGCGACTTCAGCACTGGGTTGACGAGCACCAAAGAGTCGATCGTGCAGGGATTCTCCAGCGCACAGAATAGTCCGGCATGGAAGGTGCTGCCCTTGTCGCAGTAGAGGTTGTAGATGGAGTGCCCGTGGCCGTTGAAGTTGCCCTTGAAGGCGTTGCCAGTGCTCGGCGACTCAGCCGTAGGGGAGCCGCCGCCGATGGGTATCCAGTTGTTGGTGGAGTCGCCCGTGCTGTTCAGCCAGATGTCGGCTGTCAGGTTCAGCGTCTTCCCGTTGAAAGAGGTTCCGCCGTTCACCAGCGAGGCTAATCCCGCCAGCTGCTCCGGTGTGGAAATGTCAAAATCGGTCTGGGTGTCGTCGTACCACGTGATGTCCGCGGTGCCGTCCCAAATGGTCTGCGCCGACAGTGGCACAGCCACGAAACTTAGCGACAAAATCGCCAGCAGAAGGAATAAAGTCTTTTTCATTTGCGAATATTTAATGTTAATAAATTGCTATTGCCAAAAAAATGTAAAAATTAGGCTGCAAATTTAAAACATGTTTTCAAATGAAAACGGCTTGTTGATAAGTTGTTAATAAATAGATTTAAGTCACAAGCCTCAAATCTCAAGTCTCAAGTCTTAAGTCTCAAGTCTTAAGTCTCCCCAAACGCCTCGTCCCCGAATCCCAACAAATACACATTTTCTGTACTGCGGGTAACAGCGGTGTACATCCAGCGGAGGTACTCTTTGTCGATGGTGTTGTCGGGAAGGAAGCCTTGGTCGATGAGCACGTGCGCCCACTGACCGCCCTGTGTCTTGTGGCAGGTCAACGCGTAGGCGAACTTCACCTGCACGGCATTCAGGTAGGGGTCTTCCTTGATTTTCATGAAACGAGCCCTTGGATTGACGATATCCATATAGTCTTCTGCCACAGCTTGATAGAGCTTCTGGTTGGCTTCGTACGACAATGACGGGCCGTCGCAGTCCAGACTCTCCAAGATGATTTTCATATCGACATAGGGATGCTCGGGGTAGTCGCACAGTCGCGCGGTAATGTCGGCGAAGTGGAAGCCGTAGAGCTCCTGCTGTTTATTGATGGAC
>Ga0310690_10009021_pt1 | contig 12564 bp, 8 predicted proteins | sample AusTroGonzalo_MG_2_FD_207661 | JGI IMG/M metagenome (GOLD analysis project Ga0310690, IMG submission 207661) | Bovine rumen microbial communities from tropical cattle in Woodstock, Queensland, Australia - Gonzalo_04 (v2) (version 2) | ecosystem: Host-associated > Mammals > Digestive system >...
CAAAAATGGTATTTTCTGAACACTATACGATGAATCAATATATTCTATCCAACCGAATGTATGGGCTATCAAATTGCCATTTGCCATAATTGTCGTAGGTTGTTCATGGCGACCAATGGCCTGAGTAAACGACTCATAAACTTTCAATTCATTAGAGAATTGGGCGGAAGTCGTTACCGATACAATTAATGAGGATAGCAAAAGAATTGTTTTTTTCATGAGGATTTTATTATTTTCCCAACTGTATGTTCGAAGAACACGTGAGATTTTTGATTGACAATATTTTCCGCTGCATGTATTGACAATGTGGCATCCGGAAATTGACCCGTATTTACCAGATTTGGATAGAATGCCAAACCTGGAATTCTTTCTGATTCACCGCTAACCATAATGGTATTACTACCTGATATTTTTGAGGTTATCGGACCCACAATAATATTCTGATGGTAATTACGGAATGCGGCAGGGTCTTCTTCACCAGGCCATTCTGCGGTATTATCGTTGGGGTGAGAGTGAATGGTAATACCATTTTGGTAAGATACCTCATATGGTGGCCACAGCACCGCCTCGGTGTCCGCCACGGGCTTGTAAACCACTATCACTGTGTAGTCCCTGGCGTAGGGGAGGCTGTCAAACGACAACAGGCCTTCCCCGGCACGGACGGCGGGGTTGAAGTTGAGCAGGGTGTCCCCGGCAGCCGGACGCCACCGGAACGAGGGCTCGGGGTATACCTGTCGGGTCTGGCCGTTTACAACGGCATCGGCACCCGACAACAACAGGATGAGTACTGTGAGTATGTATCGTTTTTTTCTCATGGAATGGGATTTTCTGTCGGCGGCAGTGGATGTTTTGGAATTGCAAAGATACGGAAAAAATCCCAATGTCAAGAACCATTTTTTATCGAAGCCAGGGATTCCATGTCTTAATCCCTGTCATTCAGCACATGAACGCCGGCATTTTTTTGACGGCTTTTGCCTTGGTCTTGTTCAACAGGTCGGCGTAGACCTTCGTGGAGCCGATGTCGGAATGGCACATCAACTGCTGCACCGTGTATATCGGCACGTCCTTGGTCAGCAGCAAGACACAGAATGTGTGCCTGGCGCTGTGGAAGGAGACGGGCTTCCTGACTTTGGCCTCCCTGCACCATTTCTTCAGAACGGCGTTCACCTTCTGGTTCTTCTCTTTGCGGAAGACATACTCGCCACTGCGTTTCCGGACTCTAAGCAAGGCCTCGGCCTCGGCACACAGGGGCAGCCGTTCCTGGGTGTCGGTCTTTTGCTGGTGGAACTCCAGCTGCAGGTGCTTTCCGTTGCGTTTCACGTCCTTCCACCGCAGCCCCTGCACGTCGCTGTAACGCAAGCCCGTCATGCACGAGAACAGGAACATGGTCTGGATGTTGTTGTACTCTTCGGGAATTGGGTGTCTGGTGAGTTTCTTGAGTTCTGTCTCCGTCAGGAAGGTCTTCTTCTCCTGTTCCCGTTTCGGGCGTTTGACACGCTGCAGAACCCTGTCGTCGAAGAGGCCGTTCTTGTAGGCGTCGTGCAGCACGCAGGCCAGCTTCTGGAAGTACAGGCGCACGGTGCCTGTCTTCAGCCCCGCGGACTGAAGGTGCACGATGAATCCCTGGAGGTAGGGGGTCGTCACTATGTCGAGGGGAGAGTCGCCATAGGCTTCGAGGTGGCTGCACATGAGGCGGTATGAGTCTTTGGTCTTGTCCTTGATGGTGGCAGCGGCGGCGAAGTCCCTGGCGTATTGCAGGAGGCTGACGGATGGTTTCTCCTCGGCTTGTCCGCCGCCGAGGTTGGCGGTGTACTGGTAGCGGGATTCCTGTGGCATTTTGTCTGAAGAGAGCGTGATGCACAACTCCCCGTCGGGAGCGAACTGGATGGATGACACGGAAAATGGAAAGTTGGATTCGATTCGAACATTCATGGTGTCAATGGTTTATGTGTTTTTATTTGGGAGGCATGTTAGGCAAAGATACGTTTTTTCTGTTTATTGGCAGAAAAAACGTATCTTTGCACCGTGAAACACATCTCCACAGCTCGTATTTGCAAAGCACTGGTCAAAAGACAGTGCGGAGGTGTTTTTTTTGATACATTTCCCTCAAAAAAGGCATCGGCAGGGTTTCCGTGCAGTTCAACCATAACAGGTGTTTCCAAGGTTTCATGGCTCTTCACTTTCCACCGGGGGAAGGAGCGCGATGAGGAGACCGGCTATGGACACCCTCGTGAAGCTGGGCTACAAGAAACGCCAGCGCGTCTTCACCCGGATGCAGGTCAAGGCCATCTTCGACGCCTTCGGTGTCCCGTGATGCCCCGGACTCCCGGTTCTCCTGCTCGCCTGCGGCATCGCGAAATCTGGTAAATCTTGTAAATTATTGCCTACGGCTGTCCTTGCGTCAGCAGAAAATTTACGAGATTTACGAGATTTCTGCCCGAAGGGCAAGGAGAACAGAAAAAAAACGCCCCCGGCACTTGCCATGTCGGAAAAAATGTGTATATTTGCAGCGTAAAAAACACCTCTACAACATGAAAAGAAAGGTTTATATACTTGGCATTATGCTGTTTGCAGGATTTGCCATCCAGGCACAGGATACGTTGAGGATGCCGATGACTCCTCCCGTGAATTATTACCCCCAGTTTTCCGAATGGATGTTGACAGATCCTATGAATTGCCCATTCACAATCTATAAGTATTCTGCTATTGCATGGGCAATACTCATCAATGGCCAAGAAATAGACGCTCCACTGCGGATAGTTGGATTGGCCGGAATCTTTGACACAATGATGTTTATTGGTACTACTGCATCTGACTATGACACAAGCTCAGAAACGCTGGAACCCGAATACATGTGCCTATACCAACCGTGGCCAGACTCGCTGGAATTGAAAAAGATGGTCCAGTGGAACAACACCCAACCAGTCCATAGGATTCAACTTCATGCGCTGAGAATCAACACTGCGGTATGGGATTATCCTGGCCTGTATGAGGTATATTTCGACGACACTGTCACTGTTCAGGACTCATTCTATGTAGGATTCACAATCTTTAATTGTGACAACGGCCATGCGCCGACTGCGTCATATTCAATCGGTGCAACCAAACCCGTCAACCATTTGTACTACACTTTTTCTAGATACTGGTTCACTGCATTCGACTCTACGTGGACGGTCAGTGGAAAAGGATATGGAAACTGGGCCGTTTTCCCGATCATCGACACAACGGGGATGTTTGCCGACACGGTGCAGGGGGGAGACACGACGATTGTTGACACCACGATTGTTGACACGACATCCATCAGCCCGATGGCGGACCAGTTCACCTACCTCTTGCCCAACCCCGCCACAGACCAGGCCACGGTCTATTCCTCCTTCCCCATGCTGCGCGTGGCGGTGTATGACCCAACAGGCCGCTGCGTCCTGCGCCGCCGTGTGGACGACCGCACCCTGCGCCTCGACCTCACGGGCTACGCCAAAGGCACCTACCTCATCGTCATCCACACCCCCGCCGGCCGCGCCGTGAAACGCCTCGTGGTGCGGTAGAAGCTCCTGCTCGCCTACGGCATCGCGAAATCTGTAAATCTTATAGATTAAACGCTTCGCGGATATTCCCGCCGAAGGCGGAAATAATTTATAAGATCTACGAGATTTCTGCCCGCAGGGCAAGGAGAATGAAAACCGCCGCAGGCGGAAGGAGAATCAACAAGATCTACGAGATTTCTGCCCGAAGGGCTAGGAGATTCCCCCGCGTAAACAACAGCATGTTGAAAAGAAAGTCGCCGGGAGGGCGGCTATATGTGGATTTTGTCGTACTTTTGCAGTCGGAAAATAATGCCCATAATGGAACAACCCAGACTTAGCGACAATGTAAAACAGGCTATTGCGAACAGCCGCGACGAGGCCATCCGCCTGAAAAACGGAGCCATCGGCGTCGAACACCTATTCCTCGGCATCATGCGCCTCGACACCTGCTCGGCCCTGCAGGTCCTGGGCCTCCTGGAGGCCGATATGCCCGCCCTGAAGACCCGCATCGAGTCTTCCGTGGGACAGATAGACAGCAACATCAAATACAGCGACGACAGCGAGATTCCCATGCTGCGGCAGACGGAGAAGATCCTCCGCCTCAGCTTCCTCGAAAGCTCGCGCCTCAAGGCCAAGGAGATTCACACCATCCACCTGCTCCTCGCCATCCTGCAGGAGAAGGAGAACCTGGTGTCGCAACTGCTCGCCAACTACAAGATTGACTACGACCGCTGCCTGAAGACCATGCGCCAGCAGGGCTTTGCCCCCGACCAGCCCGCGGCGGACGACAGCGCCTCCCGCCTGCCCGATTTCCGCTCGCAGACCAGCGACGACGACAACGACGACCCCTTCGCCGACCCCGAAACGGAACGCGTGCGCGGCGCCATAGGCCAGGTGAACACGCAGAAGAGCGAGAGCAAGACCCCCGCCCTCGAGAATTTCGGCCGCGACCTCACTCAGCTGGCCCGCGAGGGCAAGCTCGACCCCATCGTGGGACGCGAGAAGGAGCTGGAGCGCATCGCGCAGATCCTCTCGCGCCGCAAGAAGAACAACCCCATCCTCATCGGCGAACCCGGCGTGGGCAAGAGCGCCATCGCCGAGGGTCTGGCCCTGCGCATCGTCGAGGGACGCGTGCCGCGCACCCTCTACGACAAACGCGTCATCTCGCTCGACCTCGCCTCGCTGGTGGCAGGCACCAAGTACCGCGGCCAGTTCGAGGAACGCATGAAGGCCGTGCTCAACGAGTTGGAGAAGAACCCCGAGGTGGTGCTGTTCATCGACGAGATCCACACCATCGTGGGCGCCGGCAGCGCCAGCGGCTCGCTCGACGCCTCCAATATGTTCAAGCCCGCCCTGGCACGCGGTGAAATCCAGTGCATAGGCACCACCACGCTCGACGAATACCGCCAGTACATCGAGAAGGACGGCGCCCTGGAACGCCGCTTCCAGAAGGTGCTTGTGGAGGCCACCACGCCGGAACAGACGCTCACCATCCTCCGCAAGATCAAGGAGAAATACGAAGACCATCACCTGGTCCAGTACACCGAAGAGGCCCTCAAGGCATGCATCGCCCTCACCGAGCGCTACGTCAGCGACCGCCTGCTGCCCGACAAGGCCATCGACGCCCTCGACGAGGCCGGCGCCCGCGTGCGCATCGCCCATGTCGAAGTGCCGGAGGACATACTTATACTGGAGAATGAGATAGCCCGCGTGTCGGAACTGAAAAAGAAGGTCTTGGCACAGAAGAGCTACAACGAGGCCGCCCAGTACCGCGACGAGGAGCGCCAGCTCCGCGACAAGCTGCAGGACCGCAAACGGCAATGGGAGGAGGAGGAACGCGACAAGCGGCCCGCCGTCACCGACCAGGACATCGCCGAGGTGGTGGCCATGATGACCGGCGTGCCGGTGCAGCGCATCGCCGAGAACGAGAGCTCGCGCCTGATGGTGATGGAGAGCGAGATGCAGGGCGTCGTCGTGGGCCAGGACGAGGCCGTCAGGCAGGTGTGCAAGGCCATCCGCCGCAACCGCGCCGGACTGAAAGACCCCAACCGGCCCATCGGCTCGTTCATCTTCGTGGGCCCCACGGGCGTGGGCAAGACCTACCTCACCAAGGTGCTGGCCAAGTACCTCTTCGACAGCGAGGCCAACATGATACGCATCGACATGAGCGAGTATATGGAGAAATTCGCCGTCAGCCGCCTCATCGGAGCACCTCCGGGATACGTGGGCTACGAGGAGGGCGGCCAGCTCACCGAGAAGGTGCGCCGCAAGCCCTACTCCATCGTGCTGCTCGACGAAATAGAGAAGGCGCACCCCGACGTGTTCAACGTGCTGCTGCAGGTGCTCGACGACGGACAGCTGACCGACGGCATGGGCCGTAAGGTGGACTTCAAGAACACCATCATCATCATGACCTCGAACATCGGCACGCGCCAACTCAAGGACTTCGGCACCGGCGTGGGCTTCGCCACCGCCGCCCGCATCGCCGGTCGCGCCGCCGAGGAACGTGCCGTCATCGACAAGGAGATGAAGAAAAAGTTCGCCCCGGAGTTCCTCAACCGCATCGACGACATCGTGTTCTTCAACACACTGCAACGCGAAGACATCCACAAGATTATCGACATCGAGCTGAAGGGACTCTTCAAGCGTGTCCGCGGCATGGGCTACGGCATCGAGATTGACAGCGAGGCCAAGGATTTCATCCTCAAGAAAGGCTGGGACGAGCAGTACGGCGCCCGCCCGCTGAAGCGCGCCATCCAGCAGCACATCGAGGACGACCTCGCCGACGAAATCATCAAGGCCGACATCCTCCAGGGCGACACCATCAAGATTACCGCCGCCCCCGACGGCGAGAAACTCACCTTCGACATCGCCAAAGGCGCCCTCAGCCAGCAGCTGGCCGAGCAACTGGATGAGGCACAGGAGGAATTAGTTTCCCAATAGGTATTCGTCAATGGCGCGGGCGGCCACACGGCCGGCACCCATGGCGAGGATAACGGTGGCGGCACCGCTGACGGCATCGCCTCCGGCGAAGACACCCTTGCGGGTGGTCTTACCGTTGGTGTCGGTCTTGAGGCCGCCGAAACTCTCGGTGTCGAGGCCGGGCGTGGTACTCTTGATGAGGGGGTTGGGACTGGTGCCGAGGGCCACGACGACATTGTCGACCTCCATCTCGAACTCGCTGCCGGCGATGGGACTGAAGCTGCGTCTCCCTTTCGCGTCGGGTTCGCCCATCTCCATGCGCACGAGGCGGATGGCGCGGACATTGCCCTTGTCGTCGGAGAGGAACTCGGTGGGGTTGGTCATGAAGGCGAACTCGATGCCTTCCTCCATGGCGTGGTGCACCTCCTCGCGGCGGGCGGGCATGTCCTGCTCGCCGCGGCGGTAGACGACGGTGACGTCGCTGCCGAGGCGTTTGGCCGTGCGCGCGGCATCCATGGCCACGTTGCCGCCGCCGACCACCACGACCTTCTTGCCCAGATAGATGGGGGTGTCGTACTCCTCGTCGTAGCCGTGCATGAGGTTGGTGCGCGTGAGGAGCTCGTTGGCGGAGATGACGCCCACGAGGGTCTCGCCGGGGATGCCCATGAACTTGGGCAGGCCCGCGCCGGAGGCGATGTAGACGGCGGAGAAGCCGTGACGGTCGAAGAGTTCGTCGACGGTGACGCTCTTGCCCACGATGACGTTGGTCTGGATGTCGACGCCGAGGGCGCGGAGCTTGTTGATTTCGCGCTCAACGACTTTCTGCTTGGGCAGACGGAATTCGGGAATGCCATAGACGAGGACTCCTCCGGGATGGTGCAGCGCCTCGAAGATGGTGACCCGGTAGCCCTTCTTGGCCAGGTCGCCGGCGCAGGTGAGGCCCGAAGGGCCGGAACCAATAATTGCGACCCTCTTTAATTTATCTCCAGGCATAGCCTGGTCTCCAGGCATAGCCTGGGCCTGGTCGGCGACGAAGCGTTCCAGGGCGCCGATGGCGATGGGCTGGCCTTTGCGGCCGAGGATGCAGCTGCCCTCGCATTGCGTCTCCTGGGGGCAGACGCGTCCGCAGACGGCGGGAAGCGACGAGTCCTGGGCGATGATGTCGGCAGCACGGGAGAAGTCCTCCTGGGCCACGGCGGCGATGAATTCGGGGATATTGATGCTCACGGGACAGCTGCCCACGCACATCGGCTTCTTGCAGTGGAGGCAGCGGCGTGCCTCGGCGACGGCCTGCTCGCGGGTGAAGCCGAAAGAGACCTCCTCGAAGTTGGTGGCGCGGACGGCGGGGTCCTGCTCGCGGGGCTTCTGCCTGCCCTCTGCCGGCGAACCGCCGGTGGTGTTTTTTTCAGCCTCTTCCACTGCCTCGGCCAGGTTGCAGCGGTGGCCGGGGGTGACGGTGGCGATGCGGTACTTTTGGTCGTCGGGGCGGCGGAGGCGGCTGCCGGCCTCGTCGAAGTCGACGAGATGGCCGTCGAATTCGGGGCCGTCGACGCAGGTGAACTTCACCTTGCCGTCGACCGTCAGGCGGCAGGCGCCGCACATGCCGGTGCCGTCGACCATCATGCAGTTCATGCTGACGATGGTCTTGATGCCGAGTTCCTTGGTGAGGATGGAGACGAACTTCATCATGGGCAGGGGGCCAATGGCGATACAGTGGGAATAGCGGCGGCCCTCGTCGTGGAGTGCCTGGATCTTGTGGGTCACGAGACCCTTCTCGCCGTAGGAGCCGTCGTCGGTCATGAGGTACAGGTTGTCGCAGACGGGGCGCATCTCCTCCTCAAAGAAGAGGAGGTCGCGGCTGCGGGCGCCGATGATGACATCCACGGGGATACCCTGCTCGTGGGCCCATTTCACCTGGGGATAGACGGGGGCAGTGCCCACGCCGCCGGCCACGAAGAGGAGGCGCATCGAGGCGCGTTCCTCCGGGGTGGCGGCGAGCAGCTCGCTGGGTTGCCCCAGGGGGCCGACGATGGTGTAGATGCTGTCGCCCTCGTTCATGGCCGCGAGGGCGCGGGTGCTGTCGCCCACCACCTGGTAGACGATGGTGACGGTCTCGCGCCCGGTGTCGAGGTCGCAGATGGTGAGGGGCACGCGCTCGCCCTTGTCCTTGGGGATGACGATGACAAACTGGCCCGGTTTGCCCGCACGGGCAATCCACGGCGCCTTGATGTCCATCAGATAGATTTCCTTGCTGTTAAGCAGTCGTTTGCGTACAATCTGGTACATGTGGATGAGGTATTTCGGGATGCAAAGATACAACTTTTTATTGGATATACGGAAAAAAGTTGTACCTTTGCACTATAGAGAGAAAAGGGGTATTGAAAACAACAGGCTAAACGACAATGCGATACAAACATTATGGCATAAGTGTTCTCTTGCTGTTGGCGGGACTGCTGCCATGCTCGCTGTCGGCGCAGACGTCGGCGGGGCGCGACTTTTGGGTCATGTTTATCGAGAACAAGAGCGGTCAGCACCAGGACCTGTTGTTCCTGCAGGCATCTGCCGCCTCAGCCTGCACGGTGACGGTGACGCATCCCGCCACGAATTGGACCGCCTCGAAGAGCCTGACCTCCTACGCGGTAGATACGATTACATTGCCCAACAGTATTGCCATACCCACCACGGCAGGAGTTACCGCCAACAACGCTTTCCATGTGACCGCCACAGACGACATCAGCCTCTATGCCTACTATCGCGACCTGGCCAGCGCAGGAGTCACTATGGTTATTCCGACACAATATCTCGACACCCAATATATGGCGCAGACCTGGCCCGGCGATGCAACCCGATCCAATGTTTCGGGTGCGGAGTTGGGTTTCCTGGCCATACAGGACAGCACCGTCATTACCAGACCTGGAATGACGCAGATAGTCCTCAACGCGGGCCAGTCGTTTATCCTGACTACCCCTGCGCCCAACTCTTTCTCGGGCTTGATGGTACACGGCACCAAGCCCTTCGCCATGTTCCAAGGCAACTCGCTGGCGGGGATACCTGCGGGGTCGCCCAGTGGCGACTTGATATTTGAGCAGGCCATCCCTACCCGCTACTGGGGTACGGAATACGTCATTGTTTCCAACGGCAACCGGCAGCAAGGTGCCAAAGCGCTGATTACTTCCCTCGAAAACAACTGTCATGTGACAGGCGATGTGAACCTTACCCTCCAAGCCGGAGGCACCGCCGAAATCGACGTACCCTACAACTCGGTGCGCGTGCTTGCCTCGGACAAGCCTATCTGTGTGGGATACTACCACCTCTCATCCGACTATTACGGCCCTATAGGCGATGCGTCGCAGATGATGCTTCCACCAATGGACCGCGGGGTGAAAAGAGCCATCGTCAAGGGCTTCAAAACATCGAGGATAAACTTAGCCTACCTCAATATCGTGACACAGGCAGGCAACGCCAACAACATCAGCATGGACGGCAGCAATATTGGTAGCCAGTTCACCACCAGCGGGGGATACAGCTATGCCCGCATCGGTATCGGCACCCAGGGTGGCAACACCCACGAGATAGTAAGCACCGGCGCGCCCTTTGTGGCGTGGGTCTACGGAGTGGGGCAGGTGGAAGACTACTGTTACAGTGTCGGGATGACATTCGAGTACATCGACTGCGACACCGTCCCCCTCAGCGACACTGTCTGCCAAGGCCATCCCTACCAGGAAAACGGCTTCGACATCAACGCCACCCAACTGTCCACCCCAGGCACCGACACATTCTACCATCGGACACGATATGACACCACATGCGTCGTCCACCAATTGGCGCTCACCGTGTTGCCGACAGTATACAGGTATCTCACCGACAGCATCTTCGAAGGCGACACTCTCCAGTGGTACGGGCGTCCCCTCACGCAGCCCGGCACCTACCGGCAGACCTTGACAGCCGCATCGGGATGCGACAGCATCGAGATACTCACCCTTGGATTCCGGACAGGATGCGACACCATCTCCCTCAGCGACATCGTCTGCCAAGGCCACCCCTACCGGGAGAACGGCTTCGACATTGATTCCTCCCGCCTCGACAGGGCAGGAACACAGCTATTCTACCGGATGGATTCTTCTTCCAGCAGGTGCATCGTCTTCGCGCTGAGCCTCACCGTGCTGCCCAACGTCAGCCTCGACATCACCGACAGCATCCTCATCGGCGACACTCTTTATTGGAACAGGATCCCCCTCACGCAGCCGGGCGACTACACCCATACCTTCACTGCCGCCAACGGATGCGACAGCATCGTGATCCTCCACCTGTACTTCAAGAAGCCATTGCTTATTGCCTATCCCACAGAAATCTGCGCCGGAGACACTGTAACACTGACGGCGGTGAATGTCAGCCATCCCCAATGGGCATCGAACCCTGAAGACAGTCGATTGGCGACTCAGCAAGGGATGGGTACCCTGCGTGTCATCCCGCAAGTGCCGACAGTCTACTACCTCCTTGCGGCCGACGGCAGTGTGATCGACTCGGCAACTGTCGATGTGCAGCACCCCTACCCTTGCTGCATCTCATACACCCCGCCAGTCATCAACGAGAGCAACCCCAGCGTCCACTTCAACAACTGCGACACGCACCCGCACACCTCCCTCTGGCGCTTCGGCGACAACCTCACGGAGCAAGGGAACAACGTCGTGCATGAATTCCAGGTAGGCAATGAAGACAGCCTCTGGATTACCCTCACCTCCTGCACCTCCTACGGATGCTGTTCCGACACTACGGTATGGCTCCCCGTAGTCAAATCCAGCCCCGTATGGTTCCCGAACATCTTCACCCCCAAGGAAGAGAGCAACAACACCTTCGGCCCCAGATATGTCGCCCTCCTGGAATACGAGCTCTGGATCTTCAACCGCTGGGGCGAATGCATCTTCCACTCCACCGACCCCGAAGAGGCTTGGGACGGGACCTACCGCGGACAGATGTGCGAACAGGGCGCCTACACCTACCTGTGCCGATATTCCGTCATCAAAAATGAGAAACAGCAGGCATTTGGCACCGTTACCCTCCTGAAATAACACCAAAAACCAATGAGAACACTGATATTTGCCACCAACAACAGGCACAAACTGCAAGAGGTCAGCGAGATGCTGAAAGGAATCGTACAGATCCGCTCGCTGGCGGAGATGGGTCTTGAGGGCGATATTCCGGAGACCGCCGACACATTGCAGGGCAATGCCCTGCAGAAAGCGCAGTGGGTATATGACCGCACGGGGATGGACTGCTTTGCCGACGACACGGGGCTGGAGGTCGAGGCCCTCGGCGGCGCGCCGGGAGTCTACAGCGCGCGCTATGCGGGAGAGCATTGTTCCTTCGACGACAACATCGACAAGCTCCTCGCCGCCCTTGACGGCAACACCAACCGCCGCGCGGACTTCCGGACGGTCATCTGCCTGATGGAGAAGGGTGTGCCGCGCTATTTTGAGGGGCGCGTCGACGGTGTCATCCTCACCGAGCGCTACGGCAAGGAGGGCTTCGGCTACGACCCCGTCTTCATGCCCGACCGCTTTGCCGTCAGCTTCGCCGAGATGCCCCTCGATGTCAAGAACCGCATCAGCCACCGCGGCCTCGCCGTACAGAAATTAGTAGAATACATTAAAGAGCTGTGAGCTGTAAGTTATTAGTGGTATACCACTCAAAACTCTAAACTTAAAACTCAAAACTAAAAGTTATCATGTCCGACAATCCCTTTACCCATTATCTCCTCCCCTTCAATTATCTCAGCCACATCTTCGAGGGGCGTGCCAAACCCACGGTGGGCATCATCCTGGGCAGCGGCCTGGGGCGTCTGGCCGACACCATCGAGGACTCCTTTTCCATCCCCCTGAAGCGCAATGCCAGCCAGTCGACGATAGGACACAAGGGCAACCTCATCCTTGGGACCCTGGGCGGCAAGCAGGTGGCGGCGATGCAGGGGCGCTTCCATTATTACGAAGGCTACAGCATGGAGGAAATCGCCCTGCCCATCAGAATCATGAAGATGCTGGGCATCAGCACCCTCCTCGTCAGCAATGCCGCGGGGGCGCTGAACCCCGACTTCCGTGTCGGCGACCTGATGGTCATCACC